>JAEEGL011715678.1_pt1 | contig 25442 bp, 28 predicted proteins | sample 9134231 | NCBI WGS metagenome assembly JAEEGL01 (sample SAMN16246548, study PRJNA631951) | gut metagenome | biome: gut microbiome; feature: rumen; material: fiber-attached | host: Bos | place: Iran: Karaj | collected 2018-10
ATAATGGTGACAGCCTCACCCTCGGCGGGCTTCACATAGAACACCCAATCCTCCTTGTCATTCCTGATGGCAGTGACCTTCTCTATCTCCACCTGGCTGGTTCTTGCCAGCTCTGCCGACAAGTCGATGCGCTCGTCCGTATGCCCGGTATCTCGTTGTTCATCTCCGACGAAGCCCCGGAGGGAAGGATGACGGAAGCAGCCTTCGCTTTCTCATCCTTCACGATAACTGCCTGCTTATGCTCAGTGCTCGGGATGGTGGCCAGCTCGCTGGCAATGGTATACATCCTAGGGCGTGTCATGACCGCAGGACGCTCGCCACGCATGGCGGCATAGTCCACCTGCTGTCCTGCAGCAACCTTGTCCAGCACCTGCACGGCATTGTTCACGTCACGCTCCACACTGTCAAGGAGCTTCGGGTCTTCCTTCAGCTCACGCTCCCAATAGGGAACCAGCTCGCGGTTCTTCTCGCTGATAGTAGCGGGAAGGCCCTGACGGGTCATCATCACACCTGCCGTCAGCTCCTGGACGAGACGGTCGTACTTGTCACGGTCCTCAGGAAGCATCCGCTCGTGCTGTCCGCGATTCAGCCTGTCCTCAGTACCCGTGTAGGCGACGGCGGCACGGTAGACATCACAGGCACGGTCGATGGCAAGGGTCATCTCCTGACCTGGCTTCGTCTGCGTGCGGTCAGCGACATAGAGTGTGTTCTTTCCAGCATCATAACGGGTGACACCATTGCTGTCGATGTCAACACCCGTCAGGCGAATAGCTTCCACCAGCTTGTCGGAGGCGGCATACAGCTCAGCCTCCGGGGTGTGACGGCGTAGGTCAGCATCCTCCAGGTCATCACAGATGGCTATCTTTGTGCCTTCAAACCGTAGTATGTATAGTTTGTTGATAATCAACGAATTACGTGTTAAACGGTAGAAAAGTGGGATTGGGGATTCTTGGACATCCCAAAAGTATGAAAATTTAACGTATTTAACGTTTAAAAACAACCCGCGAACTCAATTGGCAAGTGAAATAGACGTTAGATCGTAATATCACTATGATGGTTGAGTTTTGAACATCAAAACAAGACACCTTATTTATATATAGTATAGTTTCATCCGTAGTTTTTGAAGATAGCCAGATGTTTAATAGTAATACGACCAAGCATTGATGGATGACATCAAGCAGGACAAAAGTATAAATTTGCATAAAAGAATCATCATTAGTGGTTCTTTGCTCTATAAGTGACATTGATGGCGTATGAAAGGTTAAGGAAAAGTGAGTTTATTGATAGAAATAGTAATATATTGTACTCCCTATCTTCAGATAGATATTACCGATAGAGTATGAGATATCAGAAACGTAAAAGAAACACTCCCATCGTGACTCTGATCAGGAACTACGTGGACAAGAAGAGCGGAAAGGTGTCTGTATCAAGGGAGGAAATCAAGTGGCGTTTTGACCACCTCGACTGGAAAGACCAGAAGAAAATCCTGTTTGCATTCATGGATTCGGGAATCTCTGACCGTGAATGGGCGTACTCTAAGATGCTTGACAATTGGGATGACTCGTTTCAGCCGAAGGTCAGAGAACTTTGGGAAACTTACCATGAGTATAAGTGTTCGTGGCCCATTATCCGATACTTCCCACTGGAATACATCAAGGAGCATATCGGTGAGTTTACAGATGAACGCGACTACTACTTCATCTGCCTGCGTCTGGCCAAGGACAAGGACTATGTCATAGACCGCACCAAATTGTCGGACAGGGACTATCTATCTGTATTGTGGCATACAGGCCGCAATATATCTGACATTGAAGCCCGCGACACCTTGTTCAGCATCATCCACGACTGTTGTTTCGCCGACACTTTCATGCCACGACTCGAACGTGTAGGCGAAGGTCGTTACGACAAGGTGATTACCCCAGCCAACTATCGTGAGGTCAATCTCGCCATCTACTATCTGCTGAAACTGGAGAAGGACAATATTGTGCAACAGTTTGAGCAGTGGAACGAACTGGTTGAAGATGCAATCAACGATAGTCTTGAGTTCAAGTCCATCGATAGGAACGATTTCTTCCACGACTACGAGTACGACCGCCGACGGGCTGAGATAGCCAATCTCTATGCCTTTCAAGCGCTGGACGAGAGGTATAAGTTGTCATCTGACCCAACTGTAGAGCAGATGCGGCAGACTATGGAGCAGAATCTGGAATGGTCAAGAATGCAGTGGGAACAGCCACCCCACAATCACTACCAAGTATCAGTCCCGGAATATAAAGACATCAGAGATATTGAAGAGGATGTATTACCTTTTTGATAGAATTGGACTATTTTCAGTCTCTATGCCGTTAAAGGATTTTGGTACAACATAAAATGAAGAATATGGAATGGATATTGAATGAAGGCGATATAGTCAAGCAGATAGCATGTGTCAACGACATTACAACGGCAGTAAAAAACGTGATGAATGATTCAAGTGAGTTTGTTATCCTCACACCACCAGAACCAATAGGGGACTGTAATTTCATGCAGGCTTCGAAAATCAGCGAGGATAATCTTCATTTCGAGATTAGTATTTTGCAGTCATCTGGCAAAAATCGTGTTTATAGTCAGGCATGTGATTTGGACACTGCGATCTTCTTGTTTAGCCAATATTTCATGGAAAATGTGGCTCCTAACGTGAGCGAGTGGACTTTTGAGGGTGAATATGGTGCTTAATGCCGAAAAAAGTGGTATATTTGCACCAAAGTTTTACGAAAAAGATTATGGGACAGATTAGATATACGTCGTTCTCAGAATGTGGTACCCGAAGAGATAATGAGGACTATTGTGAGGTTGTAGCTAACCCTGGCAAAGATCAATATCTCTTTGTCGTATGCGATGGCATGGGTGGCCATGCTATGGGCGAGGTGGCAAGCCAAGTCGTATGCACAACAATTTGTGAGTATTGGGAGCCTGCATCTACAGGCTCTAATTTCGAGACAGTATTGAAAGAGGCTTTCCAAAAGGCTTCTGATGCTTTGGATGCAAAAGAAGATGTTCTTAACCATGTGGAGATGGGAACAACAATGGTGCTTGCCGCTATTGTTGGCAATAAGCTCACAATTGCTCATTGTGGCGATAGTCGTTGCTATTACCTCCGTCCAGATGCTGGTGTGGTTTATCAGACCCTAGGCCATGTGAATCATAGTGTATGGGGGAACTTTATAGACCGCAGTTTTTTCTCGTATCAGAGAGATAAAGCTGATGTTGAAATACATCATTTTGAATTGCAGCAGGGAGATCGAATCTTCCTCTGTACTGATGGTGTAAGTTCATATTGCGATCCCACTATTCTTAAGGAAAGGCTGATGGATGACAAGTCCCCAGAGGATGTGGCCGATGTTGTACAATTCCTTTGCGAGAAATACTCGAAAGACAATTATACAGGGATCTTAGTTTTTATTGAGTAGTATATCAAAAAAGAATAGGATAAATTAATGAAATAGGTTGATAGTTTGTGCTAACCGCATAACCATTATTATGTTTATGCAAATCACGAGGTGATTGCACAACATTGTTTTTCTGTGCCATTTTGATATTATAATAAAGAAAAATGTCCTCAAATTGTGAATTATTCCTAATAATTCCTTATAATATTGATTGATTTTTGTAACTTTACATCCAAATTTCAATATAATATGAATCTATAGTTGTAATGCAATAACAAAGACCCGTATGGAAGAATATATATCTGATTTAAGCAAAATGTCATGGAAAGAACTGAAAAAGATGCTTTCAAATGACCCGGATTACATTGCTAACCTTGAAGTGGCAAGGCGCATTGTTGAGAACTATCAAGCGGTGGTTGACTATTTTCTTGGCACGATGAGCAAGGGAATCGTAGACAGTCTTAATAAGATGTTGGGAAGAGACACCTTGTCTGAATACTATGTTTTCATTTCGCATCCGTATAATGAAGACACCCAAAAGCCTGGCTGGCATAAGATAGATCTTTACGATGCCAGGGATTGCAACCTCATTAGTTATTCCTCCAGGATTTCACACCGTCATTTTTCCAAAATTGCAAAAAATGAAAAAATGAAGGCCAATTCTGAGGAAGAATTGCTCGATTATCGGGATTATGAGTCTCTCTTGAAGTGTGACCAGCCGGAAGAGGATGGCGACAACATAACTCATATCCGTATGAAAAGAGCATTTAAGAAGTTGAAAGAAAGAGACCAGAAGGCCTTGCAGTATCTTGTCATCGACAAGATGCATGGGCTTGATGCTTATCCGTTACTGGAAGAGTATATTCACCCTAAGCCCAAAGATGACATGACCAGTGAAGAAGTAAAGAAAGCTTGGACTACTAAGCAGAAGCAAGATGCCATCTCACTGATGAAAGGACGCGCTCTGGAATATTTATTGGAAAAGTATAATGAAGAAAAACTAAATCACAAGTAAGATGAAAATAGATGATTTGATATTCAGCAAGTTTGTAGGTAATGATCTTACTCACAAACAAATGGAGGATGTAGAACAGCAACTGATTGCTGACGGAGAGTTTTCTGCAGCTATTGAAGCTTCTGTTTTAGATTACGAAAATCGCCAGGATGAAGCTAATTCTATATTAGGAACGGAAGAAAATGATTCGTCTATTGAAAATAATTCTGAAAATGTTGTTAGAAATCAGGATTTTTATGACTCAGAAGAGACAAAGACAACAAGTTTAACGACAAAAAGCAGTATTATTATGAACATCGATTTTACAAAGGATGAGGTACTGAAGATTCAGGAACTTTCCGCAGAATTTAACAATGCAGAGAACAAGGATTTAACTCTGAATGAGAACTTGGTTGCTTTTTATCTGGCACAGAGGCCTGGAACAGCCAAAGAAGATGCCGAAAAGATCTTGGAGGCCCTTACGAAAGGCGTAAGGACATTCCATGAGGAACTGACTGAAGCTCTGAAGAATAACGGCGTTAACTACGTGGAGAAACTTCAGGAATTAGGACAAGACCTCTCGAATGAGCAGAAGTATGAAATCTATATCAATTTCCTCTCCACGCTCACCGTGCTTGACGTTCAGAACTTTAATGAGGAGAAAGCCTCACAGATAGAGAACTTCCAGACTGTCAAAGGCAGATATGCTGTGTCTGGTGAGGTTACAGAGGAAATGCTGGATGGTGTCATTGAGAAGATTGCCAATGCTTTGAAAGATAATACATTCTGTCTGACAACAACAGAAATGATGGCATCTTTGTTTGAGAAGATACAAGAGGGATCGTCCCTGGAAGAGTGTCTTAGCGGCAGCGAAGAGGATTTCCGCATGAAGCTCGCCAATGCGATGATGACTTATATTGCCTATCAGAAGGGGCAGATTGCTTCTTTGGCAGGTCAGGAGATTGCTCCGGAAGCGATTGCCGTAGGCGCTGCAGCCGGCGTAGAACAGGCTCGGGTCATGGAAGACTTCAGGCTCGGACGGATTTCGTGGGATCGGGCTCTGGAAATTCTGAAGTTTATCGGAGGAGTGGCTTTGTGGTGTACTCTTGCATTTCTCTTCACCTCCGCAGCTATTGTCATCACATTGCTGTCCTTTGCCGCAATGACCAATTTCCTGGGTGGCTCAATTCTGGCAATGGTTATATCCGGTGCTGTCTCCATGTGCCTTGCTTTTGAACTGGCTGAACTTACAGCAGAAACAGTATTGTCCATTGTAGAGTGGAGCGGAAGCGCGTTTGACCAAGTGATTCGCTACTGGCAGGAGACCGCATGGCCATTTGTCAAAGAGAGGGCTTCGGAAATTTCTGATTGGTTCAAGACAAAGACGGAAGAGAAAACGGTCGAAGTCCAGACAGAAAGTGATCCGCAGGTAGTTGTCGTACCTCAAAGCTGATGATATGAATTTCATTCAAAGAATAGTAGAAACTGTCAAGAATGCCTTTTCAGACCTTGTAAATGAGATTTCATGTAGAATCAAGGAATGGCAAATACGTCGTGAAATTGCCAAGGAGAAAAAAGAGTATATAGGTCGCTTGACAGGAAGTGAGATACAGTATGAACCCGAAGAGCCAGACAAGGAGCTGGCCCTTCGGGTTGTTTCGTACCTAAGAGAACGATTCCCAGATGGTATCGAGTCAAAATTACAGGAGTTATCTATAGATGAACGAAAAGATCTGATGTGCCAGATTATAGAGGAGGCAGAAAAGATTTTCGAAGTGGATTCCGTCAATTTTGAGATTTTATATCCCACGACAGTAGAAGAATTCTATGCCTATGGCTGTGGCTTTTACAATCGTAAAGATAATCTGCTATGTTTAAACGGAGCATATCTCGAGGATGACCACGTTGAATTGGTCGAAGAACAGATATATACGATATTCCATGAGTTGAAGCATGTACGTCAATATGCTGCAATAGAACAGGAGAGAGAATACGGGTACTCTGAGGAAATCCTTTACGCTTGGAAATACAATCTTGTCGTCTATATCCGTCCTGACGAGAGCGATGAAGCATATAGAAAACAGCCATTAGAACGGGATGCCTTTGGATTTGAGAATTATGTGCGTGAATTATATACCCAAAGTAATTGATTTATGAAAGTTATAAAATATATTAGCTTATTCAGATATCTGACCCATACCGAAGGCTTGAAAGCATCTGAGGCGTATCGGAATATCCAGCGCATCAGAATACTGCCTTCAGAGCTGAAGGAAGCCGTTTATGACGTGTTGTCGTCAGTAACCCCCAATGTGTCTTATGAAGGCGTGTCTTTCCGGGAACTGACGGATGTAGAAGGAATGAAGCCTATCAGGGCCATTCTCATGCTGGACTGGATAAGAAGAGAGCCGGTAGCTGCCATGCAATACATGGCGACGGAAAGGCTGCGTCATTGCCTTTTCACACAAGCAGCGTCAGAGGATCAAAAGATGGATGAAGGAGACAAGTCTGATATAGCGTTCTAATTGGAGGATAATATGAGATACGAACAAACCCAGATAGGAAAATTGACAGAGCAAGTTAAGCTGGCTGTGCTGTCGAATACGCCTATTGTGTATATTCCTACACAGCAAATGGAGGTGATACAGGAAATGCTTTTCTCCAAAGAGAGTGCTAATAGTATAATACCCCGCTTGCGTATCAAAGACAATGAAATAACAGAACTGGATTCTGAGACTTTCGAAGAGAATGGTAAACTTATCGTTGACAACTACCAGGTGGTCCAGTCTTTTGAGGCAAGTAACATAGATCATTATCCCATGCTGTACATCATATATATGAGGGACGGCAAAGAATGGGATGCTTCTGTGACTGCGTCTCTAACCAAATTTGTTCGTCAATATTTAGGTATTAAGAATAACAAGAATTATATAGAGAATGAAAAGAAAAGTCTGACAAGCAAGTCTCTATGCCTTGTAGTAAGTCCCACTTACATTTCAGTTCCAAGTAAAATATCTCCTTATACTAAAACCGTTTATCTTGAGCCCCTTTCTGATGAAGAAATAGAAAACATCATGATTTCTTCTATGAAAGAGCAGGGAATAGATCCTCAAATAATCATGGATAAGGAGGATCTTTTTAGGCAAATGAAAGTCAGTTTTAGGGGGATGAGCGCACTGAAAATCCGGCAATTGATGGGACAGATAATCAAGTGCCAACTGATTGACTTTGAGGGCGTCATAGAATCAGAAGTGATGACTGCCATTCAAAATGCAAAGAAAGAACTGCTGAATAATTGTCTGGGATTAAAATGGGAAAACACCAGTGGTCCTGACGCTATAGGCTTGGAGAATGTGACTACATGGCTGAATGAGCATGCTGTTCTATTTAAAGACCCGGAGAGGGCAGTCAAACAACATGTAGACATCCCTAAAGGAATACTGATTACAGGTATTCCTGGATCTGGCAAGTCGTTGATGGCAAAGACGGCAGCGCGTATCCTCAACAACATGCCTTTAATATCACTGAACATGGGAATGCTAAGAGGAGGTGTTGTCGGAGAATCCGAACACAACCTTGAAAATGCACTAAGGACAGCTGAAAATATGGCTCCATGCGTTCTTTGGATTGATGAGATAGAGAAAGCCATGTCTGGTTCTTCTGGTAATGGAAATGGAGATAGTGGCGTAGGGCAACGTATGTTCGGCACTTTTCTTACTTGGATGCAGGAGAAGAGTTCAGCATGCTTTGTGTTTGCCACATCCAATGACATCTCACATCTGCCGCCTGAATTGTTTCGTTCAGAGAGATTTGACAGAAAGTTTTTCACCTTTATGCCCATGGCGCAAGAATGTGCCAGGATCTTCTCTGGCATTATTCATAGCCAGAATAGACAATATGATGCAGAGCTTCGCCTTTATGACAAGAAAAAAAGGAAGGAAATGTCACAACGCCTTTTTGATGAGAGGCTGGAATGTTCTGATACTTGGGTAGAGATTCTTAATACTAAATGCTCAGAACGCCCCCAAGACTGCATTCTTAAAAAGGGAAAAGACGGGAAAATGCTGTGGTATAGCGGAAGAAAGCCTTCGAACAAACTGCTTACAGGTGCCGACATCTCCTCCATCATCAAGGAGGCGAAGTTCCGCTGTAAACAAGACGCCAATAAGAAGGAAGTAGATAATGTGTATAACTTTGAGTTATTCAAAAACACGGTACAGGGAATATTGAGTGAATTCAAACCTTATGGGGAGACAAACCTCCCAAGTCTTGCGAAGAGCTTTCTGGACTTATACCAGAATCAGTTTGAACCTGCATCGGAATCATTTATATTGAAGTTCTCTGATTTTGACGAGATAGACCTACTCTATACCCCTACCAATATGGACGAGAATGGAAACATTGAGGGTGTGGATGCAAAATATGATATGATTCTCTTCCATACTTTAGTCGGTGCAATTAATCACTATCTTCCTATTTTAGAAAAGAAAGGGCTACTGTCATGAAATACAATGGTACAATCATATTGACGCTGACAGATTTTAGGCGTCATTTCAATTTCCCTTCTTTTTGGAACTCCAGGATGAGTTTCGTAAGAGATATGGGACCCGATAGCGTTTTCTACATTTGTGATTCTGACAAAAGTAGATTCAATGAGATAGCAATGTGGATAAAAGCCGAACAGCAAGGGAAGTCAACAGACAATATGAGAAAGAACGGACTTAAGGCTCTTTCTATCTTTGCCGGTTGTAATGTAACTGAAAAAGATTATAATAAGGCGATTGGAATGCTTGACTTTTCTACAGATATCATCGTCGTTTCCGGAGAAGGCCAGCTAAACCTGCCAGGGACAGCGTTAACAGAAAACGATATACCCCAGTATGTTGATTCGACGGGAAAGAAAGAAAGGCTTCACAAGGTAGAGGTTGAAGATGACACGGACAGGACGGTGACAGTATTCATAGGTGGAACGGCTGTTGCACAGCTAAAACCCCAGGAATGCATATATGTTACTGAGATTGACGGCCATTTTCTCAGGGCGTTGCCAAACAGGCTGCGTTTTGGACCATATGTGCTGAGCCTGGAGAATATACCAGGAAAGTTTGAGTCCACACTGCTTGAAGAGTATTATGCCATGGGATGTACCGAGATTAGGCACCATGATGTCACTCAGTTTGCCTATGACAAGAACAAGAAACCTATTTATGCATCAGGAAAATATTATACTATAAATTATTAAATATGAACAATTCCGTTATTATAAAAAATGTTGAGGACTCCTTAAAGCCTTTGTCTGAAAAGACGTTTGATTCATTGGGTGAATTGAAAACAGAGCTTTCCAGACTATGGGGTGAATGGTCTTCAAAGCAATCAGGTTCAGCCCTGAAACTGATGAAAGGGATCAACGTGCTTCATTTGGGAATCGTGACAGATCTTGTCCCTGACCCCCAAGCTTTCTTCCTGCTGAGGATTTTTAGAATAGCACCTCGCAAGAAGGTCTACAGGTTTGCGTTTGATCATGTAAATGGGCCTCTTTCAAGTCTGTTTCAGATGGCGGAAAGCATTGACAGCGATTATAAAACAAAAGATGACCTAATAAAGTCGTTGCAGGAAGAACTAGAGAAAATCAGAACAAGCAAAGACGTACCTCTACCCCCATCAGACAATGATACCGTTCCAATATCTAGATTTTATAGACTTGCGAGTTCATATCAACGCATGTTGATGCATGTAGATGATATAAATGATGAAGTAATAGCTTCTGCCATCAGGAAAGACACTAAAGCTGCCTTGCGCAGCCAGGGAATGGAAATTGTTGAATACGATGGCACCAATGATCGGCTTTTCAATATAACTGAAGATGATAATTGTAAGGAAAATGTTATGACTTGTCCTGCAATTGTCAGTAAAGACGGTGAAAAGATAATTGCAAAAGGTATTTTGTTTAAAAACAGTTAGGAGGTCAATATTATGTACGTTATAGGAATTGATTACGGTCACGGAGAGACATCTGCTGCCGTATTGGAAATAGCTAATGAACTGTATGAGAAAATAGCATTGCTTGAGAAGGAAGACTATTCTATGCCACAGGCAGAAAACGAGCCATCTTCTTTAGAAGAGATATTACTTGCAATTGGATTGGCTGCAGGGGTGCTGAGTGCATTCGTACCAGCCGGCGCCTTGGTTCCTTCTCCCGCGGAAAAGAAAGACGAAAACAATGAAACCGACACCAACGAAGGCAAAGAATGGAATGTTACTGTAATAAGAAACCTTTTATATAAATCGTTTTACTCTTTAAAAGATCTGAAGATAAAAGGAGATGCAAAAACCATAAAATCAGTTTTGGCCTATGACTGGAAAAAAGAGAAGTGGGAGATAGGGCCCAATATCCAAAAACTAAAGCAATGCATCTCTAATCTCGATTATGACAATAATCAGTATGCCAGGATGGCTGCATATTTCAAAGCTCCGCTTGTTAGTGGTAAAGGTAAGGATAATGACAGCAACTATCTGGAAGCTATAAAGCCCGAGAACAAGATATCTTTTGGATTGTTCATTGAGAGTGTTTTCAAGAGTATCATAGAGAGCAACACGATGATTCATGAGGATCCGTGTAATTACCGGCTTTATGTGGCATGCCCGTCAGAATGGGATAAGAATCAGATCGATGAATACATCAAGTTCCTCCATGAAAGAGGTGTACGTTGTGAAGAGGTGGTTCAGGAATCAAGGGCTGCATATATGGCTTTCCGTGATACAATCATCGGAAATACCATAAATGACAAGGAGATTCCTGGTGTATTAGTTATTGATTTTGGATCCAGTACTATCGACTTCACCTATTTCGGTGGAGACAAAACGATAAATCATGGATATCAAAAGGGGGCACACAGAGTTGAAGAAATCATTTTTGATTATTTGTGTGAGAATGAACCAACTGCAAAGGCTGCTTTCAATAAGTTGACAGAAGCTCTTAATGGAGACGAACTTCTTGCAAAGACCCTTCTTGTATATGCAACTCGAAACATGAAAGAACAGTTCTTTACGGATCTGGCAGAAAACGAAGATGCGTTATTCGAAGACATTGTTCTTAAGAATCTTGTAATACCTGGTAAAGATTCTGGAGTCGTCTTTACAGGTGCAGATGCCTTTGGATTTGATTATGGGGAAGGATGCGATAAGGAAAAGATGAAAAAGATTCTAAACGGTTATATAGAAGATGTAAAATCCGCATTCCTCGACTTCAAGAAAAAGGATGGCGTTGGAAATATTAACCATATTATATTAACTGGTGGCGCTTCAAAGATGCAATTTATCAGAGAACTCACTGAAGAGGTGTTCAATGTACATAAGTATTCTTCTAAAGAAATATCTGATGGCAAGATAGACACCCTGCATATTGATGACGAACCCTCATACTCTATATCTAGAGGTATAGCCAAATATGGCACTTACAGAACGTTGTCGGAACCTATCCGTAAGGCTATTGAAGACAGGCTAAGTGCAACATGGCGTAACGAAGAATGGCTTAATAATGAATTAAAGGGTCTTACGTCATCCGTCATTTCCGAAGTTTATTATTCTTATTTCTGCTCCATAGTGGATGAATGGAAGAAAGAAGATTCTTCCATTGCTTCCAAAAGCGATCATAATCTGAATGAAATGTTAGAAAATATCTATTCAGAGATACTAGAAAAAGAACCTTCAAACACGACCTGGTCTAATGTGAAAAAAGCACAGGACGATTTTAGACCAGGTCAACGGTCTATTCATGCACTTTTAAGAAAAATATATGATGATATAGAATTGAGTACAGAAGAAAACCGTGAAAAGGTTGATACAATGATGAATATGATGCTTACTCAAAAAGTAAACAAGCAAGTCGGACAACTTTTTAAGAAGTATATCAGTATCTATTTCGAAGATGAAATTGACATTAAACCGGAACTTCCCTCTTTTTATAATATTAATGTACAATTTGACTCAAAACAAAAAACAGAACTTCTTATTAAGCTAATTGGAAAGACCTTTGAGTGTATAGACAGAGTGGGATGGGAACAATCGTGGAAGTCGTTTAATAAAGATCGGAATGCCACTAGTAGTTTGCATGTTACCAGACAACAGCTGGCTCCCGAGATAAAAAAAGTATTAAATGAATTTTGCAATGAGATTAAACCTGATTTTGATATCAAGGCAATAAGTACCGCATGCAAAGACAGCGTTAATGTTAAATTTGCAGAGATAAAGGATTTATGTGAAAAAGAACCGTATTCACTAAAAGTATAATTATGAATAATGAGATCATTGTTCCTGATAAGGATCATAAAGAGGGAAGTGAGCTGGAAGCCCAATTTAAGGGGAAAGTTGACGAAGTAACCAAGATGGCTACTGCGACAGCAATGGCCCTGAGTACCGGCTACTGCATGGAACGACGTTTCCTTACTGATTTCCATGATAAGAATTCAATGTTCAGCCTTTATAAAAGAATCGACGGGAAAAACTGCTTAGATGATATTTATTGGCTTAAGGTTGATCTTGTCGGGAAACCAGAAACCGAAAATTTGGATGCATGTTTTTCTGCCTTGAAGAATATTTTGCGTTCATGTTCAATACCGAAAACGAAGCTTTTATTTCTTATTACTGGTAAGAATCGGAAGTTTAATATCTATATTGGAATAGCTTATAAACCAGACCACAATATTGATGATGCGACAAATGCCATACATGAAGTGAATTCATTTATAAATATTAGTTGGCCAGGGATAAAGACACACGTTCTGGACAGTCAGGATGCCGGAATAACTTCTTTTACTGAAAATGTGTACAACAAGGCATACGCTTTCACAGGTATTCCATCTATGGATTTGGAAAAGACAAGATATCCTTCTACGTTGGAATATCTTCTGGGTGGCTGTAAACCAGAAGGAGAGATTGCCTATTTAGTCGTTGCCGAGCCCATCGATGAGATTGAGATTAACTCCATGATTTATCAGTGTGAGGAAATAAGCGGCCAGGCAGAATCATTTAAAAGCTTTACCGTTTCCCACTCATTACAAAAAGGGTATTCCGACAGTATCACTAAAACGGTTTCTGAGACAATAGGCCATACAAAGACTGAAAGCACATCTAAGCGTGACGTGAAATCGGCCTTGTTAGGACTGTTGGGCGTTGGCGTCGCTGCAGGAGCCGTCATCGCATTTCCCCCATTGGCAGCTATGGCTGCAGGTGCAGGTTCTGCGGTAACAGCACTTGTTGGTAGCGAAGCTGTTGCTGCACAACTTCTTGGTGGCGCTGGACTTGCAGGTGCAGGAATACTTAGTAGCTTTATTCCGCAAAAGTCCAAATCCACATCCGATTCCTATCAAAAGACCTCGTCTACTGCCGAGACCCATGGTATCACCAGCTCCTATACAACTACGCTGGGTGGAAATCTTGTCAATGGGCACATGTCTGCTATTGCTGAACAGTTGAAAATATACCTCAATAGGATCCAAGAAGGTAAAGCACGCGGAATGTGGCAAGTTGGGTGCTATCTGTTCACGGATAGTGAGAATGTCACGTCCCATATTCAACTGAAGAGTATCCTCAGTGGGGAAGCGTCACGGATAGAGCCCATACGTATACATGACATTTCCAAATATTCTACTCATGGCAATAAGATAACTGTCGCACCATTTACAACCCCACCAGAATTATATATTGAGAAAAAAAGTGATTCAGACCATAATGAGTTCAAACATCCTTTGGGGGAACGGAATTCATGCCTGACAACCTTGGTGACAACAGATGAACTCACCTCTTTCATTAACTTTCCTCTACATTCCGTCCCAGGTGTCAGTGTTTTGGACAAAGCCCCAGAATTCCGGCTTGACGTCCCAGATTTAGAAACTGTCAAAAATCCTATAAGCCTTGGAAAACTTGTCTATCACGGGGGGAAAACAGAATTACTACTCCCTACTTCTATGGATAGCCTTGCAAGGCATACATTAGTCTGTGGAGCAAATGGAAGTGGTAAGACCAATACGGTATTGGGCATTTTGGGGGAAGTGTCTAACATAGGTTGCAATTTTATGGTTATTGAACCTGCAAAGACCGAATATGTTGATTGGGCAATTAATTATAATATAAAGTTGAATGCCGACCAGCAAAATGGAATGCGCCTGAGCGAAAAGCCTATAATTATCTATATGCCTGGTAAAAGTTGTTATTGGCATGCAGACAAAGACGGAAACAGCGTGGAGTACACTCTGAGCGATGTGTTGAAATTGAACCCATTTGAACCTGTTTCTCTTGATGGGAAAATCCCTGATGTGGTATCACATTTGGATCGTATTAAATCCATTTTTGCATTAGCTTTTCCTATGGAAGACATATTGCCTACGGTGATGGAATCACTTTTGAGGGATGTATATACTAATGGAGAGAAATGGCTCAAGAGGAAGAAAGACGATAAAATACCAGAGTATTTTCCGACCTTAGGACTGTTAGCTTGTCGAATACGAAGTGTAATATCTTCTTTGGGATATGAACCACGAGTAACCGCGAATATATATGCTGCTATCAATCTCCGCTTGAGTAACTTGCTTTCGGGCTGGAAACGAGAATTGCTTAACAATGAAGTTCTTGGAGGATATAAAAAACTAAGTAAGACTGAGATTGTGGAGGGAATTCGCAGACCAACATGGGATGATTTCTTCAATCGAAAGGTCGTGATAAACTTGTCGGGAGTGGCAGACGATAACGACAGAGCGTTTGTTATGGGAATCCTACTTCTATATCTCTACGAGTATCGGATTGCTACGTCTGAACGTAAGGATTTCAATTTTAATAAGAATAAGCTGGAACACCTTACAGTTGTTGAGGAGGCGCATAGGGTAATGGTGAATAATCCTAATCCGGACTCTCCCCAGTTCAAGTGCGGACAGCTATTTAGTAATCTCTTGTCAGAGATTCGCGCATACGGAGAAGGTATGATGATAGTAGATCAGGTTCCAGGTCGCTTGATTCCTGATGCAGTGAAGAATACAAATCTGAAAATTATTCACAGACTAATCTCTTACGATGATATTGAACTTGTGTCAAAATCGATGGGTATAAGCGAGGAACAGCAAAAAATAATACCTAAATTAGGAATTGGGGAGGCTGTCGTTGCTGGAATTTGCATAAGAAATGACTCTGATAATAGTACAGAGAACATTTATTGGTGTAAGATAAACAAAACCAAACCTAATTGAGTTATGGATATGTATAGTTTTAATACTGAAGGACTAAGCGGTCTGGGGATGAGTCAGTTCGAATCAATGGAAGATTTCTGCACTCGACTTGAAAACAAAGAGGTGAGCGATGAAGAAATTCTCAGTAAGTTCGACGAGAACCAGAAGGACTATATCAGCGACTTGCAGGAGAGTCCAGACTGGCAGGAGCTGGATGAGGAAAGTCGGTTGAACAGGATTTATGATGCTGTCAAAAAGTTCTGCCACAATACCGAAGTAGGTAGGTATTGGAGTAAAAAAGAACATTGGATGCCGATGGCTATGGGATTATTAAGATATATATCAACATTAAGATAAGTGGTTATGAATAGTATTTATGAAACAACAAGCGGAATAGGGGAACTTGGGAAACCCTTAGAGGAGTCTTTCGGCAATGAAGACTACTCATTCGATGAGTATCAAGCAAACCTCTTGGAGGATGTTTTGCCAAGCGAAGGAGTTCAGACTATTGAAGATCTAAAGAAGGCAAATGTTCAAGAGTTGGTAGAAGCTGTCGATAAGAAAGTAAAATCTCTAAAGCCTAACTTGCCTACGAAGGTTAATATGAGTTATTTTGGCGAGGAAAGTGATGTGTGGAAAGAGTTCAGACAATTGTTAGAACCGCAGTACCTTGAAGCACCTTCTGATAAGATGCAGAAGGAACAGATTGCTGCCGCAATGTGTGAGATGGACGAACTTCGCAATGAAAATTGGACAAAGCTTTCCATAAAAGGTAAAGTAGAAGTTTTGAATGTTCTTGAAAATAAGATTGCCGCCATAGAGCATCGTCCAGCAGCAGAGATCCGTGCAGAGAAAATGGATCCTGATCTTAACGGTTATCAGCTTGATGGGGGGGTCGCTCTCAACGAGGATCGTCTTTTAAGGTCAGATGAATCTCCTGAGGTTTTACAAGGTGTGCTGGAAACTCTTATTCATGAAGGCCGACATATGTATCAGCACTACAATGTTGAAGTGCGTCAGGTTCATGAATCTGGAGCAGAAGTTGGTTCTTGGAGAGAGAACTTTGAAGAATTAGGTTATGCCAGTGGTGATCCAATTTATTTTCATGTGTTAGGCTTTAATTATACAAATGAAGGCCTTGCTCATCTTGGAGCGCGATTATACTACTATCAACCAGTAGAGATTGATGCGAGAGTTTTTGCAGCAGATGCTATGTCAGAATACCGTAACAAATTAATTGCTTGAATATTATGGATAAGAACAACGTAACTAAAGTCCTTACAGAACGTGAAGGATATACCCAGAAAAGAGCCGTTCTTCTTGCAAACGAGTGCCAAAACATTTCGGAAGAATTGTTGCCTTTGTTCGAAAAATGGTTACAAGATGCCTCTGTCAAAGAGGATTTCACAGTTCAAGGATATAGCTTGCTGAATATGATGCAGCAAAGAGAAATGCATTATTTAGCGGCATTACTTGACATGGATTGGCTTATTAAAGAGCCTGAAAAGACAAAGCCTGTAATAGATAGTTTTATGAAATAATTGTTATGAGGTGTGACTTCTATATGAATTTATAACGGTCACACCTCTTAATTAATAGCACTAATTATGGACGGAATAGAAGAGATAGACTATAAACCTTTTCCAGATAAACATCCGGAACTAAATCTTGTTCCAACCACTACTATAAGTTGTTCAATAAGCAATCTTAGTGGTAAATTTGATTATGTTCAGGATTTTAACCGAAAAGGAGATGGTGGCCGTAAAGAACAATTTCATTTGCTTGTAAATGTTATAGAAGGAGTTGGTAAGTATGGTGTCTTATACCACCATAGCGGTTTTTGGGGAGACACTGATAGTATTGCCCTTCAGGCAGAATATGAAGAAATAACATTTCTTTATAAAAAAGAAAAGTCTTTTGCGGCTATTGTGAAACGTGAGGGTAAATTTGGCTTGTTCTTTTGGGAATACAGTATGTTTATTAATAACACTTATTCTGTAGCTGCAGAATACGATACAATGAATTTACTTGATAATAGAAGAATAAAAGGCGTTAAGAATGGTAAGGTAGTCTATTTTGATCAAACTGGGCATGTGTTGAAATAAGGACCTGATTATTCGCTTCTAATTTCACAGGAATTCCATATCTATAAAAAGATATGGGATTTTTGTTAGAAGATAATTCTTCTAAGTCTCTCTATGTTGTAAATATGTTAATATAGGTATGAGACATTTATTATTATGTATGCTGATTCCATTAACGGTATCAGCGCAAGTAATGGAAGCGGTAGATTCTATTGATGTAGAGACTGGTTTCATCTACTATGCAGATTCTACACATGTGAACGACACGATTAGTACTAATACGGTTGACAGTGCTAATCCTCCTATTCCACAGATACCATTGGAAGAGTGTGACAGTCTGATGGCTCGTGACATTACAGATCATTATGGTGTAGTGTATAAAGACGGGAAGTGTGGCATCTATGATTTCATCAAGCATGAGAACGTGACGCGGATAGAGTACTCTTATCTGTGGTATGCTTATCGAAAGGAGTTTGAAGGTGAGTACTTCACATACTTCTCGTGGGAGGAGCCTGAGACTATTGGTGTTGTAGGTGTCGCAGAGGCGAACAACCAGTTTATAGGTATCTCTATGCCTAAGAAACAGAACGAGAATAATAACAAATCAGATAAAGACGAATGATGATGGAAACATTACGAAAAGGATTTTATGTGTTGGACTTATTGGTTTTGGCATTGCTGATGGTGTGTATAAGCCACACCATGGCTTATGAAACTGAGTGGGGATTTTTGGCATTAGATGTAGCATTGCTATTGCGGTTTAATAGTACATTCCTATTGTATCGCAGAGAGAGAATGAGCATCATTCCGATTGCTCTATTCACTATTCTGTTTGGCTATGTGGTGCTGTCTGGTGATTTTCAAAACACCATATTTAGGATGTCAGAATACCCAAGTATCGTGTTCAATACGCTGCCGCCAGGTCATAGGTATGGAGGTGTCAGGTCTGAAGCAATGGAATCGTTTGTGAGGTTCATTATCTATTGGACATGGCAGATGCCTATCGTGACTTATGCAGTGTTGGCCGTTACAAGGCGGACGGTGAAGAAAGGGTATAAATGGTATGACTTGGCGGGACTGGCCATATTCAAGGACAGAGCTGGGAAACTGTTTGTAAATGTTTGTGTTTTGGCTATAATAGCTCTCCTTATCGGTTATACGATGGATGAAATGTTGTCGTTCTACGCACTGATGGTATTACCTATGGTTGCCTATTACTTGTTGAACAAGTATGTAGGAAGGAAGGTTCATTGGCCAGAGTATGTGACACTGGGATTAGGGCTATATGTTTTTGACAAAGCGCAATATCAAGTTGACAATGATCGCGTGGCATATTTGGTTGCCAGTGCTGCTATTATATTGGCAGTATGCGTATGGATGTTGTATAAGACAAAGAAAGTGGTAGCATCTATATTCGCTATAGTCGTTATAGCAGTTATCTTGCCAGGGTTGTCTATAGGTTACAATATCTATCAGAGCATGGAGGGTGCTCGCTCTATAAATTATGTGAGTCTAGGAATGCAGAAGGGGTATATGTATATAAGGAGAGTGGAGAATGTGAATGGTAAACAAAAGATGAGAGTGGGCATACGTGACCGCTATCGTACCACAGTACCGTGCAAGTTCAATATTATATTGCCAGATGGCTTTTATAGCCCATTTGCTTTGTGCAAGAACGAGAAAGGGGATAGTGTGTATTACAACGTCGAAGCTGGGTACATTTTTGAGAAGAACAAATGATAGGAAAAAACGACTCTCTATACCATCAAAGAACTTAATATAAAGACGATTATGATTAGAACAAGTATTATCAATTACGATGTCCTTTGGGACAGAATCAGTAACTTCGCAAGAAAGGCAGGGAGAGTTAGTACCAAGCCAGTATTAATTCTTTGGTTTGTACTCAAATCCAAGGAAACGTCAAGATCCGACAAGATGCTAATCATATCGACCTTGTCGTATCTGATACTGCCGATTGACATATTGGATGCCAAGAGACTACCGTTTGTCGGCTGGCTGGACGAAATAGCTTCACTTTCAGTCACGTACAACAAAGTGTGTAAGAACATTACACCTGAAATGGAGGCAAAAGTGGATGATATTCTTGACAGATGGTTCCCTGAATATACTGCGTATGAACTAATCGAGGAATAGTATGGCAAAGAATGTGGTGTTTTTGACAGCAGCGAGAATTGGCGATAGTGCTTCAGAAAGTCTGCATCTCTATAGGAGGATTGTGAGCTTCAAAAAAAGTGCTGACGTGGCCATCATTACCCAAAGCGACGAGACCTTTCCAGAACAAGCTGGTTGCAAACGAGTCGTTCATCTGAATACTGGTGACGTGAATCGTGAGGATGCAGCAAGAATAACCAAACAGGCAGATATGTTTGTTGTGGTTGGAATGGCTCCCAACAGCAATCCATCAGCAGCGTTGTTGGGAGTGACACGTCCTGAATGTTGTATCGCCATAATCAATAAGGGCAATATGGACTTGCCCAATGACATGCATCGTGAGCATGTTTTGAGAATGCGGGATATGAGTATTGGTACTGGATTGATGTTCTTGTCTATGTACCGTTGGATGATGGATCTGGTAGAAGAATAAAAAACGAGATGAGATTGAGTAGAACAACAATATTTGTTTTGGCATGTCTGTGTGCTTCTGTTGAAACGAGCGCACAGCATTTGGAAGTAAAAGGAGTCAGAAAGAAATCGAAAGCTTCTGACTGTGCAACAATTGTGTTCAAATCTGACTTTGATGAGTTGAAAGTCATCAGCATGTCATCTGACTCAATCTATAAGAAAAAAGGATGTGAATATAACAACGTATGGACGCAATATGTAGATTTAAGATATGAGCGTGAACATGCTGCTGACACTCTGATTAATCGCAGTTTTGTATTGCATACGCCCTATACTAAAGACCTTGAACTGACAGTACCAGGGAAAGATAATCAATTAAGTCAAGCTATCTACGAATATAAAGTGCGGATGATAGACTATTTCCCCTTGCGTGTAGCATGCGAGGTGGATGTGGTGAGATTACGTGATTACTTCGGACTCAGGATGAGTGCAGGTAGAAGATGAGGTGGCTACCTCTCATTTAAATTTAGCGGCCAGAAACGAGAAGGTTTCAATGCTGACGAGATAGGTAAAGAAATGGACGTAAGCAAGAAAACATATCTTGGGCGTATACGTAATTCGTACATGGCTGGAATTAAGTATGGCATTATCAGTAGAGATTATCCTCTCTATGCCTATTTAGGGTTTGGCTATGGAGATGATGGGAGCCAGAGATCTAATGGCAAAAAGGGAAAAGAACGTATATCCTATTATAATGACTACACCAATGGATTTGAAGGAGAGGTGGGAGCCAATTGGGTGCTTTTTGATTTTCTTTCGCTTTCCATGGGGGCAGATGTCTTATTTGGTCATCGTGTCGTTTTTGATATCAATTGCACCATTGGATTTGCAGTAGATTTGACGCAGTGACTTAAATGTAGTTAATACGTTGGTCTATAATATCCAAATATCGATTTTTTTCATTAAATTTGCATCAAATAACAACCGAATGCAAAATATAAATGCTCATATAGAGAGGTTAAGGGAATTCGCTATTCAGCATTCCAAGTTGGGAGATTATTCCATTCATGGAATTTCCCATTGGGATAGAGTTGCCAGAAATGCTGATGCACTTAGCACCAGCGATGTGGATTCTTTGGTTGTTAAGGCTTTTGCTTATATCCATGATGTAGAAAGAATCAATGAAAGTGACGACTGGCAACATGGGCCTAGAGCAGCATTGCTTGTTGATGAAATACGTTCATCGGTACTTGGCTTTTTAAACGACCTAGAAGTAGAGCAATTAAAAGAAGCTTGTCGATTGCACACATTAAGACATAAGACAGAGGATGCAACAGTCAATGCATGCTTTGATGCAGACCGCCTTGACTTGGGACGAGTTGGTATAACTCCGAATCCAGATAAGATGGCGACAATACAAGGACGCATTTTAGCGGATAAGATGATGGAGGCCAATCCTGAAAAAGATTGGCTTCTGAATGGCGGATAAAAAGACCAGTAGAAATAGATTTGTATGAAATATAATGTAGATTCAATTATCGGATGCGGAAAAGTCTTACAAAGAGAGGATTTTGTGTTCTTTTGGGGGCATATCGCACGGGCAGAGAAGCAGATGAAAGCATGTCTGAGCCAGTGGTTTCCATGTAGTTTTTTAGTTAATGATATTTACTACAACTGCGCAGAGCAGTTTATGATGGCAGAGAAAGCCCGCCTCTTTCATGATGAAGATGCTCTGCAAAAAATCATGCAGGCTTACGACCCGATGGAGCAAAAGAAACTTGGCCGTAGGGTGCAAGGATATGATGATGCCATGTGGAAAACCTGTTGCTTCGATGCGGTGGTAAGAGGCAATGTGGCAAAGTTCTCTCAGAACTTGAAAATACGTAATTATCTCATTTCCACTGGGGGAAAGATATTGGTAGAAGCCAGCCCAAAAGATGCAGTTTGGGGCATTGGTCTTGACGAAGATTCCCCCGATGCTATCAATCCTATAAGATGGCCAGGAACAAATTTCCTTGGGTTTGCGCTGATGGAAGTAAGAGATATTATACGGGAAAATGTAGAGCTTTGATAGATATTGTGAGTATTGGCACTCAATAACAACAGATATGTAAACGAACAGAAATGATTATTTGTAAGAACGCCGTGCTTAATACAGATGGCACAAGTTGCTAAGTAGTGAGTTTGTCGGGTATCAACTCTACTACGATAGCAGAACTGAGTAAAGATGCCCGAAACGTAATTACGAGTTGAAGCTCACAAAGAAAATGTAATAAGTAAGGGATCAAACGACATTGCCAATCTGTACCTCTAATAATTGAGGACTAAGGTCGTATTTGGAATCATTGGCATAGAGATAAGAACCAAAGTTGATAAGATGGCTCTTTTAGTGGAGCCGAAAAATGAATACGACAATGTTAGAGTTAAAAGGAAAGTATTGCAAGGATTGCAAGATATTCACAGATAATATAGAGTCAGGTGCACTATCGTTGGTGTACCAGTTTATGGACAGCCCGATGTTTGAGGGTGCTAAAATCAGAATTATGCCTGATGTTCATGAGGGTAAGGACATCGTAATCGGTTTTACAGTACCGTTTACTGACCATGTGAATCCCGACCATGTTGGAGGAGACATCGGTTGTTCGGTATCAACAGCCATCACAGATCTGCCTATCAATACAGAGGATTATCCTGCTATTGAGCGGTTGATTCGTGAGAAGGTAAAGTTTGGTATGACGATTCATCAGAAGTCTGTCTATCCGCATTCAGAACTTTACAAGCATCTGCAGACAAGGCTTCAGCAAGCTCGCCAGCAGTGGCCAGAGAAGGTAAGCATGATGGATGTTTCGGAGAAAGGCATTACGGCCTTTTTGAAGCGCATTGAGCAGACGGAACACATGTTCTATCACAGCATTGGAACCGTAGGAGGTGGAAACCACTTTATTGAAGTAGGTGTAACTCCAGAAGGAAATTATGCTTTTACCGTTCACTGTGGCAGTCGCAATCTCGGACAGAAGGTGTGGAAGTACTGGAAGAACGAGGCGATGAATCAGGAGGGAATGACCAATGGATATCTGGTTGGTGAAGCTATGAAGGGTTATATCACAGACATGGTAGTGGCCCAGGCATATGCAGAGTACAACCATCAGGTCATAGACCAATTGGTGATGGAGGCAATCTGCGAGGGTAGCGGTAAAAAGGCCTACGTCGTTGAGCAAATCTACACCACCCACAACTACATCGACTTCTCGATGAAGATGATGCGCAAGGGTGCTGTTGCCGCTCCGGTAGGAAAGAAGCTAGTGATACCGTTCAATATGCGCGATGGTCTGATTATAGCCCGTGGCAAGGGCAATGAGGATTGGAACTGCTCGGCACCGCATGGTGCAGGTCGTTTGCTTTCACGTTCCGATGCCAAGGAACTGATCGACCTTGATGAATATCGTGACTCGATGAAGGGAATCTACTCGACATCGGTCGGAACGGGAACCATCGATGAAAGCCCGATGGCCTATAAGGATCCGAAGGAGATTCTGCGTCTGATAGAGGACACGGTGGAAGTTGAGTATTTCATCCGTCCTGTCATTAACTTGAAGGCCACCAACTCTTATGACTCCAGTGTGGAGATAGATGTGAATGAAGAACAAGATTAAGTAATGGAGGCTCGCCCCGTTCCCCCAAAGGGGCGAGCTTTAATATACAGATAAAAAAGAGGAAGTTCCTTTAAGTATTGAGATAAACCATTTTAGGACGGAGAAGATTGATGAATGGTTACTTGACAAAGGCTTAAGTCATTAACAAACGAAAAAAGATAAACGATATGAATACATTACAAGACAGAATAAGAGGTTCGCTGATTGGTGGTGCAATCGGTGATGCATTAGGATACCCTGTGGAGTTTATTTATTCCTTTGAAGGGATACAGGCTCGTTATGGAGAACGTGGAATTACCCGACTCGACACAAAACAATTTTGGTTGGATGACGAGGAACAAAGTGGAAAGGCCGTTGTCTCTGATGATACTCAGATGACGCTCTTTACTGCTAATGGTCTCCTGAATGCTAAACGCCAGAAGATAGGTATGAAGTATGGAATATGCCTTGCCTATATCGAATGGTATCTGACGCAGATAGGGAAGAAATCAGGGAAGTATAAGGATTGCTGGATTAGCAGTATACCAGAGCTGAACAAACGCCGTGCGCCAGGTAATACCTGTATGACTTCGTTGGATGATATCTACAGAGGAAAAGATCCCGTCAATAACAGCAAAGGCTGTGGGGGAGTTATGCGTATTGCACCAATTCCACTATATGCAGCTGTTCAAGACAGGATGAGCATTGAGGATGCGGACCGTCTGGCTGCCGATGCCGCAGAAATCACCCATCAGCATCCGTTGGGGTTCCTGTCAGCAGCACTGATGTCTCATGTCATCTATCGTCTAGCCCGTGACATCGAACCGACACGAGAAAGTATGAAATGCTATATTATGGATGGTGTAGCAGCAATTGGTAAATGGAAGAATATTTACCCTGAGGACGTAAGGCGCATGGGAGAACTGGCAGAACGTGCCATCCTCCTGCAAGACAACGGTAAGACGGACTTGGATAATATCGGTCATCTCGGCGAAGGCTGGACAGGTGAAGAAGCATTGGCTATAGCGCTCTTCTGTGCTCTGAAGCACCTTGACAACTTTGAGCAAGCGATGATTGCGGCAGTGAATCATGGCGGCGATAGCGATAGCACTGGAGCAGTGACAGGTAATATTCTAGGTGCTGCTGTAGGCTATGAAGCCATTCCACAGTTTTTCAAGGATGATCTTGAACTCCATGATGTCATTCTTCACATGGCTGATGATTTGTATCGTGGTGAAGTAACAAAAATGTGAATTGATGAAGAAGGTGAAAAGGAAATTATTGCAACCGACGAATCTCGATGCTATTAAGGCAATGAGGCGTGGTGGACGCGAAGCAGAAATGGAGCTGCTCGGCCCTGGCTTTCATTCACATAATAAAATCCACAAGTCGGATAAGATATATACACGAAAGAAGAAACACAAAGGAAGTTTGTAAGATGGGATTGATATTGACGAGTATAAAGAGAATAAGGCCAAGGAACATTGGCTGCTGGCTAACAGACCAGATGA
>JAEEGL014060357.1_pt1 | contig 25442 bp, 13 predicted proteins | sample 9134231 | NCBI WGS metagenome assembly JAEEGL01 (sample SAMN16246548, study PRJNA631951) | gut metagenome | biome: gut microbiome; feature: rumen; material: fiber-attached | host: Bos | place: Iran: Karaj | collected 2018-10
AGGAGAACGTGGAGGTAGGCCATAAGCTGGCCATGCAGGTGGCTGCCATGAAGCCCGTGGCCCTCGACGCCAAGAGCGTTGACCAGAAGATTCTCGACGAGGAGTACAAGACGGCTGTGGAGAAGTCGAAACTCGAGCAGGTGCAGAAGTTCGTTGACATGAAACTGAAGAAGGCTGGTATCAACCCTGCCCATGTGGACAGCGAGGACCACATCGAGAGCAACATGTCGAAGGGCTGGATTACCAAGGAGCAGGCTGACGAAGCCCGCAAGATTATTGCCGAGGCTAAGGCCGAGGGCGAGGCTCAGTTGAAGATGCCCATGATCGAGGGTATTGCCAAGGGTCGCGTGCAGAAGTTCCTGAAGGAGAGTTGCCTGGTTGACCAGGAGTTCCAGTTCGGCGATGGCGACAAGATGACCGTTGCCGAGTGGGTGAAGGCTCAGGACAAAGAACTCGCCATCACGGCTTTCCGCCGCTTCACGCTCGTTGCAGAGTAATTTTTGAGACATATTTATAAAAAAATAGTCGGTATTGTGTAGTCAATACCGACTTTTTTTTGTACCTTTGCACCCAAGAATTGTATAAAAGACATTGACTGGATTAAGGACCATAACTATTTTTCTTCTCTCGGCAGCCTTTCTGTTATTGGGAAAGGGTGTCGTATGGGCTGATGCGTCCAGCGAGTTGCGCCAGCGGCTGGCTACACTGGAAGGTCCTGACCGCCTGGCTACTCTGGAGCAACTCTGCTATCTGAGTCAGGATTCCGACAACATCAACTACCAGATGCGCTGCATTGACGAGTTCATGAACGAGGCCCGCCGTCAAGACAGCATCAATCAAGTAGTTCATGCGATGGTATTGAAGGCTGCTCTGTTCTATAACAACGACATGAATGATTCTGTTTTCAACGTCATTCCCCACTATATGGAATATGCGAAGAAAGCACTTGCCCTACGCGAGCATTACGAGTTGTGGGGCCATATTGCCAACACCTACATATTCATGGGTAAGAACGGTGAGGGTATTATGGAAACGAGGGCTATGTACGAGGATGCGAAAAAAACGAACAATCCTTACGGCATGGGACTGGCATATTGCATCATGGGTACGGCATATAGCAACCTACGAGATTTTGAAGAGAGCATTAATTCGTTTGAGAAGAGTATAGAGATCCTGTCAGACACCAAAAACATGTCCCCGGTACTGCTTGATGCTTACGGTTATTATAGCGATGCCCTAAATTCTATGAAATCTTATAAGAAGATGGATGAACTGACTGTACCATGGGAAAAGATACTGAAGGCTTTCATTCAGGAAAAAAGGATAGAGGCCACCCCTACAGCCGATCTGTATTGGTCATACTTTTATTTAGCCTGCGCACAAGCCGCCATCGGTCAGGGGCAAGTAGAGCGTGCCACAAAGATGCTCGACTATATGCAGTCTGTCACCCCTTCAGAAGAGAGTTATCGCGGTCGCACCCTTCTCTACTACAAGGCACAGTTGGCCCTCCTTCAGGGCGACTATCAGCAGGCACTGACGTATAATGAACGGCGCTACCAGTTGATGTCGGGCAACAGCGACCAATCGGGCGTGGTCAACGTCAACTTCCAGCGTGCCGACATCTTCAACCACCTGGGACGCTATAAGGAGGCCGCCAGTCTCTTCCGCACCGTCTATCTGATCAGCGACTCTCTCAACCAGCAGGACACAAAGAGTAACCTCAACGCCATGAACACCATGTTCGGACTCACCGAGATGGAACGCGAGAAAGACCGTCTGGTGTTGGAGCAGAAGCAGGCCCAGATGCGATGGATTATCGCGGTGGCAGTTCTGATAGTCCTGTCGCTGGCCGTCTTCATGTTCTTCCGCCTCCGTGCCGCCCGCAAGTTGCGCCAGGCCCACGGCGAACTACAGGTAGCCTACGACGACCTGCAGGCCGCCAACCGCGTGATAGAGGAAACAACGGCAGTTAAGGAGCGCATAGAAAGCGAACTGCGCATTGCCCGCGACATACAGATGTCGATGGTGCCCACCATGTTCCCCGAACGCGACGACCTGGATCTCTACGCCTCAATGACTCCGGCCAAGGAAGTAGGTGGCGACCTCTACGACTTCCTTATTATCGAAAATTCAAGTCAAACCGACTCAAACCGTGGCATAGATCCAAGTCAAACCGAGTCAAACCATGTAAAACCGTTGCTGTATTTTTGCGTAGGCGACGTCAGTGGCAAGGGCGTGCCCGCCTCGCTCTTCATGGCACAGGCCACCCGCCTGTTCCGCACCTTGGCCAAACAGCAGATGCAGCCCGCCGAGATAGCCACCCGCCTGAACGCCGAACTGGCCGAAGACAACGAGCAGGGCATGTTTGTCACCATGTTCCTTGGCGTAATAGACCTACAGACAGGTCATCTGGACTTCTGCAACGCTGGCCACAACCCGCCCGTGCTGGCCGGCAAGTTCATGGATATGGAGCCCAATGCACCAATCGGATTATGGCCGGGGCTGGAGTATGTAGGCGAGAGCATAGACAATATCTCCGGCGACCTGCTATTCATCTATACCGACGGTCTCAACGAGGCCGAGAATGAGGCGCAGGAGCAGTTTGGCGACGACCATCTGCTGGAATTGTTCCAAGGCCGCCGGTTCGACTCTGCCCATCAGACGGTTGATATGATGAAGGAGGAAGTGGCCCGCCATGTGGCCGGTGCCGAGCCCAGCGACGACCTCACGATGATGTGCGTTATGATAAAAGAGAATAACTAAAAACAATATGATATGAGAAAGGAAATATGCATTAAAAACCAAGTTGACGAACTGGACCATGTGGCCCGCTTCATCGAGGAAATCGGTGAGGAGTTGGACCTTGGCATGGAACTGCAGATGAACTTGAATTTGGTGCTGGAGGAGATGGTGTCAAACATCATCTTCTATGCCTATCCTGATGGCACTGAAGCCAGCATTGAACTCATGGCCGAGAGCGACGGCAAGGAGCTCACCTTTGTGTTGAGCGACCAAGGGCAGGCTTTCGACCCCACTATGAAAGAAGATACCAACATGGATGTCAATCCCGCCGAGCGCGACCTAGGCGGCATGGGAATTTTTATTGTAAAGAATATTATGAACAAAGTAACCTATCAGCGTTTAGAGGGCAAGAACCTGCTAACGATGAAGAAAGAGATTATTAATCAATCGTAATGTCGAAATAACAAAATAACGAAATAAAAAATAATTAAATAACAAAAAACGAAAAAAACAATCCATTATGACACAGATAGTTAAAGAAGGTGGCAAGACCATCATTAAGACCGACAAGCGCATAGACACAATGAATGCCGCACAGTTTGAACAGGATATAGAGCCAGTATTCAGCGAAACCGGCCTCGACCTGGAAATGGACTGCACTGAACTGAACTACATGGCCAGTTCGGGATTGCGTATCCTGCAAAAGACCATGCGTAAGGTAATGATGCAGAAAGGAAAGTTCAAGATTACCAACGTCAGTCCAGAGATTTACAAGGTGCTCGCCATGACTGGCTTCACCAAATTTATGACAGTAGAACAAAAACAGGCATAGTCCTATGACCGACGACACACAGGAACTACGCGAGGAACTTCAGCAGTTGAGAGAGGACTACGAGGCTCTGGAGCACAACTTCGACATTATGTCGGAGGGCTATCAGGAGTCGCTGTTGCTCTACGACAAGTTGGAAGAGACTTACCACGAACTGGAGGAAACCAACAAGCAGTTGGACATTGCCCGCCATCGTGCCGAGGAGGCTTCGCGCATGAAGACCAACTTCATACAGCAGATTTCCCACGAGATTCGCACGCCGCTCAACATCCTTAACGGCTTTACGCAGATACTCACTACGCCCGGCATGGAACTCGATGAGGCCATGCAGGAAGAGGTGACCAAAGGCATAGGCGACAATACCGAGCGCATCACCTCGCTGGTGAAGAAGATGCTGGAACTGGCCGATGCCAACAGCAATGACGAACTGGAGCGCAACGATGACGTGCTTGCCGTGCAGATTGCTGCACAGGCTGCCGACGAGAGCCTCATCACCACGGCCAGTCACCTCACCTTCGACCTCGACCTGGGCGAGGGTGCCGACATGGCCATGCTCCGCACCAACCTGCAGCAGGCCACACGCGCCCTGTCGCTGCTGCTCGACAATGCGATGAAGTTCACCCATCCCGCAGAAGCCGCCGGTGGTGCCGCCGCCGTGACAGAGAAAGCCCGCGTAGTGCTGCGTGTATCGTTGACAAACGAACAGCAGATAGCCTTTACTGTAGAAGATACGGGTATCGGCGTGCCACCCGAGGAGGCAGAGCACATCTTCGACGAGTTCGTGCAACTCGACGAATACTACGACGGCACAGGCATCGGCCTCACCGTGGCGCGCAGCATTGCCCGCCGTCTGGGTGGCGACATCGTGCTCGACACAGCTTACACAGGTGGTGCCCGCTTCGTGTTCACGCTACCAATCTAAATTAGATTGCGATACAAATCAAATTAGATTGCGATGCAAATCAAATTAGATTGCTATACAAACTAATTTAGTTTGCTTAATAAAAACAACAAAAAAACAATTTCACGAATGAAACGACTTATACAAATATCTTCACAGAAATTGCTCTTGGTGCTCTTCGCCCTGATGCTCATGCCGATAGGGGTGTGGGCAGACAGTTATTTCGCCATTAACTATACTGTTGATAACAGTCTTAAACAAACATGGGTGTCAGATGAAGACAATAATTTGGAAGACATCTTGGGCGATGGAACGATGAGCTATGATGCCACTAATAATATCCTGACATTTAACGGAATTGATTTGGAGTTATCCCCAGATGATACAAGATGGGATTTCATTTCTTGTCAAGATACAGATGATCATCCTAGCCTCACGATACGATTAGTCGGCACAAACAATGTGACCTTAGGTGATAATAATCCCGGCTTCTTCTATGGAAAAGATCTAACCTTCATAACTGACACAGAAGATCCTGGTTCGCTTACAATTAATATACAAAGTGGTTGGGCTGGGAACTTGTTTGAAAACAGTTTTAGTGGAGATCCCACAATCAATCCAACATACAACAACCATCTCTATCTGGATGATGGGTATGATGACCATTATACCATTCAGACACTCCTTTGTACAGTTCCTTTCACATACATGGATGACGGAATCATGTGGTTCCGTATGGGGTATGAAACTGGGTGTGATGATGAAGTATTATATTACTCCATCGACTATGTTGATGAAAATCTTGAAGACGTTACCGATGCAGTTTTTAACGTAGACGGGGATGACTTACCAATCTATGGTCCCTGTACCATGACCTACTATTCGACTGCCGGCGGCGGCCAGAGCGCAGTGGGCACAGCCTATTACTTAGGCTTATCCACGAACGCTATCAGAACGACCCTCGGGACTTCTGTGGCTCCCCCCACAGTCGTGCCAGCCTTGAGTGAGAATCTTGAATTAATCATTAGCGAGACCACATCTTCTGGTGTGACTCCTGAGTACAACTCTGCCTCAGGGCTTATCACTACATCTTCCACTGTCACTGGAGAGGCAACCTGCTCCGTAAAAATATATTGTTCTGAAGCCAATGCTAATAACATTAACGTACTCAACAATACGGACGGAACTGAGAAATACGAACTCGGCGACTTTACCTTGACGGTGAGAGAACCAGGTTTGTTCGTTGCCGGCGTGAAAGTGACGACAGACAACGCCTCAGAAATTACAGGTAAAAATATCGAGGGCACCGTTAGCTATGATGCAGAGAAAAATAAGCTGACATTGAGTGATGCCACGATAACAGGACAGATTATTTGCTCCTATGATGCTCTCACGGTGCATCTTATTGGTTATAATACCATCACTCCGGGAGACGGCCAATCGCCTTTCGTATATAGTAATCCGGGGACTGGTACGTTGACCTTCACGACTAACGAGAATCCTAATAGAAGCCGACTGGAGGCAGATGGCGTTACCTCTACTGCAGCCCTTGGCTTGGGATATGCCGTCAGCAACACCTTCGAAACAAGAACGATTCAACAGGGGAGCGAGATAGGTGCTGGTGTAGAAGCAGAAGACGGTTGGAAGGTGGTAATCTTCGAGAATGACTACAACTCCCCTGATCACACTATTATCTGGAACTTTAAGAACTATAACCTCTTTATCGGTGGTTGCCGTGTCACCTCAGACAATTTGATGGGTAATGGATATATTTCTTATGATCCTGACAGGCACACCTTCCCCATTTATGGTGAAACGTACTATGCATTGAAGAGCGGTCTGGAAGAACTGATTATTGAGGTGAGTGGCGAAGCTACCATTAATGTATCTGATTACTCAGATCCAGCCATCCCAGCCATCAGCTTCGAAGCTGTAACAGGTGGACCGACCTCTGGTACACTAAAGTTTGTGAAAGCCGCAGATGCTGACCTGGCTTCAATTACACTAACACCATCTGATACACACAAGGCGATTGAGGGCTTTGCTGTTGACGACATCATTATTACTGAACCCCTGCAATTAAAGACTCCTGCTTCGAAGAGTGACATCCTGGATGCCACGTCAGTCACCATTGCAAACTTTAATGAGGTCTACGACATCAGCATTGCAGGGACATCGGTTACCGACGGAAATGCTGAAGATGTTTTTGGCGACGGCACGGTGAGTTATGATGCCGAAAACAACATTCTAACACTCAACGGCGCAACGATTATCCCAGAGCAAGAGACGCCAGGTATCGTATATTATGGAGAGGCCAATTTGACCATCAGCCTGAAAGGTACCAACAACACAGTAAAAGGCAGTGACGGTTGTACGGCCATCGCCTATTATAATTATACTCAGTTAGAGACCGCTCCCAGCCTGACATTTGCCAAGGGCGACGAACAAGCCTGCTCAGTGCTGTTGGAGGCACTGGGTGAAACCGTTATTGATGGCTGCGCGGAAGAGATCAATCACAACGGCTTATACATGCTTAAAGACAGTAGGGAAGAGGATGAAACTCTCATAAGTACCATCACCGTCACATCCACCTTCTTAAGTGGCGGTAGCGGCACTGCCCAGGATCCGTTCCTTCTCAAGACCAAGGAAGACGTGAGGGATTTCGCCAAATACATCAATAACATGTCGATCAGTGCCGGGGCTTCCTTCCTGCTCAACAACGACATTGATTGTGACGGCTTGACAGGATATGAAGCAGCCGGTCTCTACGACAACCCATTCTTGGGCGTTTTCGACGGAAACAAGAAGACTATCAGCAATCTCACTGCACAAGACGGTCTGTTCGGATATGTCGACGGCGCTACCATCATGGACCTGACGCTTAGTGGCTGTACCATCACAGGAGCCACAGGTTCTAGTGCAGCAGGTATTGTCGCTGAGGCACTTAACGCTACGACCATTCAGAATTGCTCCGTGGTCAACAGTACGATTGCTTGTAAGGAAGATGCATACAATCCGACGGTGGGTGGCATTGTTGCCAGCCTCTATGGTGGCACCGTTACCGAATGTACTGTAGACAACGTACAGGTCAAGGCAGAAACCACCTATAACTATGGTTCCATTCCTCAAGGTAAGGTTGGCGGTATCGTTGGTAACGCTTCCAGCGGCGAAATCAGTTCATGTGAAGTGAAGAATGGTTCCAAGATCACCGACTACTATGCCGACGAAAATGCACAACTCTACGCCGGTGCCATCGTAGGAGATTATTATGGTACGACGCTCTCGGCCAATTACTATCACTATGATGTGAATGTTGAAACCCTCAACGGTACGAATAATGAAAATAAGGTGACAAAGTCTGGCTATACGCAGCGTGCAGTAGGTGGAACTACATATAATGAGCAAACGGAAGAAGAGGAAGATAATCCAGACATCTTCGAGGACAACGGTGCCGTGATGTACACCAAGAAGGTGACGCTGCCCGAAGAGACAGATGCGGCATCTGTAATAGTTGAGGAAGAAACCTACTATTCTACTGTTATTGAGAGTGATATCCCGAGCATCCTTGTGGCACCTGGTCAGACAGTAACCATCAATGCGGCACCTGGCGAAGGCTACTTTATGGTCTCTCTAACGGTGACGAATACCACTACGAGTGCTACGATAAGCACCACTTCTGAAGAGTTGGGTGATAACATCACGCAGTACACTTTCGAGATGCCCGATGCACCCGTGACTGTTACCCTGACAACGGGTGAGGCAATAACTGTCGACTTCGGCAGCCGTACGTGGGCTACCTTCTGTTCAGAATACGATATGGCCGTGCCTGACGGAGCAAAGGCATACGCCGTCTCTTCCATCGTTGAGACAACGGTCAACGTCTCTGAAATTGGCTACATACCTGCTGGCAAGGGCGTGCTGTTGGAACTTCAGAAAGAAGCATCAAGTACAGTTACCATCAGTTCACTTTATACCGGTAGTCTGACTGTGACCACCACTGGCCTGTTGGGCACCACCGCAGAGACCGCCGTCTCAGGAATCTCTGGAAAGGTCTACGTGCTCTACAATGACAATTTCGTCAGGGCTACCAGCGGCAGCATTCCCGCCAACCGCGGCTATCTGACCATCTCCAATGAAGTTGTACCCGTTGGGGCTCGTCTAGCCATCAAGATTAACGACGTGGTGGCTGGAGTCCATTCAATATACAATGAACCTGGTACAATGAACCATGAAGTCTATAATCTCAACGGTCAGATTGTGACCAATTCCTCTAAGGGCCTTTACATAGTAAACGGCAAGATCGTTAACAGAAGATAAAATCAAAACAAATAAAACTATAATTAACATGAAACAGAGTAAAAAGTTTTTAGTAATGTTGGTTGCCACGATGCTGATGGCAACGAGTGTTTGGGCCAGTGAAGTAACTATCATTAAGAAACTGAACGGCACAGTAAATGAAAGTGTAGGAACAGTGACCCAAGAAGTGTCAGAGGCCAGCGGTCAGTGTACAGTTACTGTCACTCCTGCCAATGGTTATTACATTGAGACAGTTACAGCAGAGAAAACCGTTGACGGAGGCGTAGCACAGGGACGTCTTAAAGTCAACATGGATAACTTTATTGCAGTGGCTGCTTCAGATGCCTTAGCCGACCCCAGCAACGTAACAAGCTGGACGTTCACCATGCCTGGTGACGACTATAACGTTGAGGTGGTGGCCAACTTCCAGACACGCACCGATATTAGCGACGCCACAGTGACACTGGCCGAGACATCGTTCAACTATGACGGTGATGCCAAGGAGCCTGCCGTGAGCAGTGTTGTGCTGGATGATATTGAAATTGTCGCAACTAACTACACTGTTAATTACAGCAATAATAAAGATGCAGGTACTGCTACCGTTTCCGTTACAGGTAAAGGAACTTACATGGGTACCGCTACCGCTACTTTCACCATCAACAAGGCTGCCATCGAACCGACAGTGTCTTTGGAGGGATGGACATACGGCGAACAGCCCGAGGTCATCACTCCTACGGTAGGAGGCAACTTAGGCGGCGGTACTGTGACCTATACCTACAAGGCTGCAGGATCTGAAGAGTTTACGAATGCTGTTCCCCAGGATGCCGGCACACACACCATCAAGGCCACCATCGCCGAGTCTGCCAATTATCTGACAGGCGAGGCTACGAATACATTTATCATTTCAAAGGCCGACTTGGAACTTGGTATTTTAATTGAAGGCTGGACCTATGGCGATACCCCCGTTGACCCAGAAGTTACCGGCAACCTAGGCAATGGCGCAGTAACCATTACTTATCAAGGAGAAAACGACGAAGTTCCTACTACTACCGTTCCTACCAATGCAGGTGGGTATAACGTTTTCGCTTCAGTTGCAGAAACGGCTAACTACAACTCTGGCAATACTCAGACTGAGTTCAGTATTGAACAAGCAGACTTCTCAGAGGTCGAGATTGCCGCTATTGCAGACCAAACCTATACCGGTGATCCTATTGAACCTACTATTACAGTGACTTTCAATGGCAATGTCGTTGATGCCTCGGAATATGATGTAGACTATGGAGAGAATAACGTTGATGTAGGTACCGTGACCATAACAGTGACATCAAATGGTATCAATTTCTCTGAAGATAGTGAACCTGTCACCACGACTTTCGAGATCGTGCCTGCTACAGTTGTGATTACAGCCGAAGACCAGACGGAGACATATAATGGCGATGCTCAGGAGTTTACCAATTATGAAGCCGATGATATCGAGGTGGTTGTACTTTATTATGCTACTGAGACGGGCCGCGAAAATGGTGAAGACGAATTAGAGGTTGCACAAAACGCAGGAACTTACTATGTGAAACTGGTTTCCGGCGATAGCAACTATACTTTTGACCCCGTTTATGCCACCTTTACTATCGATCCCAAGTCTCTAGATAGCGAAGACGTTTCGCTGTGGACTGATGGAGCAGGGGACATGATATACAACAATGGTCTGCCACTGATATGGGAGGCTGGTACTTATGGATTGAGAGATGTAATTAACGAAGACGAAGTAGATCTGGAAGAAGGTGAGGACAAGGACTTCACTGTGAGTTACTCCAACAACACCAATGTTGGTACCGCTACCGTTACGTTTACCGGTATAGGCAACTATCAGGGCACGTTGACCGAAGAGTTTGACATCCTGCGCCAACTGGACATCCACTTCTCTGAGAACAATGTCTGGGCATCCTACTATGCCGAGGAAAACCTTGAGATTCCAGAGGGTCTGCAGGCATATATCGTCACAGAAATCGGCCAGACGGAAGTTGAAGTAGAACAAATTGATTATATTCCCCAGCATGTTGGCGTGCTGCTGACCTGGGAGGAACCGGTTTATGCCGAACAAGAAGAATACCTTGCCTATGCCTATGAAGGCACAACTCGGGAATTCGATGACAATCTGCTGATGGGTTGTTCTACAGCAACGGCAGTTTCTACTCTGGATACCGATAGCAAGAATATCTACATTCTCTACAACGATAACTTTGTGAAGACCACCAGCGGCACCATTCCTGCTTTCCGCTGCTACCTCGAAGTGGAGGATGAATCTGGTGCTCAGGCCCGCTTGGGTATCACAATCGATGACAGCGAGATCAACGGAATCAGTGAGAACGTAGTTATGAATAGTGGTAAATTCGCCAACTCCATCTACGACCTGAACGGCCGCCGCATGGAATCTTCAACCTTAAAGAAGGGTATGTACATTTTGAACGGCAAGAAGGTTGTCGTCAAGTAATATATATATAATAAGGTGAACGCATTATGAAGCATTTCATCAGATATTTGTCACTACTGTCGCTCATGCTCCTGACATCCTCAGGAGCATGGGCCGACACTACCGTGACCATCATCAAGCAGTTGGAGGGCACGGCAGATGCCACGGCCTCTCCGGGCGAGGTGACATGGGCCGTCAACGAAGGCGTGTGTACGCTGACGGTGACGCCTGCTGAAGGCAACTATATCACCGCCGCGTATATCATCGTCAGGACAACGATAATGGGCGATGTGGCACAGGGGCGGAAGAATATACCCGGCCCCAATTTCTCCATTCTCCCGCTAACGGCCACCGACCCCAATGCCGACCCCAGTGGGACGACCACCTATACCTTCGACATGCCTACCGACGGCAGCGATGTGGAGGTGACGGCCAACTTCCAGAAGACCCAGACTATCGTGCCTATTGTCGACGAGGACGATGACGAGACAGGCGATGGTGTACCTACCACGAATGTGACCTTCAGTCTGGAAGATTTCACCGACAGTGAGGGCAATCCCATCGACCTCTCCAATGTCGTTGTCGGAGATGTGCTGTACAACGTGCCCAAGACCAGTCCTGATGACCCTCAGGGCTTCAGTCCAGCCACTGACGATGCTCCGGCAGGTATCGTCCTCACCACCTCGATGACCGAAGACGATATTGCACACGCCGACGGTGAGGAACCCGGTTCGGGAGCCTACGCCGAGGCGTTCAAGGGTATTACCCTGCTGCTGCCGGCAGGAACAGGCCGCATACGTATAGTAGCCCAAACCGATCCCGGTGCCGTGCTCTATGTCCGTATCGGCGATGATGACCCTATTGCCATCAAAGATGTGACGTTCGAGGATGAGACCTGGATCCAGTATGAACGACCTACAGATACTTACGTAAAGATTTACCTGGCTCCGCAGGATGCCGGCTCGCGCAGGAAGCAAAAGAAATCCGTCTTCCGCGATAAGCGTGAGACGGCAGGCGTGAGGGTAACGGGCTTAGGTGTCCGCTCGTCGAGCATGATTACTGCCGGCGCTACCTCCGGCCAGCCCTTACAGGTAAAGGTCTATGAACTGTTGGCCGACAACTTCGCAAACGGCGGGCACGGCATCGTGCTGAGTTCCGTCTGCGATAACCCTGTCACAGATTTAGGGTCTAATGTATTTGGTGCCGTGGACGACAAACCCAGCATCGACTTTATCGACATGTCGGCAACGGCTTTGCAGGGCTTCGGCTTTGCCGCCCCGAGTCGTTCAGAGAGCCGCCAGACTCCTGCATCCGGCCGCCTTGACGGCCTGCTCGAAGGCTACGACGCCCATACGCTCGTATTCCTGCCTGAAGGCAACAGCGACGGTGGTGACAGTAACATCATCATCGACGACGTCTGCAGCAACTTGATACTCGACGCTGACCACTCGTTCTGTACCCCCAGAGACTTCACCGCTGCCAGCGTAAGCCTCGGACGTACCTTTACCCCTGGACGTGCCACCACGCTCATGTTGCCGTTTGATATTACTGCCTTCAATGCCAGCGAACTCGGTACATTCCATCGTTTTACCAAGATGGAAGACAATGCTGTGCTCTTCGATGAGGCTGAGTACGGCCCAATAGAAGCCAACACGCCATACATCTTCGTGCCTGAGGCCACAGAACTGACGGTCAACTCGGTCGATGTCAAGGCTATTGACGACGACGCTCCCGTACTTTCGGACATCTTCTTCGGCACCTATACCAAGCAATTGGCTCCGGCTCGCACATTCGCCCTGGTGCCTGCAACAAATACCAACGGCATGATCTACGGACAGTTCCTGCCTCTGGCCGGCGATGATGAGTTAGAACCCTTCAGTGCTTATCTGAGGGTTGATGGCGAAGTGTCTGCCCTGTACATGGTCATTGGCAAGGAGATACCTACCGGCATCGAAACGGTGAACAACGACGATGTGCACAGTATGGCACTCTATAACCTCGGAGGCCAGCGTGTGGCTTGTCCTCGCAAAGGTCTGTATATAGCCAAAGGCCGGAAGATTGTATTCAAATAATGCCGAGAAGGGCCGCCTATGAAGATCTTTGCAGTAGGAATGAACTACATCCAGCACAATAAAGAACTGGATGGCACGTTATATAAACCAGAGGCTCCCGTGATTTTCACCAAGGCCGACTCCGCGCTGCTGAAAGACGGCAAGCCGTTTTTCATCCCCGACTGGTCGGAAAGGGTGGACTACGAGGCCGAACTTGTGGTGCGTATCTGCCGGTTGGGCAAGGGCATTCCCGCCCGTTTTGCCCACCGCTATTACGACGCAGTGACCGTGGGCATCGACTTTACGGCACGCGACTGGCAAGAGAAAGCACGCCGCGAGGGAAAGCCCTGGGAGATATGCAAGGGCTTCGACGGCTCGGCCGTCATCGGGAAATGGATTGACATAGACATATACCGCGAGGTACAGGCCATCCACTTTCATCTCGACATCAACGGGCAGACGGTGCAGAAAGGCTATACGGGCGACATGCTCTACAAAGTGGACGAACTGATAGCCTATATCTCCACCTTCTTCACCCTGAAGACGGGCGACCTGCTCTACACCGGTACACCCGCCGGTGTGGGGCCTGTAAAGATTAACGACCATCTGGAAGGCTGGCTGGAAGACCGCAAGGTGCTGGACTTCTGTTGTAAATAAACATGATATGAAACGATTACTGATTATACTGACAGCCATTATGGGCTTTGTGGCAACCACCTCCGCACGAGTGGCTGATGCCAAAGGGACGCAAGAATTCTTTAACCTCACGGCCGACGAAGTCAAGATAGACTCCGTCCTGCCATGTTTTCACTACTCCCTGCCGTTAGGGTCCAACTATGCCGCCTCCGACTATGAGGTGAGCATTGACTATCCGGAGTTTTTGGATATGTCGAAGTCCGACATTGCACGCTACAGGAGCATCACGTCCGACGCACTACCTGAAATGCCGGTGGTCAGTCAGTATATTGGCGTCTCGCGCAAGTCGGGAACGCTCTATGTTTCGTTTGTACCGCTGGTATTCCGCGATGGCAAGTACCAGAAACTGGTCAGTTTCATGCTCAACATCAAGCCAGTGAGCCATGAGGTCAGTGCTGCCCGTAGGGCTGCGGCTGGCGATGGTCGCTATGCCGAACACTCCGTGCTGGCCACCGGCCAGTGGGCCAAGATCCGCGTGCCCGAGACGGGCATCTATCAGTTGACCGACGCTCTGGTGCGTCAGGCCGGCTTCTCCAGTCTGTCGAAGGTGAAAATCTACGGCTATGGCGGTGCTATGCAGCCCGAGAAACTCACTGCCGACTACATAGCATCGACCGACGACCTGAAGGAGGTGCCTTCGTGTACCATCAACGGCCGTCGCCTGTTCCACGCCGTAGGTCCCGTCAACTGGGCCAGTAAGAAAGCGGTAGCCCGCGAGCGCAATGCCTGTTCCAACTATGGATATTACTTCCTCACCGAGAGCGACGAGGAACCACTTAGCGTAGATAGCACCACTTTTGTCGAGGCGTTCTATCCAGGTCCCAACGACTATCACGACATTAACGAGGTAGACAACTATTCATGGTTCCATGGCGGGCGCAACCTGTATAACAGTGAGAAACTGACCATCGGCTCCGACTATACCGTCAACATGCCAGGCACCAGGCTGCCTGCGGGTAGTCAGACATCGGCCCAACTGAATGTCAACCTATCGTTCGATGCCATTTTCGAGGCTACTGTCAGCGTCAACGGCAAGGAGATAGGCAAGGTGGTGCCCAGTACGTCACTGTTTAGCAGCAAGACGGGCAAACCGTCAGACTCCTACGCCGTGGCCACACAAGCCAACTGGACTTTTGCCGTACCCGATACCCTGATGAACAGTGAGAGCAATACCGTGGTCATCAACCAGACATCGGGAGGTACAGTACGCCTGGACTATGTGTCGTTTGCCTATACCACAGCCAAGCCCCTACCCCACCTCTCCACGACATCTTTTTCCGTGCCGGAATATGTTTACCGCATCACCAACCAGGATCACCACGCCGACCCGCAGGCCGACATGGTCATTATCATTCCCACATCTCAGATTTATGTGTCAGAGGCTGAGCGACTGAAGACCCTGCATGAGACCTACGACAGCATGCGCGTCAACCTGGTGCCTGCCGATGAGTTGTTCAATGAATTCTCAAGCGGCACGCCCGACGTCAACGCCTACCGCCGCTATATGAAGATGCTCTACGACCGTGCAGAGACTGAGGCCGACATGCCCCGCTTCCTTGTACTCTTTGGCGACGGGGCATGGGACAACCGTATGCTCACCAGCGACTGGCGCGGTTGCTCGCCCGACAACTTCCTGCTCTGCTATGAGAGCGAGAACTCATTCAGCGAGACAAAGTGTTATGTCTCTGACGACTTCTTCTGCCTGCTCGACGACGGCGAGGGCGGCAACGTGCTCACCGACAAGATCGATGCCGCCGTAGGACGACTGTCGGCACGAAACTCGGCACAGGCCAAAGTATTGGTTGATAAGATCTATACCTACCGCACCAACGAGCAGGCCGGTGCATGGCAGAACACCCTTTGCTTCATGGGCGACGACGGCGACCAGAACCGTCACATGCAGGATGCCGAGGCTGTGCTCGACACCGTGCTGTACTACAACACCGCCTATAACATTAAGAAGATATACTGGGATGCCTATACCCGCGTCACATCAGCCACCGGCAACAGTTATCCTGACGTTACACGCCTTATCCATCAGCAGATGCAGTCGGGAGCACTAGTGATGAACTATTCCGGCCACGGCCGCTTGGATGCCATCTCACACGAGTATGTCATCACTCTGCCCGACTTTGCCAAGGCCACCTCGCTGCGATTGCCCCTGTGGGTGACAGCCTCCTGCGACATCATGCCCTTCGACGGACAGGACGAAAACATCGGCGAAACGGCCATGTTCAACGAGAAAGGCGGTGCCATCGCCTTCTACGGCACTACGCGCACCGTCTATGCCAGTTACAACCGCCCTATGAACCAGTCATTCATGAAGTATGTGCTCGCCACCGACAAGAACGGCCGTCGTTACACCATCGGCGAGGCAGGCATGCTGGCCAAGAACGACTTCACCGCAGGCACCACCGAGATGGTAACCAACAAACAGCAATATTCTCTCCTGGGCGACCCTGCACTGGTGCTCGCCGCACCTACCATCATGGCTACCATCGATGAAATCAACGGTGAGCCCGTAGGCGGCAGTCCCAAACAACTCAAAGCCGGATCCATAGCCACGGTCAAGGGACATATTCCCAACCACGATGACTTCAACGGTGTGGCCACATTTACCGTGCGCGACATTGAAGAGACTATCACCGGCAAGATGAACAACGGTACCGAGACATCCACCGCCATTGTATACAAAGACCGTCCCAACACTATCTATAGCGGCAGCAACAGTGTCACCAACGGTGAGTTCACGTTCACATTCTCCGTGCCCAAGGATATCAGTTACTCCAGCGATACCGGACTCTTCCTCGTCTATGCCGTTAATGAAGACAAGACCCTTGAGGCGCATGGCGAGAACGACAACTTCACCCTCTCGGGCTATGTTGACACAGTCAACGATGAGATAGGACCGTCTATCTATTGCTATCTTAACAGCAGTTCATTTGTAAACGGGGGCGAAGTCAACTCCACACCCTATTTCTACGCTGAGATAACCGATAAGGACGGCATCAACGTGGCAGGAAGCGGCATTGGACACGACCTGGAACTCATCATTGACGGAGATATGGGCAAGACCTATAACCTCAACGAGTATTTCGAGTATGACTTCGGCGACTACCAGCGCGGCACCGTGGGATTCAGCATTCCCGAACTGGCCGACGGGCCTCATAAACTGCGGTTCCGCGCATGGGACATGCTCAACAATTCCTCAAGGGTAGAACTATCTTTCGTAGTCAATGCCAAGTTAGAGCCATCGGGCATCAACGTCATTTGCACCGAGAACCCAGCCAAAAACCACACACGCTTCGTCATCAGCCACGACCGCGTAGGCAGCGAGATGGATGTAGAACTTGAAGTATTCGATACCTCTGGCCGCAAACTCTGGGGACGCACCGAGACGGGAATACCCACCGACCACACCTATACCATCGACTGGGACTTGACCACTAACACCGGACACCTGCGCACTGGCGTCTATCTTTACAGAATCCTCGTCAGCAGCAACGGCAGCAAACAGGCCTCGCAAGCCAGGAAATTAATAGTGCTAGGCAATAATTAAGGCATTTCGGCGTTTATTTAATCGATGAAACAGTATAAAAGCATATTATTGGCTGTCGCTTGCTGGCTCTCCGCCATCGGCACAGCCCAGGCACAAGACAAGACAACCACGTTCAACCCCGTTGAGCATGCAGTCATCTCACAGACCATCGCTCCCGATGCCCGGGCTGCCGGTATGGGCGATGTAGGATGCGCCACCGACCCTGACGTCAACTCGCAGTATTGGAACCTCGCCAAGTATCCTTTTTGCATCAGCCGCGCAGGCGTAGCACTCAACTACACGCCGTGGCTCCGGCAGTTGGTCAACGATATCGACCTGGCCTACGTAGCCGGCTACTATCGCATTGGTGATTACGGCGCACTCTCGGGTTCGCTGCGCTATTTCTCCCTCGGTGAGGTCTATACCGACGGCGTTGGCGAAGATGCCTCAATGACGGTGAAGCCCTACGAGATGTCGCTCGACGTAGCCTATTCGCGTATGTTGAGCGAAACGTTCTCCCTCGGTGTAGGTCTGCGCTGGATCTACAGCGACCTGCGCTACGACTACTTCAGCGAGGGCTCCAAGCCTGCATCGGCCTTTGCTGCCGACATTGCCATGTACTACAACAACTACGTGATGCTCGGCAACCGCGAGTGCCAACTGGGTCTCGGTCTTACAGCCACCAACATCGGTAGCAAGATCTCGTTCTACGGCGATGATGACAGCCAGTTTATTCCGGCCAATCTTCGTTTGGGTATGTCGCTTATGATTCCCTTCGACGAATATAACCGCTTCAGCATTGCGGCCGATGCCAACAAACTACTTGTACCCACAGTGCCCACACAGCAGCAGTATATCGACGACAAACTGGGCGGCAATGCCGACCTCTACCACGAGGGCGAGTACCAGCAGTATGTGCGTGAGGAATACAACGATATGTCTTCCATAAAGGGTATCTTCACCAGTTTCAGCGATGCTCCCGGCGGCTTCAAGGAAGAGATGGAGGAGATACAATGGAGCGTGGGTGCGGAGTATATCTATCACGACCAGTTCTCGTTGCGTGCCGGTTATCACCATGAGAGTGAATCGAAAGGTAACCGTAAGTATTTCACCGTGGGTGGCGGTTTCCGCATGAACGTATTCTCGCTCGATGTCGGTTACGTTATCTCCACCGCTCAGAGCAATCCTCTCGATCAGACACTGCGCTTCACGCTGGCCTTCGACATGGACGGACTCCGTGACTTGTTCAAGTAAGTCACAAATGTAATCATATCCGTGCGCTACGACATTCTCATCCTAAATGTAATCATATCCGTGCGCTACGACATTCTCTTCCTCTTAGTTTTTTCTGCCTCCATACCCTTCGCAAGTGGTAAGGCGGCAGATAATTCTTCATCCTACCCCTTACCCTCTACCCTTAACTGGGGCGACCAGGGCAACGGCACGTATATCAACCCTATTCTGAATGCCGACTACAGCGACCCCGACGTTATCCGCGTGGGTGAAAAATACTATATGGTGGCCTCCGACTTCCATTTCGTTGGCATGCAGATTCTGGAGAGCGACGACATGGTAAACTGGCGCATCCTGACGCAGGTGTACCGCCGCTTCGCCGTCGAGGGCAAAGATCTTCCTGGCTGGGACACCAACGAACGCTATGCCGGTGGCTCATGGGCACCCGCCATAAGGTATCATGACGGGAAGTTCTGGATCTATTTCTGCACGCCCCACGAAGGTCTGTTTATGACGCAGGCCGAGAGCCCCGAAGGTCCGTGGAGCCCGCTGCATTGCGTGAAAGCCGTGGAAAAATGGGAAGACCCCTGCCCTTTCTGGGATGATGACGGAAAAGCTTACTTAGGGCGTAGCCAGCATGGCGCTGGCCCCATCATCGTACACCGTATGAGTGCCGACGGAAGGCAACTGCTCGACGACGGCGTGACGGTCTACACAGGTCCCGTGGCCGAGGGCACCAAGTTCCTCAAACGCAACGGCTACTACTACCTCTCTATCCCGGAGGGCGGTGTGGGCACCGGGTGGCAGACCGTGCTCCGGTCCAAAAGCATCTACGGTCCCTACGAAAAACGAGTGGTGCTGGAGCAGGGCACGACAGCAATCAACGGCCCGCATCAGGGAGCCATCGTCGACACGCCAGACGGCCAGTGGTGGTTCTACCATTTCCAGCACAACGGTGCACTGGGGCGCGTCGTTCATCTGCAACCCATGCACTGGAGCGATGACTGGCCGGTCATAGGCATTGACATTGACCGCAACGGCATCGGTGAACCCGTAGCGGTGTGGACAATGCCAGACATAAAGAAAGAGGTAAAAGTGAAAAGTGAACAATTTGCTACCGCATCAGCCAAGCAAGCGGTAGCAAATTGTTCACTTTTCACTTTTACCTCTTCATCTTTAGACCCTGTATGGCAGTGGAACCACAATCCTGCCGATGAAGCGTGGTCGCTAACCGAGCATCCGGGCAAATTGACGCTCCATGCCCTGAAAGCCCCCGACTTCATCCACGCCCGCAACACGCTGACGCAACGCGTGGTGGGCTACAGAAGCGAGACCACCGTCTGCATCGACTGCTCGCACATTGCCGAGGGTGGACACGCGGGACTGGCCTGCATGGGCAAGACCAACGAGGTATTGGACATCACAAAGAAGGAAGGCAAAGTATGGCTGCGCATCATCTTCGATATACCGAACAAGCAGTATCGCTTCTCACGCAGCACCGACGGGAAGACCTTCACTAATGTGGGGGAGCCTTTCTTCGTCGACTTCGGCAATTGGAAGGGCGTCCGTTTCGGCATCTACCATTACAATACCCTTGGCGATGCCGGCTATATCACCATGAAGGATGTAAGAACTACTCAAATAAAATAACAAACTACTGACTATGAAAATGAAGAAATGTATTTCTATGATGGTATTCCTTTGCGGATGCCTGATGAGCATGCAGGCTCAGAGTCTGTCGTCGCTCGCTTGGAAAGATGTGTGTAATGGCAAGATGGGTGAAGCATGGTATGGCACCGACGAAGCAAAGGCTGTTGCCGACGTGGTGCTCTACGTTCAGAAAGATAATGGCGGCTGGATGAAAAACGACCAACTGCACAAACTCTCGGATGCCGAGAAAGAGGCCCTGCACAACCAGCGGTCTCAGCACTCGTGCTTAGACAATGGTGCCACGACCCAGGAGATGCGCTTCCTGGCCAAGGTCTACAAGCATACTGGCGAAGAGCGGTATAAAGAGTCGATTATAAAAGCGCTCGACATGATTTTCGCTGCTGAGAAGTCGTGTGGCGGATGGTCGCAATACTGGCCGCTGACCGGCGGTGGCAGTTATCAGGACTATATTACCTTCAACGATGACCTGATGACCAACGTTATGCGACTGCTAAAAGACATGATAGACGACAAGGGCGACCTGCAGGGCCTGGTGGATGAGACCCGGCTCGGCCAGTGTCAGGCCGCGTTTGACAAGGCCATCGACGTAATCCTTGCCTGCCAGATTGACGACAACGGCACGCCGGCAGCCTGGTGTGCACAGCACGACCCCACTACTTTCCTACCCACCGAGGGCCGTCCCCACGAACTGCCCTCGGTAAGCGGCAGCGAGTCGGCCAGTCTGCTGTCGTTCCTGATGACCATCGAGAAGCCGTCAGAGCAACTGAAAGCAGCCATCAATACGGCCATCGCGTGGCTGGATGCCCACAAGATTGAGGGCAAGGCCGTAGAGGACTACACCAATGGCAAGGGCGAGGAAGACCGCCACGTAGTAGACAAGGAAGGCAGTGCCATCTGGGGACGCTTCATCCAGTTGGGCGGTGTCAGTGCCGAGACCACCTACAATGCTTTCTTCAAAAAGTTAAAAGACCGCAACAAGAAACGGAGTTACACTGACAACGGCAAGACCTACACCTATACTGAGTACGAGATTGCCACCACATCGTATGATCCCAGCAAGGCCTATCAACCCATCTATGCTATCTACGATGAAAGCCTGCAGCACATGTACTACCGCTTCCTCTATAACTACGAGGACACCGACCCCGTGAAAGACAGCAAGGGCTGCACTGTACTGACCAGCCTGACAGCCTCCAACCGCAAGAGTTATCAATACTTAGGCAGTTGGTGCCAGAAGGTGATACAGCAGGAATACCCCGCCTGGAAACAGCGCATAGAGCAGCAGGAGCAGAGCGAAGGCTACGAGACACACGTGCTGTCGGCCGAGACCTACGTGAACAGTCCTACGACGACCACCTACGCCTTCGACGGGGGCATCACCATTACCAATGCCAAGAATAAGAGCTATGCTACCGGCAAGAGCAACACCATAAAATACTCGGCCAACGAGTATGTCGTACACCTGCCCGAAGGCATGAAGATAGCCAAGGTGTCGTTCTACGGCTATGACAACTATGCTGATGCCGATGCCTATATCAAGAAGTTCAACGGCACTACGTATGGCGCTACCGACTATGTGTTCCCCGCCAAGACCGGCTCCGACAACTTTGTATACGTCACCCATACCTTCGACGTGTCTGATGCGCCCATCACCGATGAGTTCTCATTTTCTATCGGTTCCAAGCAGTGCTGTCTTATCATCACCCTTTTCGAGGCGCAGGACACTCCCTACATCGTTGGCGATGTCAACGGCGACGGTAAGGTGGACGTGAGCGATTACATCGGTGTGGCCAACCATATCCTGGGTAGCACGCAGGAGGGCTTCAACGAAAAAGCCGCCGATGTAGACGGCAATGGCAGCATCGACGTGAGCGACTATATCGGCGTGGCCAATCTTATCCTTACCGGGTCGATTTACGGGAATTAATCTGTTTGTATAACTTTCAAGATATGTCAAAGTAAAAAGGCATTTAAAGAATGAATAAAACATTTGTTTTGATAGCAATGATGGCCAGCACGCTAAGCGCTGCAGCCCAGGTGAAAACGGAGGTCAGGGAGTTTAACCTGGCCGGGCCGTTTGCCGTGAATGTGCCCGTAGGCATGGACACGGTCGATGTGAAAGGACAGAAGTTCGACGAGGCAAGCCTGATGCAGGGCCTGGCACTCGCCGCCGAGCCTACGACGGTGTTCCGCGGACAGGTGCTGCCCTCGCTCAAGGACAGCAAGAGCGTGGGCGTGCTCACCTATTATATAAATAATAAGGACTATGTAAAGGGCACTGTGAGCGTGAAAGGGCCGAAGAACTATAAGTTGTTTGTCGATGGTCAGGAGGCTGCAGGCGAGGTGAAACTGGCCCCGGAACATCATACGCTGGCCATCAGGTATCTGGCAGCACCGTCAGACACCGACAGCATCCAGGTGACGATGGACATGAGCCGCGAGGTGGTGCCCGTACTCACGAAGAAGCATCCCTATATGGTACACGACCTGACCGACGGCAAGCGTGTGCGCGGCATCGCGGTGTCGGCCGATGGCAAATATGCGACGGTGGCATATCAGACCACCGAGCGTGGCGGCAACAGCCGCTGGGAGTACGAACTGCGCGAGGTGAAGACTGGCCGCCTGCTGTCACGCCCGTCGCAGAACGTGAAGTGGATGCCCCGCTCCGTGGCCTATATCGAGGAGGAATGGCAGGGCGAGCGTCGCGTGCTGTGGAAGGTGGAACCGCTCACAGGCCTCCGCACGCAGTGGGCCACCGGCGTGCCTCGGGGTGACTACAGGATCAGTCCCACGGAAGACTATCTCATCATCACCGCCGAGGAAGAGGGTCCCAAGGAGGATGCCGATGTCTACGAGGTGCTGGAGATGGACGACCGTCAGCCCGGCTGGCGCAAGCGTAACTACCTGCAGCGCTTCGACGTGAAGAGCGGCCTGTGCCAGCGCATCACCTTCGGCAACAAGGGCGAGATCCTGTGCGATATTTCCTGGGACGGCAGCAAAGTGCTCTTTGTCAGCAACCGCTCGCGCCTGGAGCGCCGTCCCACCACTGTCAGCGACTATTTCATCATGGATGCCCGCACGCTGAAGGTGGACACCGTGCTGCTGGGTGCTGAGTTCCTGAACGGTGGCGACCTGACGCCCGACGGCCGTCAGATTATGTTTATAGGCAATCCCGAGGCGTTCAACCGCATCGGCTGCCAGTTGCCCGAGAGTGTCACGCCGAGCATGACGGAGAATGAATTATTCCTCTACGACCTTGCCACGAAGAAGGTGACGCCCCTGACCAAGAATTTTGACCCCTCCGTTGAGCGCACCCGCTGGTCGTATGCCGACGGTCTGCTGTATTTCTCGGCTGAAGACCGCGACTATGTAAATGTATTCTCGCTTGACACGAAGACCGGAAAGATCACGAAACTACCCCTTGACGGCGACTATGCCTATCGTTTTGATGTGTCCACATGCACGTCCGTCGTGGCCTACCTGTCCTACAAGGCCATGGAGCCCGCCTCCGCATACGTCCTTGACCTATCCGGAAAACCCGGAAAATCCGGCATAATTATCTTCGATGGCCGCGAGGCCCTGGGCGATGCCGAGGTGGGCACTTGCCAGGACTGGAACTTCACCAATAGCAAGGGCGATACCGTGTATGGCCGCCTCTACCTGCCCAAGGACTTCGATGCCACGAAGCAATACCCCATGATAGTCTATTACTATGGCGGCTGCTCTCCCGTGAGTCGTTACTTCGAGTCGCCCTACGCCCCGCAGTATTGGAACTCGCTGGGCTATGTGGCCTATATCCTGCAGCCCAGCGGTGCTACCGGCTTCGGTCAGGAGTGGGCCTCGCGCCATGTGAACACAGCCGGCCATGGCCCTGCAGAAGACATCATCGAGGGAACAAAAAAGATCTGCGCTGAGCATCCTTTTATCAACCCAAAGAAGATTGGCTGCATGGGTGCCTCGTATGGCGGCTTCATGACGCAGTACCTGCAGACGCAGACCGACATCTTTGCCGCCGCCGTGAGTCATGCCGGCATTACCAACCACACCAGTTACTGGGGCGAGGGCTACTGGGGCTATAACTACAGCGAGGTCAGCATGGCCAACAGTTATCCGTGGAGCCACCGTCAACTCTATGTAGACCAGAGTCCGCTGTTCAATGCCGACAAGATCCACACGCCGCTGCTCCTGCTGCATGGCGATGCCGACACCAACGTGCCTGTCATCGAGAGTCTGCAGATGTTCACCGCCCTGAAACTGCTGGGCCGCGAGGTGGCACTGGTCGAGGTGAAGGGCGAGAACCACCACATCCTCGACTATGGCAAGAAGGAGAAATGGCTGGCCACGCAGATGGCCTGGTTCCAGCGGTGGCTCAAGGACGACCCGTCGTGGTGGGATGCCCTGTACCCGAAGAAGCACCTGTGATTTTCTATACAACGAATTACACGAATTAGACGAATTGTTTTTAGATGGCTAGGAAAAAGAAACCATTACCGATATTGGAGGGCGTCACCATTGAGGCGGTGGCTGCCGAAGGAAAAAGTCTGTTCCATTGGAACGACCTCGTAGTGTTTGTGCCGTTCTGCGTGCCCGGCGACGTATGCGATGTGCAGATACGTCGGAAGAAACACTCGTTTGCCGAGGGCGAGGTGGTGCGCTTTGTGGAGTATAGCAAGGTGCGCGCCGTACCGTTCTGCCATCACTTCGGCGTGTGCTGCGGCTGTAAGTGTCAGTACCAGCCCTACTACGAGCATCTGAAGTTCAAGCTGCAGCAGGTGTACGACCAGTTGCACCGCATCGGCAAGATCGAGTTGCCCGAGTTCCGGCCCATCCTCGGCTCGGTGAAGACCCAGGAATATCGCAACAAACTCGACTTCGGCTGCTCTAATCGGCGCTATCTTACTAATGATGAAATACGCAGCGGGCAGGAGTTCCAGCGTGATGCGATAGGATTCCATGTTACCGGCGCGTTCGACAAGGTCCTGCCCATAGAGAAGTGCTGGCTCATGGACGACCTGCAC
>JAEEGL015073430.1_pt1 | contig 25442 bp, 26 predicted proteins | sample 9134231 | NCBI WGS metagenome assembly JAEEGL01 (sample SAMN16246548, study PRJNA631951) | gut metagenome | biome: gut microbiome; feature: rumen; material: fiber-attached | host: Bos | place: Iran: Karaj | collected 2018-10
ATCCACCTTCAAGATCTTTGATGCCATAGCTCTTATGAATGAAGGCATGGATAAAGCCGATAACTACAGCTATGACTGTGAGGGCTACACTACGATCGACGGGGAAATCATCAACTGCTACCAGTGGACGGTCCATGGCCATGAGGATCTGACCAAGTCCTTTGCAAAGTCATGCAACGCATCCTTTGTTACGCTCGGGATGAATCTTGACAGAACAGCCTGGAACAACACGCTCTCCCAGCTGATGTTCAACGAAAAGCTTCCGTTTGATCTTCCCAGCGAGGTCAGCACTTATACTCTTGATGACTCGACGCCGTTAAAGGAGGTTCTGCAGCTCGCGATCGGACAGGGCCAGACGCTGATGACACCCCTCCACCTGAATATGGTGACAGAGGCGATCGCCAACGGCGGGACGGCACACAAGCCTTATCTTGTCGACAGTGTGCAGTCGGTTACCGGAAAGGTGCTTTCCTCCAACACTCCAACCGTATACAAGACACTTTTCAGTCCCGAAATTGCTGCGAAGATGCGGCAGATGATGCGTGCCGTCGTAGAAGAGGGAACTGCTGAAAAGCTCTCTGAGCGCACATATTATGCCTGCGGAAAGACCGGCTCGGCTGAGTTTATTACCGGCGACAGGAATTCTCACGCATGGTTTACCGGCTTTGCCTCAAGAACCGCGCAGGAGGAGCCGCAGGTCTGCGTGACGGTAGTCATGGAAGGCGCGGGCACCGGCGGCGGTAGTGCCGTGCCTGTCGCAAGATATATTCTTGATGTATTCTTCGGACTTCCTGGGAGTGAGGATGATCTTGAATCCGAATACTCCACATGGACACCGATTGAATCTACCGTATCGATTGCGGATCCCCAGCTGAATGAAGACGGGACTGTCGAGGGCCTGGGCGAAGAAGAGCGGCCCGAGAATATAGTTGAGATGACGCTTGATACCAACGGGGACGGCATCAACGACGGTATTGATGTTAACGGAGACGGCGTGCCCGAAGCGGTCGATATGGACGGCGACGGCATTCCCGAGACTCATGTTGTCGACGGTGTTGTACCTGCCTTCAACCTGACTGACAAAAACAGCGGGCAGCAGGAGACGCAGCAGCCTGCAGCCCGGGAGAACGGAACCGGCGCGCCGGCACAGCAGCCGGCAGGTACAGCAAACGGGAACGCAGCCGCACCTGCGGCAGCCGGGCAGCCTGCCGGGGGAACATCCTCCACGGCAGGAAATGCCGGGACGTCCGGCACCGGAACAGCAAATACCGGAACGCCTGATACCGGAACAGCCGGTACAGGAGCTGCCGGCACGGGAGCCGGTAATGGCGCGGCTTCCCAGACACCGGCTCCTGCGGCTTCTTCCCAGACGCAGGGCACAGCCGGCGCGCAGCCCGCACCCGGCGACGACGGACTGACAGCCGCCCAGCAGGCGGAGCAGGACGCGCTGTTCCTTGAAATCGAGCAGCAGGGCGGGCAGTAGACGGTCAATTAATTATGCGTTTTTCAAAGCAGTTATATCTGAGCCCCAATATCAGGCATGTCTCCTCACTGAAAAGACGTATTAAGCGCGGCGCGGGAAACCTGTCGGCATATGTCCTGCTGGCGCCTGCGCATCGGGACAGCGGCCCTCAGTTTGAAGTAATGCACAGTGCCTTTTTAAAGGAGCGCTATTATAAAGAGTCGGATCCCGTGATTATCGGTATAGCCGAGGGACGGTGGGAAGCTCTTTTATTATGCCGTCAGGTCATCCAGGACGTCTGGGACAGCACCGGAACGGCGGATGCCCGCACGTGGCTGTACAACAGGCTCAAAAAAGAGGGCATACTGTGATGGCTGCAGTACTGAAATTCCTTCTTCTTTTTGTCGGATGGACAGTCTGTATTCTCCTGGTTCTCTTGATCCTTGTGCTGTTCGTTCCCATAAGGTACCGCGTGAAAGCTGCCGTAGAGGATGAGGGCAGTAAGGAAGAACCTGATTTTTCAAAGCTGAAAGAAGCTGCATCCTGCCGGGCACAGCTTTCCTTGCTTTTCGGTGCGGTCCGCTGCAGTCTGGATGTGCCGCAGGACGAAGAAGGTCCGGTCATATATGTCCTGTGTATCCCGATAAGGCCCATGAAAATCCTTAAGGGAAAAAAGGCCCGCAGGGAGAAAAAACCCGACAATGAAGCCCAGCATCAGCTGGACAGGGACATGCAGGAGAAGGCCGGGAAAACTCCGGCAAAACCCGCACAGGGAGCCGCGAAGGCACAGGGAACTGCACCTGCAGGAGAGCCTGCGCCGGCTCAGAAGCCTGCATCGGCTCAGAAGCCTGCACCGGCTCAGAAGCCCGTATCGGTTCAGAAGCCCGCACCTGCACACAAGCCCGCATCCGGGAAGGCCGACGCGGTTATCCGCATTTTAAAGCTTCTGAGGGACCCGGAGCTTGAAAGGGCCCGGAGCATTGTCCTGAAGCAGGTCATCAGGGTGCTGAGGATGCTTCTTCCGAAGAAATGGTCTGCGGACGCTGACATAGGCCTGGGTAATCCTTATGACACGGCGAGAGTCCTGGAGGCCGCGGGAATCATGTATCCGCTCCTTCAAGGGCATGTGCGGATTGCTCCCGAATTCGAGATATACAGATTCAACACGGCACTGGATGCCTCCGGAAGGCTGTACCTGTTCATGGCGGTCTTTGCGGCGCTGACGGTACTGCTGGACAGGGATACCTTAAGGCTCAGGAACGAGCTGAAAAAACACAGAGGACAAAGACATGGCGGATAATCAGTTTCAAAGCGTTGTGCGCTCTCTTATGGAGGGAGCGGACGGTGTGCTCTCCTCAAAGACAGTTGTCGGCGAGCCTATTACGATAGGGGATACGATCCTCATTCCGTTAAATGACGTAACGATCGGCTGCGGGGGCGGCGTCAGCAGCACGGGCTCAGGCGCCCGTAAGGATTCCGGCATGGGCGGCTTTTCCGCAAAGCTGTCACCCTCGGCAGTCCTCATAATCAAAGGCGGCAATACAAAGGTAGTCAACATCAAGGATTCCAATACCCTGTCGCGTCTTGTGGATATGATTCCCGAAGCGATCGACAAGGTGATCGCGGCAAAAAACGGAAAAGATATGATGAGCGATGAGGAAGCGGTGGACCTTGCATTCGGCGGAAATGAAACAAATGGAAGTCCGGAATAAAAATGGCTTGCATTTCTGAATCGGTTCTGCTAACATACAAATGTTGTTTTTTCGAGAAATAAGCGTTAGGAGGTGTTATCATGGCAAAGTGTGAAATCTGCGGCAAGGGCGCACATTTCGGAAACAATGTCAGCCATTCACATAGAAGATCCAACAGAATCTGGAATTCCAATGTTCAGAGAGTCACTGTGAAGGTGAACGGCGGCAGCAAGAAGATGAATGTCTGCACAAAGTGCCTGCGCGCGGGAAAAGTTGAACACGCCTGATCGGCAGCTTCAAACCTTTCTGCTGGAATAAATTTTATCGGGGGGAAGTCTGAATTAGCAGCAGACTTCTCCTTTTTTATCATCACATACCCTTTCCGGTATGATACAATTAAACAGACCATGGAATACGGTTGGAAAGGAGTGCGGTATGAAATCATCCCTGATGAATACGCATATGGGTAATATTTCGATCGACAACGAGGTAATCGCGCAGTTTGCGGGCAATGTAGCCAGTGAGTGCTTCGGCATTGTCGGAATGGCCGGAATCAACGTCAGAGACGGCGTGTTCAGTCTTCTTAAAAAGGAATCAATGACAAAGGGAATCAATGTTTCTCTCACACAGAATAACAAGCTGATCATTGATTTTCACGTTATCGTCTCTTACGGGGTGAATATACCCACCGTAGCGGACAACCTGATCGACAGTGTGAAATATAAGGTTGAAGAGTTTACCGGGCTTGAAATAGAAAAGATCAATATCTACGTCGAAGGCGTGAAGGTTATTGACTGAGCAGGAGGATGGATTTGAGTACGAATTCGATTAACGCTGCCCTTCTGACGAAGATGTTCCTGGCAGGAGCAGCGAATCTGCAGGCCAACAAGGCGTGGATTAATGAACTGAATGTGTTTCCGGTGCCGGACGGCGACACCGGGACCAATATGACGATGACGGTCGTCTCCGCGGTTCGCGAGGTTGACGGTCTCGGGCAGACGGAGGATATGAAGGCGATCTGCAAGGCGATTTCCTCCGGGTCACTGCGCGGCGCAAGGGGCAACTCAGGCGTAATTCTTTCCCAGCTCCTGCGCGGTTTCTGCAAGATTGTCCGCGATCATTCCCAGCTCGATGTCCCCATGGTGGCCGACGCCTTTGACAAAGCGGTTGAGACAGCCTATAAGGCAGTCATGAAGCCCAAAGAAGGAACAATCCTTACCGTTGCAAGGGGCGCCGCGCTTAAATCGCGCGAGCTCGCCGATGAGGGTGTTGAGGATTTTGAAACGTTTATACCGGAGGTAATCCAGTACGCCGAGAGCATACTTGCCAGCACGCCGGATATGCTGCCTGTCCTGAAGCAGGCAGGGGTAGTTGATTCCGGCGGCCAGGGTCTTGTGCAGGTCCTGAAGGGGCTCTATGAAGGCTTCCAGGGCAAGGCCGTCCTGGCCCAGGATATTCTGGATACCCACGAGGAAGAGGGGCATGAGGATGACCCTGTGGCAGAGATGAGGGCAAAGGCTGCGGCCGATCTCAAATACTGCTACAACACCGAGTATGTCATCATGCTGGATAAGACCTTTACCTCCAAGATGGAAAAGGATTTCCGCTCTTATCTTGAAGGCATCGGCGATCATCTCGTTTATCTCAACGAGGTTTCGGATGTCCGGATCAATCTGTATACCAATGACCCCGGTCTGGTCCTGCAGCGTTCAATGATGTACGGCCAGCTCGGCAATATCCGGATCGAGAATATGCATTTTGCGGGGCAGGAACTCCCGAAGGCGCATATCGATGCTTCCGAGACACAGGCTCCGAAGGAGCCGGGGACGCAGGATACGGCAGAAGCACAGGACAGCCCGCATAAGGATATCGGAATTATCGCGGTCGCGGCCGGTGACGGAATCGCGGATCTCTTCCGCGGACTCGGCGTTGATTACGTCATTTCGGGCGGACAGACAATGAATCCGTCGACAGAGGATATTTTAAATGCCGTCGACCAGGTAAATGCGGACACCATCTTTGTCCTTCCCAATAACAAGAACATCATTCTTGCATCCAACCAGGCTGCGAATATGTCCGAAAAGAAGGACATCATCGTGATCCCGACCAAGAATGTCCCCCAGGGAATTACCGCAGTGATCAATTTCATGCCGGATCAGGACGCACAGTCCAACAAGGACAATATGACGGAGGAAATCAGCAAGGTTTCAAGCGCTGAAATCACCTATGCCGTCCGCGATACCGTGATTGACGACGTCGAAATCCGCGAGGGCAACATGATGGCGATCGGCGACAGCGGTATTCTCAGTGTCGGCGAGGATATGAACGAAACTGCGTTCCAGGCCCTTTCAAAGATGGTCACACCGACGACCGAGCTGATCAGTATCTACTACGGGCAGGACACTGCCGCGGAGGATGCGGAGCACTTAAAAGAGCACGCCGCGGAGGCCTTCCCCGGCTGTGAAGTCGAGCTGCAGGACGGCGGACAGCCGATCTACTATTACCTGCTCTCGGCAGAATAACCGTCCGGATTGTTTACAGCCGCCCGTACTCAGTAAAGGGGCGGCTGTTTATTTTTGTTTGCCTTTGGACAGTAAGTTGCGAAAAACCGATAAAGAACCAAAACAGATTACAGCGGATTCCCCGGTTACGGATATCAAGGGAATCGGGGAAAAAACAGCCCAGCTTCTTTCCGCGAAAAATCTGCATACCGTCGGGGATCTTATTTCCTTCTACCCGAGAGACTATGAATACTTTGCTGAACCTGTCACGGTCGAGAACGCGGTGCCGGGACAGATGGCGGCGCTGTGCCTTACTGTGATCGGAAATGCGTCCACGGTGCACGCCGGCGGCTACAGGATCACGAATTTCCAGGCGGCGGACGTAACCGGAAGGATCCGGCTTACGTATTTTAATATGCCGTTTCTTTCAAGAACCATCAGGGCGGGATCGATTCACGTCTTCCGCGGACTTGTCAGGCGCTATAAGAACGGGAACCTTCAGCTCGAGCAGGCGAGAATCTACACTCCCGCGCAGTATGATGAGATCAAGGGAAGGTGGCTTCCTGTCTACAGCCTCACTCACGGGCTGAAAAACTCCCAGGTTTCATCTGCCGTGAGTAAGGCGCTTAAGTACCTTCCTCACAAGGAGGATTATCTTCCTGAAGAGGACAGGGAACGGCTTGGACTTTCAGGGCGTGCGGACGCGCTCTGCGGCATCCATTTTCCGGAGAACAAAGAGGCACTTCAGAGGGCAAGGAGCCGCCTTGTATTTGATGAGTTCTTTACTTTTCTCATTGCCGTAAAGCAGGAAAGACGTCATCAGCAGGAGCTCACGAACGATTCGCCGATGGAAAAGAGCGGCGCAGCAGATAAGCTGATCCGGTCTCTTCCGTACAGGCTTACCGATTCCCAGCTGCGTGCCTGGGAGGAAATTGAAAACGACCTGTCCGGCCCGCGCGTAATGAACAGGCTCCTCCAGGGGGACGTCGGCTCGGGAAAGACAATTCTGGCATTCCTTGCTCTCCTTATGTGTGCCTGCAGCGGCAGGCAGGGCGCTCTTATGGTTCCCACCGAGGTCCTTGCGCAGCAGCACATGGAATCTCTTCTTAAGATGATTGAAGAATATGACCTGCCGATGAACCCTGTCCTGCTGACAGGTTCGGTCACGGGCAGGGCGAGGAAAAAGGCCTATGAGGATATCGCCTCCGGCAAAGCAAACGTGATCATAGGGACACATGCACTGATCCAGGAAAAGCTGGAATACAAGTCCCTGGGGCTTGTTATTACCGATGAGCAGCATCGCTTCGGCGTCCGGCAGAGAGAGGATCTTGCGAACAAAGGCCGGAAGGTTCCTCTGCTGGTTATGAGCGCGACACCGATCCCGCGGACGCTCGCAATCATTCTCTACGGCGACCTGCAGGTATCCTTACTGACGGAGCTGCCCAAAAACCGCCTTCCCATAAAGAACCTGACCATTTCCGCCTCCGAGAGGGGCAGGATACTGCGCTTTATGCTCGGCGAGATAGGAAAGGGCAGGCAGGCTTATATTATCTGTCCGGCGATCGAGGAGAGCGAGGCGGCGGACATGGAGAATGTGACAGATTACACGCAAAAGCTCAGGGCTGCCCTGCCGGCAGACATCCGCGTCGCATCGCTGAACGGCAGGATGAAGCCGGCGGAAAAGGAAAAGATCATGAGGGCTTTTTCGTCCCATGAGAGTGACATACTGGTTTCCACAACCGTCATTGAGGTCGGCATCAATGTCCCGAACGCAACAGTTATCCTGATCGAGAACGCGGAGCGCTTCGGACTGTCGCAGCTCCATCAGTTAAGGGGCAGGGTCGGCAGAGGCAGCGAGCAGTCCTATTGTATTTTCCTCTATTCGGAAAACCTGGGCGAAAAGCCGGAAAGACTCGGCGTTCTTGAAAAGTCAAATGATGGTTTCCATATAGCGGAGGAGGACTTAAGGCTCCGGGGTCCGGGCGACATTTTCGGCATCCGGCAGAGCGGCGGCCCGGGGTTTGTCCTGGCGGACATCTACACTGACGCGGATCTTCTGAAAAAGGCCGCGGAATACGCAGACCGCAGGCTGGAATCAGATCCGGACTTTACCTGCGGAGGGCTGAAACTCATTGACTTTAGAAGTATTTAACCTTATCATTACTCAAGTTGAAGGGCTTTGCATACGCTTTGCCCCGGCAGCGTTCTGATACCATTGCATACGCAATAGTGAGGCTTATTATGTCAAAAATAGCGGTAGTCACTGACAGCAACAGCGGAATAACACAGTCTCAGGCCAAAGACCTGGGAGTATATGTCATTCCGATGCCGTTTATGTTCGGTGACAGCGATGAAACCTTTTATGAAGACATCAATCTTACCAGGGAAGAGTTCTTTCAGCGGATGGCCGACGGACAGACCGTGCACACCTCTCAGCCCTCGCCGGTTGATGTGCTGAAGGTATGGGACCAGCTTCTGGAAAAATACGACGAGGTTGTGCATATTCCCATGAGCAGCGGCCTTTCAGGCTCCTGCCAGAGCGCCATGATGCTCTCTTCAGACTATGACGGACGCGTCCAGGTAATCGATAACCAGCGCATTTCGGTCACGCAGCGGGCATCCGCGCTGGATGCTCTTCGTCTGGCGGAGCGGGGAATGAACGCGCTTCAGATCAAGGAGAAACTCGAAGAGGTCAAATTTGAGTCGAGCATTTATATCATGCTGGATACTCTGACCTATCTTAAGCGCGGCGGCAGGATTACGCCTGCGGCTGCTGCGATCGGAACTCTTCTTCGCATCAAGCCGGTCCTGCAGATCAAGGGCGAAAGGCTCGACGCTTTCTCGAAGGCGAGGACGACCGCGCAGGGAAAGACGACGATGATTAACGCAATGAAAAGCGACATCGCCAATCTGTACGGCGGCCTTGATTCCGAGAACTGCTGGTTATACGCGGTCCACGCGCAGTGCCCGGATGAGTTTGCCGTCTGGAAGAACGAGGTCCGTGATGCTTTCCCGAATTACAATGTGACGGAGGATATGCTGTCCCTTTCCGTCTGCTGTCATATCGGTCCGGGAGCACTGGCCATAGCCTGCTCCAAAAAAGTCTGAGGTATTCAATGACAAAACAGCAAGACTACGATGCATCGAGCATCAAGGTGCTGGAGGGCCTGGAGGCGGTTCGCACCAGGCCCGGAATGTATATAGGTTCTACTTCCACACGGGGCCTTAATCATCTGATCTATGAGATCGTCGATAACTCGGTAGACGAGCATCTTGCAGGCTTCTGCAGTACAATTCGCGTAACTCTTGAAAATGACGGTTCCTGCACAGTGGAGGACGACGGGCGCGGTATTCCCATCGATATGCACGAAAAAGGCGTATCGGCGGAACGCGTCGTTTTTACGACCCTTCATGCCGGAGGCAAATTCGACAACAAGGCGTACGCAACTTCCGGAGGACTCCACGGCGTGGGCTCCTCCGTCGTCAACGCGCTGTCTTCGAGGATGACTGTCCAGGTAAAGAAGGGCGGCAGCATCTATGAGGACCGCTACGAAAGGGGAATCCCCGTCCAGAAGCTGACAGGCGGCCTCCTTCCTGTTGTCGGAAGGGCCAAGGGGAGCGGAACCAAAATCAACTTTCTCCCGGATGATACGATTTTCGAAAAGACCTGGTTTAAATCTGACGATATCAAGAGCAGGCTCCATGAGACCTGCTATCTGAATCCGAAGCTCACCATCGAATTCGAGGACAGAAGAGAGGGCTGCCAGGAAAAGGCAGTGTTCAACGAGCCCGAAGGCATCGCAGGGTTTGTGCGTGAAATCAACAAGTCCGACGAAACCGTCACGGACGTTATTTTCTATAAGGGAAAATATGAAGGCATCGAGGTTGAGGCTGCCTTCCAGTATATCCGTGACTTTAAAGAGACAATTCTCGGCTTCTGCAACAATATTTACAATTCCGAGGGCGGTACTCACCTGACCGGCTTTAAGGGCGCGTTTACAAATATTATCAATACCTACGCGAGGGAGCTGGGCAGTCTTAAAGACAAAGACGCCAACTATACCGGTGCTGATGTCAGAAACGGCATGACCGCGGTTATTTCCATAAAGCATCCCGCGCCCCGCTTTGAAGGCCAGACAAAGACAAAGCTGGACAACCAGGATGCGACAAAGGCGGTTGCCCAGGTGACGCAGGACGAGTGCGTCCGCTATTTTGACCGGAATCTTGAGACACTCAAATCCGTGATTGAGTGCGCGGAGAGGGCGGCAAAAATCAGGAAGTCCGAGCAGAAGGCGAAGACCAACATGCTCTCAAAGCCGAAGTTTTCCTTTGATTCAAACGGAAAGCTCGCCAACTGTGAGAGCCGCGACGCAAGCCGCTGCGAAATATTCATCGTCGAGGGTGATTCCGCAGGCGGTTCCGCCAAAATGGCGCGGGACAGAATGTACCAGGCGATCCTTCCCATCCGCGGAAAGATCCTCAACGTAGAAAAGGCCAGCATCGACAAGGTCCTTGCCAACGCGGAGATCAAAACGATGATCAACGCCTTCGGCTGCGGCTTTTCAGAAGGGTACGGCCAGGATTTTGATATAGAAAAGCTCCGCTACAACAAGATCATTATCATGGCGGATGCCGACGTCGACGGGGCGCATATTTCGACGCTCCTGCTCACGCTGTTTTACCGCTTCATGCCCGACCTGATCTATGAGGGGCATGTCTATGTGGCCATGCCGCCTCTTTACAAGGTGGTTCCGGCCAAAAAGGACGAACAGGGCGAGTATCTCTATGACGATTACGCGCTGGCAAAATACAGAAAGACCCACAGGGGGAGCTTTACACTTCAGCGCTATAAAGGCCTTGGAGAAATGGATCCCGATCAGCTCTGGGAGACGACGCTGGATCCCGCGACAAGGAGACTGAGGCTCGTACAGATCGAGGACGGCAGAATGGCGTCGGAAATGACGGGACTCCTTATGGGGACCGATGTCCCGCCGCGCCGTGAGTTCATACATGCGCACGCGACCGACGCGCAGCTTGACATATAACAGCAGCAGGTGATGGAAAATGCCACGCAGCAGGAAGAATCTGCCTGAACAGGCAGAAGAAATGATCATAAAAACGGAATACTCCGAGCTCATGCAGAAATCGTACATCGATTATGCGATGAGCGTTATTATAGCGCGTGCGCTTCCGGATGTGCGTGACGGCTTAAAGCCTGTCCAGAGAAGAGTTCTGTACGACATGAGCGAGCTGGGCATCCGTTCGGACAGACCTTACCGGAAAAGCGCACGTATCGTCGGCGATACAATGGGTAAATACCATCCGCACGGCGACAGTTCTATTTATGACTCGCTTGTAGTCATGGCGCAGGACTTCAAGAAAGCCCTGCCGCTTGTTGACGGACACGGAAATTTCGGCAATATCGAAGGTGACGGCGCGGCAGCGATGCGTTATACCGAAGCCCGTCTTGAGAAAATAACAGAAGAAACACTGCTTGCGGATCTTGACAAGGATGTCGTCGACTTCGTCCCGAACTTTGATGAAACCGAGACAGAGCCGTCGGTCCTGCCCGCCAGGATTCCGCATTTTCTTATCAACGGCTCCGAAGGCATCGCCGTCGGCATGGCCACGTCTACTCCCACGCACAATCCCGGGGAGGTCATCGACGCGCAGATCGCGCTCCTCGATGATCCGGATCTTACGACAAGGGATCTGATGCGTTATCTGCCAGGTCCCGACTTTCCCACAGGCGCTGTCATTACGAACCAGAATGACCTCGAAAGCATTTACGAAACCGGACAGGGGAGAATCCGCATCCGCGGCCTCGTAGAGACGGAAAAAGGCAAATCAGGCCATATCAACCTCGTTGTCACTCAGATCCCCTATACAATGATCGGCTCCGGCATCGCGAAATTCCTTACCGATGTCGCGGCTCTTTCCGAGAACAGGCTGACCTCCGATATCGTTGATATATCCAACCAGTCCTCAAAGGAGGGTATCCGGATAGTCATTGAACTGAAAAAGGACGCGGATGTCGAGCATTTCAAATCTCTTCTTTTCAAAAAGACAAGACTTGAGGACACGTTCGGCGTCAACATGCTCGCTATCAGGAACGGCAGGCCTGAGACGCTGGGGCTAAAGGACATCCTCCAGGCAAATATCGATTTCCAGTTCGAGCTTGCGACAAGGAAGTACACGACACTTCTTCAGAAGGAACAGGAAAAACGCGAAATCCAGGAAGGACTCATCCGTGCCGTCAATGTCATCGACCTTATCATTGAGATCGTCCGGGGTTCCAGAGACAGGAACATGGCAAAGCGGTGCCTTGTCGAGGGTGTAACGGACGGAATCCTGTTCCGGCAGAAGCACTCTGCAGTAATGGCAGGACAGCTTCATTTTACCGAAGCACAGGCGAATGCCATACTGAACCTCCAGCTCTACAGACTCAGCGGCCTGGAGCTGAACACCCTGATCAAAGAGCATGAACAGACGGTGGCCAATATTTACAAATATGAAGACATCCTGGAGCAGCGCTCGAGCATGGCAGGCGTGATCCGCGCGGACCTTCTGAGGTACAAAAAGGAATTCGCGCGGCCAAGGAGAACGCTGATCACCCAGCAGGATGAAGCCTTTGTAATCGAAAAGCCCGCCAGTGAAATCGATGTCATGTTCCTTATGGACCGCTTCGGCTACGCAAAAGCGATCGATATGTCCGCCTACGAGCGCAGCAAAGAGACCGTGGACGCGGAAAACCGCTTTGTATTTTCCTGCAAGAACACCGGCAGGGTCTGTATTTTTACGGATACCGGAAATCTGTATACCGTAAAGGTGAGCGACCTTCCGATGGCAAAACCGAAGGACAAGGGCAAACCGATAGACAATATCAGCGGTTTTGACACGACGAAAGAAAGTGTCATTTATGTTACGAGTCAGAGCTCGCTCAACCTGTACAGGATTCTGTTCTGCACAAAGAACGGCATGATAAAGCTGGTGGACGGCGGTGAGTTCGATGTGACCAGAAAAACCGTAGCCGCCACGACACTTGCGGACAATGACCTGCTCGTTTCGGTACAGGCGCTGACAGGCCAGGGGAGTGTAGCGCTCGCCACGAAAAACGGCTATTTCATACGTTTTCCTTCCGAGGATGTCCCTATGAAGAAGAAGGCGGCGATCGGTGTTCGCGGAATCCGTCTCTCAAAGGACGACGAGGTAGAGTCCGTGTTCCTGATCGATGCCGCCGGGCAGAATATCATAACGTTCCACGACAGGGAAATCGATCTTGGCCGCCTGAAAATCGCGGCAAGGGACGGAAAGGGATCAAAGAAATAACAACGGTCGTTATGAACCGGGAAACGGAGCAGATATGAGGGTTATTGCCGGCACAGCCCGCCGAATGCTGTTGAACAGCCCTAAGGGTGAAAAAACAAGGCCGACGCAGGATATTATCAAAGAAACACTTTTTAACATCATCCAGTTCGATGTGCCGGGCTGCGTTTTCCTCGATCTTTGCGCAGGGAGCGGCGCGATCGGGATCGAGGCGCTTTCAAGAGGCGCTTCGAAAGCATATTTTGCGGAAAACGACAAGGAAGCATGCAAGTGCATCCAGGACAACCTGAAACGCACACACCTTGACGGGAGCGGTTTCCTTCTTAAAATGGACGTCCAGAACGCGCTTCTTCATATCCATGAGAAGCATTTTGACATTATTTATCTGGATCCTCCGTATGAGTCGGATGTCATCCCGGCGGTGCTGACACAGCTGGCTTCGCATCCGGCGGTCGACGAGGATACAATCATTATCGCGGAGACAGGCCTCGATACGGACATGTCCTTTATCGAGCCGCTTGGCTTCAGTGTAGTGAGAGAAAAGAATTATCATTCGCAGCGGCATTTGTTTATCAGCAAAAGAGGGTAAGAAAAATGATAAGAGCGATTTATCCCGGCAGCTTCGACCCTGTGACATACGGACATCTGGATGTCATAAAAAGGGCGGCGAAAATGTTTGATGAAATAACGGTGTGTGTCCTTGACAACAAAGCCAAGACTCCGTTGTTTTCAGCAGATGAACGTGTTAAAATGTTACAGGATGTGACTTCTGAAATGCCGAATGTCCGGGTAGATTCCTTTTCCGGACTTTTGATCGATTATGCCGCACGCATCGGCGCGCATGTGTCGATCAGGGGCCTGCGGGCAGTTACGGATTTTGAATATGAACTTCAGATTGCGCAGACGAACAAGCAGCTCTCACACGGCAGCCTTGACACGGTTTTTCTGGCGACCAGTCATGAGTACTCCTATCTGAGTTCATCCGCAGTCAAGGAAATTGCCGCTTTCGGCGGGGATATTTCAGAGTGCGTTCCGGAGCATATCCGAAAGCTTGTTGAGGAGAAATACGCTTATGAGCACCAATAGAATCGAAAGCAAAATTGACGAGTTGGAAGATTTCCTGGAGAATTGTAAATATAAGCCCCTATCCAAGGATTATATTATGGTCAACCGGGAAAGAATCGACATTCTGATCGAAGAGCTCCGTGATGTGATCCCCGATGAAGTTGAACGCTACCAGCAGGTTCTCGAGCGCAAGGACGAGATCTACGCCGAAGCGAGGGAAAAGGCAGCTGCCCTGGTGCAGAAGGCCGCCGAGCAGATGAACCGCCAGATCAATGAAGAAGAGGTAATGAAGCAGGCTTATGACCAGGCCCAGCAGATGATCCAGGCTGCGAACCAGCAGGCCGCGGATACTGAGCAGAGAGCCAGCCTGCAGGCGAATGAGATCATACAGAACGCACAGGCAAGGGCAAACGATATCGTGATGTCGGCACAGGCGCAGGCAAATGATATCCTCAGCAGCGCAAATGAACAGGTCACGGATTACAACGAACGCGCGCAGGCATATCTGGACGATGTGCTCGGACACCTGGAGAGCATCCTTCAGAGCTCCGTTTCCGAATCCCAGGGTTCCTGGCAGAGCATCGTACAGAACGCCAACACGATGTTCAATAACCAGCTGAGTGTCCTCAGCAGCGCGCTGCAGACAGTCCGTACGGACAGGAACGCTCTGCAGATCCAGCGGCAGGCACAGCAGCCTTCACAGCCGCAGGATCAGCCTGAAGCATGATGCTTTCATGATGCTGTCGTGCAGTCAGTGAATTATACACAGATTACAGAAGAACCGGGGACCGCAGTGCGATCCCCTTCTTTAATGAACAGAACCGGTCCCGCAGACAATGAAACAGATCACAGTAACAGCCGATGAAGGCGGCCAGCGCCTTGACAAGTATCTTCGAAGAAAGCTCCCGGCAGCGGGAGTTTCCTTTATCTACAGGATGCTGCGGAAAAAGAATATTGTGCTCAACGGCAAAAAGGCGGACGGGAGTGAGCATATCGCTGAAGGAGACACTGTCCTTGTGTATTTCTCGGATGAGACCTGGGAAAAGCTTTCCTCGGCTGATAACATCGGCAGCGGGAGCCTTACGGAAAACGCAGGAGCCTTTGCGCCGGCGGAGGGAAGAGATCCTTATCTGGCAGCCTATCAGGCGATAGAAAGGCATTACGGAGGTATCCGCATACTTTATGAGGACCGCCATTTCCTTATCGCCGACAAGCCGGCGGGGCTTCTTTCCCAGAAAGGTGAGGCAGGCGACAAGTCGCTTAATGAATGGTTTATCGGATATCTGATCAGCAGCGGGCAGGCAGACCCGGCGGGCTTCGGATACTACCGTCCTTCCGTCTGCAACCGCCTTGACCGCAACACCTCAGGCATCATGATCCTGGCAAAAACACTGCCGGCAAGCCGCGCGGCAGGAAAGGCTCTGAAGGAGCGGTCGCTGAAAAAGTATTATAAGCTGCTGGTTCCTGAAGTCAGTGTCACAGACAGCGCTCTTATGCCGTCACGCCTGCAGTCCGGAATGGAGGGGGTTCTGGAGGGCTATCTTGAAAAGGATTCTTCCAGGAACATGGTCCGCGTCTTCGACAGGCCTGTTCCCGGTGCCGTGTATTCGAAAACGGTCTACCGGATCCTGGAGAAGGAGAAAGAAGGCCTTGTCCTTGCGCAGGCAGAGCTTGTCACGGGAAGAACCCATCAGCTGCGCGCGCATTTTTCCGCTGCAGGCCATCCGATTGCGGGTGACATAAAGTATTCAGGCCCCTCGTTTGTCAGGCACTGCCGCGCCCTTGGCATCCGAAGGCAGCTCCTGCACAGCTGCCGCGTGGAATTTCCCCGCCTTGACGATCCGGCTTTTGCCGGACTGTCCGGAAGAACAATCGAAAGTCCGCTGCCGGAGGACTTTTCCGCAGTATAATAGACCGGACCGTAAACATGACCGGGTGATGAACCGGATACATGGCTGAATACGAGGCATCATCAACATGGCTACCTGGAACACCAGAGGACTCAGAGGCTCCCTTCTCGAGGAAGAGATCAACAGGACAAATGAACAGTATAAGGACAGGAATCTCGCTCTGATTCAGAAGATTCCGACCCCGATTACCCCGATCAATATCGACAAGGAGAACAGGCACATTACACTTGCCTATTTTGACCAGAAAAGTACGGTTGATTACATCGGCGCGGTCCAGGGCATTCCTGTGTGTTTTGACGCCAAGGAATCGTCGAGCACCACCTTTGCGCTGCAGAATATCCATCCCCATCAGGTTGATTTCATGAAGCGCTTTGAGGAGCAGGACGGAGTCGCCTTCTTCCTTATTCATTTTACATCTGTCGATATTTACTATTACCTCCCTTTCCGCAATTTCCATCCCTTCTGGGAGAGGATGCAGGGCGGGGGACGCAAGAGTTTTCGCTTTGACGAACTCGATAAGACCTATATAATCAAAAAGGAACACGGGTTTCTGATTCCTTATCTGGAAATGATCAACCTCGACCTGTCGGGCAGGCAGTAGACTGCGCCTCCCGCAAGCCTTGCAATAGAGCCGGAAAAGGGATATACTGCGATTGCTTTTATTTCACTGCTATGGCAGTACATTACCGCGGTAAAGTGCGGCATGCCGGCAGGCCGCGCCGCTTTTTGCCGGTTTGGCTGTCCCCGGTTTCGGGAGCAGAATTCACAGGAATATATTTATAGAAATCGGAGCTTAACAATGACGGATCCCCGCGCGCAAGAACTACTCCACACTCCGGAAGGACTGTGGGATCACTACGGAAAGGATATCGGCGAATACCGCACAACAGCATCCCGGATCGCGGAGCAGATGCATCTGTTCGGCTTTGAGGACATACGCACTCCAACCTTTGAGTTCTTTGATGTTTTCTCCAAGGAGATCGGCACGACTCCTTCAAGAGAGCTTTACAAGTTTTTTGACAAGGACGGGAACACGCTCGTTCTTCGGCCCGACTTTACACCCTCGGTCGCAAGATGTGCCGCAAAGTACTTTATGGACGAGAAAAAGCCGCTTCGTTTCTGCTATGAGGGCAGTTCTTTTATCAACACCTCAAACCTGCAGGGCAAGCTCAAGGAGTTCACCCAGACGGGAGCGGAGTACATAGGTGACGACAGCGCGCAGGCAGATGCCGAAATCCTGGCCCTTCTGATCAGCAGCCTGAAGGCTGCCGGTCTTGAGCAGTTCCAGGTCGCCGTCGGCAATGTCGAATATTTTAAGGGCATCTGTGACGCTGCGGGCATCGATGAGCAGTCCGAAAAGAATCTCCGGGAATATATATCCGGAAAGAATTACTATGCTGCCTCGGACCTTCTCGAGCAGATCGGGACCGAGGGCAGGTACAGGGACCAGTTCCTTAAGATCACGGATTATGTCAACAGCCCGGAGGAGCTGAGGGCGGTTCTTTCGGAAGCGCCGAACGCACGGGCAGCCGGCGCCATACAGCGCCTCATTGATATCCGTGAGATCCTTGAAATATACGGCGTCGTCGACTATGTGAGCTTTGATCTTTCGCTTCTTTCAAAATACCAGTATTATACCGGCGTGATTTTCAAGGGCTACACCTATGGCATCGGAGACGCCGCGGCAAGCGGCGGCAGATATGACAGGCTGCTGTCTCATTTCGGGAAGGATACGCCGGCGATCGGGTTTATGATCCAGATCGACATGCTCCTCGAAGCGCTGCGGGCACAGCGGATACCGATTCCCACTTCGCAGAAGCCGGCAAAGCTGTATTATTCGCAGGCCGATTATCCCGAGGTGCTCCGGCAGGCGATGCACAGGCGCCTTCAGGGCGAGGCAGTTGCCCTTGAGCTTTCCGGTGACAGTAATGCGGCAAAATAAATCTCTGTCAGGACTTGAACCGGCAGAACGGAGAACAGACTGAATGCAGGAACTTACAATCGCACTCACAAAGGGACGGCTTGCGGGACAGACGCTGTCTTTATTTGAAAAGGCAGGCTTTACCTGCGAGGAAATGAAAGAGGATTCCCGCAGGCTGATATTCAGGAATGAAGAGCAGAAGCTTAATTTTTTCCTGTCAAAGGGGCCGGATGTGCCGACCTATGTGGAATACGGGGCAGCGGACATCGGCGTCGTCGGTTCGGATATTATCATGGAGGAGAACCGGCGCGCCTACGAGGTGCTGGATCTTGGCTTCGGGAAATGCCGCATGTGCGTATGCGGGCCGGAAAAGGCAAGGGTTCTTCTGCAGCACCATGAGATGATCCGTGTGGCGACTAAATATCCGAACATCGCAAGGGATTATTTTTATAACCGCAAGCACCAGACGGTAGACATTATAAAGCTGAACGGTTCCGTTGAGCTTGGGCCGATCGTACAGCTGTCGGATGTAATTGTCGATATTGTCGAAACAGGCTCCACGCTTCGCGAGAACGGGCTTGATGTGCTGGAAGAGGTCTGCTCCCTGTCAGCGCGTCTTATAGTCAACCAGGTGAGCATGCAGATGAAAACTCAGCGTATCAGGGACCTGATCCTCAGAGTCAGGAATGCCCTGAATGAGTAAGAGGCAGATACCCATGAGAATTGTTGAATTAACTGAGCAGTCACAGAAAGAGCTTTTAGAGCTCCTTGCATCCCGGAATCCCGCGAGCTATACCAGTCAGCAGGAGACAGTCGACGCGATCATCGAAGCTGTAAGGACGCGCGGGGACGCGGCTGTCCTTGAATACGAAAAACAGTTTGACAAGTGCGAGCTGACTTTGGATACGCTGAAGGTTTCAAGGCAGGAGATTGATGAGGCCTATGCAAGCCTTGATCCGGAGCTGGTCGCTGTCATCCGCCGCGCAGCAGCCAACATTGCCGCCTATCATGAAAAACAGAAGGTCAGCAGCTGGATTACCACAAGAGAGGACGGCTCTATCCTCGGACAGAAGGTAACGCCGATTTCCGTATCGGGCTGCTATGTGCCCGGCGGACGTGCTGTTTATCCCTCCAGTGTGCTGATGAATATTGTACCGGCAAAGGTTGCGGGTGTTGAAAAGATCATCATGTGCACGCCTCCCGGAAAGGACGGGAAGGCGCCGGCAGGCAGCCTTGTCGCTGCCGACATAGCAGGCGCGGACGAGATCTACAAGGTCGGCGGTGCCCAGGCGATCGCGGCAATGGCTTACGGCACCGATACAATCCCGAAAGCGGACAAAATCACGGGTCCCGGCAATATATATGTCGCTCTTGCAAAGAAAGCGTGCTTTGGCATCACGGGAATTGATTCCGTCGCGGGTCCGTCAGAAATCCTTGTTATTGCCGATACCTCTGCGGATCCCCGTTATGTTGCCGCGGATCTTCTCTCACAGGCTGAGCACGATCCCCTGGCAAGCGCTATTCTCCTTACGACCGACATGGGGTTTGCAGAGAAAGTATCGGAGGAGATCGACGGCTTTTTAAAGGTGCTTTCCAGAGCACAGATTATCAGCGAATCGCTTGATAATTACGGATACATTTTCGTATCGCCGGATATGGAACGCCTGATCGATGCCGCCAACGCGATTGCCTCCGAGCATGTTGAGATCGTTACGGAGAATCCTTTTGAAATCATGACGAAAATCCGGAACGCGGGCGCCATATTCCTCGGCAGCTACAGCAGCGAGCCGCTCGGAGATTACTACGCGGGGCCGAACCATATCCTTCCCACCAACGGTACGGCGAGGTTCTTCTCTCCCCTTGGCGTAGACCAGTTTATAAAGAAGACCAGCATAATTTCTTATTCCAGACAGGCTCTGGAAGCTGTACACGGCGATATCGAACTGTTTGCGGAAAGTGAAGGGCTGACCGCGCACGCCAATTCCATCGCCGTGCGTTTTGAAGACAGGAGGCAGTAACAGGTGAGAACTGCAGAGATTGCCAGAAAGACAAAAGAAACTGATATCCGGCTCAGTTTAAACCTTGACGGAAGCGGAAAGGCGGATATCCGTTCGGGAATCGGCTTTTTTGACCATATGCTGGATGCCTTCACAAGACACGGGCTGTTCGACATGAAGCTCAGGCTGAGCGGAGATCTTGAAGTCGACGGCCATCACAGCGTGGAGGATGCCGGCATTGTCCTGGGACAGGCGATCCGCGAGGCACTCGGCGACAAGAAGGGTATCAGAAGATACGGTTATTTTATTCTTCCCATGGATGAAGCGCTCGTCCTGTGCGCGGTCGATCTTTGCGACAGGCCCTGGTTCGTCCTGGAGGGCGCCGAAAAGATCACAGCTCCTTCGGTCGGCGGATTCGACACTCAGCTTGTCAGGGAGTTCTTTTATTCCGTATCCTATGCGGCCGGCATGAACCTGCACTTCCACATCCTGTCGGGAGTCAATTCACATCATATCATCGAAGCGATGTTCAAGGCCTTTTCCAAGGCGCTGGATATGGCATCGGGGTTTGACGGACGCTTTGAGGATGTCCTCAGCACGAAAGAAACATTATAGGCAATCATTAACCGGCAGACTGACAGGCGGCACAACATGGACAAATCAGTAAAGAAATTCATACCAAGCATTTATCTTAAAAACGGCAGGGCGACAAGAAGCCTTTCCAGCTTTTCCGTGCTCTCCGAAGATCCCGTCGCTCTTGCGATCAGCTACTGTGAATCCGGCGCGGACGGTCTTCTGATATTTGACCAGTCGATCAAGGACGACGAGCATGAGACCTCGCTCGGCATAATCCGTGAAATCTGCCAGAGCGCTTCCTGCCCGATCATAGGCGCCGGACATATCCGCAGGATGGAGGATGTCAAAAAGCTCCTTTACGCGGGCTGCTCCATGGCTGCGCTGAATTACGCCCGAAAGGATAATATCGAACTCACCAAAGAGGTCTCCGAGAAATTCGGCCGTGAACGCATAGCAGTGTGCTATCGCGCCGCCGATTCACTTACCCTGTACAAGGACCTGATCATCCAGTATGTGGATGAGCTGATCCTCATAGATGAAACCAAGATCCGCAAGGCTCTCGAAATAAAGGAAATCCCCAGTATTCTCTGCCTTCCGGAGATTTCCCTTGACAAGGTGATCGAATTCCTGAGTCTCGACAATGTCTGCGGCATAACAGGGAACGCCGTCAGCGACAATGTGACGAGTCTTCGCACGCTCAAGCGCCTGTGTGCCGAAAACGGCATTAATGTGATGCTGGGCAGCGCGAAGTATTCCTGGAATGATTTCAGGAAAAACAATGACGGTCTGCTTCCTGTCGTAACGCAGGAGGATTCAACCGGAGAGGTCCTCATGGTCGCCTATATGAATGAGGAGGCCTACAATATGACCGTCGAAACCGGCCGGATGACCTATTATTCAAGAAGCAGGCAGGAGCTCTGGGTGAAAGGGCTTACCAGCGGTCATTTCCAGTATGTGCGCAGCCTTACTGCCGACTGTGATATGGACACGCTCCTTGCAAGAGTCGACCAGGTCGGCGCCGCCTGCCACACCGGCAGCCATTCCTGTTTTTTCAATACTGACCTGATTATCGACACTGAGAAAAAGAATAATCCGCAGAAGGTCCTCTCGGACGTTTACAATGTCATAGCGGACCGCCGCGCTCATCCGAAGGAGGGCTCCTATACAAATTATCTGTTCGAGAAGGGCATCGACAAAATGCTCAAAAAGCTCGGAGAGGAGAGCACCGAGATCGTGATCGCAGCCAAGAACACCGACAACAGGGAAGTGGTATATGAGATCGCTGATTATCTTTACCACCTGATGGTGCTGATGGCGCAGAAAAACATCAGCTGGGCCGACGTCACGGATGAGCTCGCGAGGCGTGAACAGAAGAAATGACCGTCAAATCAGGGCTTGACATCCGATGTCCCCGATGGTTTAATAGTACGGTGTGCACAAGGGTTATTGTGCGCTTTTGCCGCATGGTGAGGCTTTAGTGCCGGTTGTGTGGGTACTGCACGGCCGGTCAGGAAATGATTAATTATTCTCGGGAAGATGCACCGGTGTCTGAAAAGAGAGGATTGTCTGCCGTAATCAGCGAGAACTTGGAAAAGGAGGTACCGAAGATGTACGCAATTATTGCTACTGGCGGAAAGCAGTACAAGGTTTCCGAAGGTGATATCATCGATGTCGAGAAGCTCGATGTTGAAACCGGCAAGGAAGTTACGTTTGACCAGGTCCTGGCAATCGGCGGCGAGACATTCAGGGCAGGCGCAGATGCAGCCGGTGCGAGTGTCACTGCAACCGTCATGGATCAGGGCAGAGGCAAAAAGGTCACTGTTTACCACTACAAGCCGAAGACCGGATATCACAAGAAGAACGGTCACAGACAGGCTTATACCAGAGTTAAGATCGATAAGATCAGCGGCTGAGCAACCAGATGACAAGGGTTCAGATATATCGTATAAAAGGCGGCGGTTACCGTGCCTTTTCCTGTCTGGGACATACAGGCTACGCCGAGTCGGGCGAGGATATCGTCTGCGCGGGCGTAACGGCGATTGTGTTTAATACGATCAATTGTCTTACGGATCTTCTCGGCGAAGATATTTCCCTGGAAATGAATGAAGATGAAGGGGAAGTGATCTGCAATTTCAATGCGGAGCCCGGAGATAAAGCTAATTTCCTGATGGAATGTATGATTCACGGACTTGATTGGATCAAAAGCCAGTACGGAAGCGAATATCTGACGTATGAGATCAGTGAGCTGGCTAAGGAGCCTGCTCGAGCGAATTAAGGAGGTTAAATATGCTGAACGTAAGCCTTCAATTCTTCGCACATAAGAAAGGTATGGGTTCGACCAAGAACGGCCGTGACTCCAATGCCAAGAGACTTGGTGCCAAGAGAGCGGACGGACAGTTTGTCAAGGCCGGCAATATCCTCTACAGACAGCGCGGGACGAAGATTCATCCCGGAACGAATGTCGGAAGAGGCGGCGATGATACATTGTTCGCACTTACAGACGGTATTCTGCGGTTTGAGCGCGTTGGTAAGGACAAGACCAAAGCGTCCGTACATCCTGTAGAAGGCTGATCTGCCTTTCGTTTTATCCGGTCAGGCGCCGTAAGGTGTCCTGACCTTTTTTCTTTCAATGGAGCAGCTATGTTTACAGATAAAGCCAGAATTTTCATATCCAGCGGGAAGGGCGGCGACGGCCATATTTCATTCAGAAGAGAGAAATTTGTGCCCGCAGGCGGTCCCGACGGCGGCGACGGCGGAAAAGGCGGCGACGTTATTTTTGTTATTGACGAGGGATTGAATACGCTGGCCGATTTCAGGCATGGCGGCAAATACAAGGCGCAGAACGGAGAAGACGGGAAAAAGAAAAACATGGCGGGAAAAGCCGGCGAGGACCTTATTATCAAGGTCCCCGAGGGCACTGTCATAAAGGAAGCAGTTTCCGGCAAGGTCATCGCAGATATGTCCGGTGAGCGCAGGAGATATACTATCCTGACCGGCGGCAGGGGAGGCAACGGCAACCAGCATTTCGCCACCAGCACCATGCAGGCGCCGAAATACGCACAGCCCGGACAGCCTGCAAAGACCCTTGAGCTTCTGCTGGAGCTTAAGGTTATCGCTGACGTCGGGCTGGTGGGCTTCCCGAATGTGGGCAAATCCACCCTTCTGTCAATGTCCAGCAACGCCAGGCCGAAGATTGCAAATTACCATTTCACGACTCTGACGCCGATCCTCGGCGTTGTTGACCTGGAGGATGCGCCGGGATTTGTAATGGCTGATATTCCCGGACTTATCGAGGGCGCTGCGGACGGGTCCGGCCTCGGACATGAGTTCCTCCAGCACATCGAGAGAACAAGGATGCTGGTTCATGTCGTCGACGCGGCGGGCAGTGAAGGGCGCGATCCGCTTGATGATATCGAGAAGATCAATCTTGAACTCAGAAGGTACAACATTGACCTTTCCCGGAAACAGCAGGTCATCGCGGCCAATAAGACAGACCTGATCGATCCGTCGCTTTCCGAAGATGATCCGGAACATCCGCTTTACAGGATCCGGGAGAAATTCGAGCCCGAAGGAATCCGAGTATTCGCAGTCAGCGCCGCGACGGGTAAGGGAGTTAAAGAGCTTCTCTACCACGTCAGCCGCACACTGCAGGAAATGCCGGAGAAGGTCAGGATCTACGAGCAGGAATTTGATCCGGAGAATGATCTTTTGTCCGAGGATCTTCCGTTCACGGTAGAATACGATCCCGAACACAGGGAATATGTGGTGGAAGGCCCCCGGATCGAGAAAATGCTCGGCTATACGAACCTGGAGACCGAGAAGGGGTTTGCCTTCTTCCAGAAATTCCTGGCAGACAACGGCATAAACGACCAGCTTAAGGGACTCGGCATCCGCGAAGGCGATACCGTCAGGCTCTACGGGCACCGTTTTGACTATTACGATTAAATAACAGGGTACCAATATGTTAAACAGTAAGCAAAGATCTTATCTGGCAGGACTGGCGAGCACCGCTCCCGCGATCATGCAGATCGGCAAAAGCGGCGTGTCGCCGGAGACTGTCATTTCCGCCGAGGAAGCCTTTTCCAACCGGGAGCTGATTAAAGTCAACGTTCTCAAGACTTCCCCGGACGAACCCCGCATGGCGGCTGACAAGCTGGCGGCAAGGACACATTCCGAAACAGTCCGCGTCATCGGCAGGAAATTTATTCTGTACCGTGCTTTCAAAGACGATCCGGAGATCATCCTTCCATGAGTGATTTTGGCAGAAGCACCAGAAAAACAGGCATCCTGGGCGGCACCTTTGATCCGATCCATATCGGGCACCTTCTGCTGGCTATGGCAGCGTATGAGCAGGCACAGCTGGACAGAGTGCTGATTATGCCCACGGGGATATCCTATTTTAAGGCCAGTCGTGAAATGAAGGTGACTGACCCGAAGCTGCGTCTTTTGATGACAGAGGCCGCCATAAAGGATGTTCCCTTCTTTGAATGCTCGGATATAGAGGCCAGACGGGAAGGCAACAGCTATACATTCGAAACAATGGAAGAGCTGCGCAGTCTTTTCCCGGATGACGAACTGTATTATATTGTCGGTGCAGATACGCTGTGTATGATGCATCTGTGGAAGGAGCCGGAGAGAATTTTCCGGTCCTGCCGCATCCTGGTTACCGAAAGAGCGGGCCAGGTCGGATCCGAAAAGCTTGAAGCGGCAGTCTCAGACCTGGAAAGGCGCTACGGCGCGGTCATCAGCAGGATCACCCTGCGGGAAATGGATATTTCCTCTACGGATATCAGGGAGCGTGTGATGCAGAAAAAGCCGATCCGCTGGATGGTGCCGGAGGCAGTGGAAGAATTCATACTTCAGAATGGTTTGTACAGAGGTAAAGCTGAGCATTGAAAACTACGAAGACATCAAGACAGTACGAAAACAGACTGGAGCTGATACGCGAGCTGGAGCAGGAGCTGAAATATACCCGTTTTGTCCACACCCTCGG
>JAEEGL012802210.1_pt1 | contig 25441 bp, 31 predicted proteins | sample 9134231 | NCBI WGS metagenome assembly JAEEGL01 (sample SAMN16246548, study PRJNA631951) | gut metagenome | biome: gut microbiome; feature: rumen; material: fiber-attached | host: Bos | place: Iran: Karaj | collected 2018-10
CTCAGGCGGAACGGACAACCATTCGATGTTAGTTGATTTGCGTCAGAATTTCCCCGATATTACAGGAAAAGAGGTTCAAATCGCTTTGGAAAAAGCCGACATCACCGCTAACAAAAACATGGTTCCTTTTGACAGCCGCTCGGCATTCCAGACTTCTGGTATCAGACTCGGTACTCCCGCAATCACAACCCGCGGAATCAAAGAAGCAGAAATCGTTAGAATCGTTGATTTTATTGATACCGTTATCAAAAACATTAATAATGATGACGTTATCGCAAAAGTTAAAGGCGAGGTTAACGAAATGATGAGCAAATTTCCGCTCGATAAATAGCATTTCAACGGCAAAAAATGAAAAAAATATTTGCACTTCTTACCGCCGCGTTTATTTCTATAAACGCGGCTGGTCAAGATGATATGCCGGATTTTTCAGGCTTTGAAAGCGACATGATAAAACCCGCCTCAAATTTAGGCGTAAACTTCTGTGGTGGAATTACTTACGACTTTGGTTTTATTGGAGAAAATGCCGCTCTCGGTTGCACAGGAGTTGTGGGCGCAAACTTTTACAACAAATTACGGGTCGGAGGTTATTTCAACGGTCTGTTAGGTATTTACGATTATTCGAGTAGATATTATGATGATTTGTACTATTTTTACGGCGGGTTCGGCGGATTTGTAAGTCCGAAATTGTTGTCCGACAGAAAAGTCAGCATAAATATTCCCGTAAAAATCGGTTACGGATTTGTCTCCTTAGACGGTATCAGCAGCAGCGGCTCAAACAGCGAAGAAATCGACTCAAAAACAGTTTTCGCAGTAACGCCGGGCATTATGATGGAAATAAATTTCTGCCGTTTTTTCGGTATGTTAGTTGGAATGAATCTCACGATTACCTCCGATGCAAAACTTTATAACGACTACGGCGACGAAGTTTTGGACAAAAACGGTCTTAACAAAATTATGTTTTCAATCGGCGGAATTTTCGGCAAAACAAAATAAAAAAAACGGTGGATTTTATTTCCGCCGTTTTTTTTATTCCCATTCCACAATTCTGGAATCTTCAATGTCAATTTTTATAAGCCGCTTAGCCGTCTCAAAATCTGAAATCACCTGATGAGTATACATTGAATAATCTTCACCAGCAGAATTAACGATGATGATTTTTCCCGCGCCGAATTTTTCGGCAGCGCGTATTCCTGAGGGCGAATCTTCAAAAACGATAATATCTTCCGGCTCCAATAGTAGCCGTTCGGCAGCACGGAAAAAAATGTCAGGTTCGGGTTTGCCATTAAAAGTGTAATCGTTGTACACAAAACGATTTTTTATAAACCATTTTTTTAAATTGTAACGACGATAATAAAAATCCGCGTTTTCTTCATCGCTGCTCGTGGCTATCGCAATAGGAATCGCACACTCCAAACAATAATCAAACAAATCAGTTACGCCATCATGCAACTGAAAATTATCCGTTAAAATAAGATTTCGGTAAATACCTTCCTTTTCAGAGGCCAAAGTCTGCAACTCCTCCCCCGAAAAATCTCTTTTGAAAAGATACTTAAAGATTTCTGCATTTGTCTTACCGTGCATATTTTCATGTATATCTTTGTCGGTGAGACTGATAGAGTATTTCTTCAAAAAAATATTCCATGCCTTGTTGTGATACGGAGTGTCCCACAACAAAGTCCCGTTAAAATCAAATATAATCCCTTTTTGTGCCGGCATAACGATAATATTTAATTATGCAAATTTATAATATTTTTTCATTAAATTCACAAAAAAATTAATGAAAAATCCCAAAAAAATAATTAACTTTACCCGAAAAATTTTCCATAGCCCGAGAATGAGGTTAAAAGTCTGTATCATATTGTTATTATGTTTGTTAGCAAATTGCTTAAACGTCTTTGCCCAACCTCAGGCAAAGAAAAAAGTCATTGCCGGACTTGAAAATGAACTAAAAAATACTTCCGGTGTAAACCGTATTTCAATTCTTTGCAACCTTAGCGGACTTTATGCGCCGTACAACAAGAACAAAGCGACAAAATATCTTTCCGAGGCAGAAAAAATTATCAAAAAAAACGGTACAAAAAAAGTAACCGACGAGATTTATTACTCGTTAGGCTCGGCTTATAAAGACATAAAACAAAATCAGAAAGCGTTAACACATTTTTCGTCTGCGCTGAAAAAAGCCAAAGCCGCAAAAAATAAAGAACTCACCCAAAAAATATATTACGCCTGTTACGAAATTTATAATCAAAACAAAGACTACAAAGCGTTGGAATATTACAAACTCTATGTCAACGCCTTGAAAGAAAGCGAATTAAAAAGCAAAGATAAGCAAATTGGTCAAATGGATTCGGCACTTAACGAGATGACCGTTTTCAACGATTCTTTGGAAAAAGTGTCTTTGGAAAAAGCGCAAGAAATAGAACTTCTCAATCAGACAAAAGATAGTCTTGACCGTCAAAATCAAGAGCAAGACGAAGACTTGAAACGCCGTCAGGCTGAAATTGACAACAACCGCGAAATGATTGACAAACAAAGAAATCTAATTTGGACGTTTGTTGTAATCGGTGTGATTTTTTTGATTTTGCTCACGGTAGTTTTTACGATGTTTAGAAAAATCAAGAAAATCAATTCGCGTTTGGAAACCCAAAAAGACGAAATCGAAACGCAAAAAAACTTGATTCAAATCAAAAACGAACAGATTACCGATTCGATAAACTACGCACGAAAAATTCAAGACTCAATACTTGTCCCCGAACAGAAAATAAAACGCTGGCTGCCGCAAATGTTTATTTATTATCAACCCAAAGACATTGTCAGCGGCGACTTTTATTGGTTTTCTAAATACGGCGACAAATACGTGATAACGGCAATTGACTGTACCGGACACGGTGTGCCGGGCGCGTTTTTATCAATGATTGGTAATACTTTGCTACATGAAATCGTCAATATAAAGCACGTTTTCAAACCCGACCAAATTCTTTCGATGCTTCACGACGGCATAACATTAGCCCTAAATCAAGAGGAGGATTCTTCTTCGGAAGACGGTATGGACATGAGCCTTTGCACCGTTGACGCAAAACTTCATAGGTTTCAGTTTGCGGGCGCAAAAAACAATCTTTATGTTGTCCAAGGCGACAAACTGAAAATCTTAAAAGCCAATTATTATTCTATCGGCGGCAAACCCTTGCGCCCTGATATGAAAGTTGAATTTACATGTTACGACTTTATGTACGATGACAATACGTCAATTTATATGTTTTCAGACGGTTATCTCGATCAGTACGGCGGCGAAAACGACGAAAAGTTCAACACGGCGCGTTTCAAGGAAATGATTCTCGCAAACAGAAAACTTCCGATGGAAGAGCAAAAAGAAATCCTCTCCAAAACCATGGACGAATGGAAAGGCGACCGTCAACAGATTGACGATTTTCTTGTTATGGGCGTAAAACTTTCCGACTTAGACTCATCGGAAAATTAAGCCGGCACAACAAATTTTTCGTATTTCACTTTTAGATAGAATGTTGAACCCTTTTGCGGTTCGGAATCGAGCCACATTTCGCCGCCCATCACATCAGCAAAGCCCTTGCTGATTGTAAGTCCCAAACCCACGCCACCGGAGGTCCTGCGCATAAAGTCCTTCTCCTTGTTGTTCTGCTCAAAAGGTTCAAAAATACTCTTCTGTCTCTCTTTCTGAATACCTTCGCCGGTATCCGTTACGGAAAAAATCAGATTTTCGTCTTCAAGAACGTATTTTATAGTGATTCCACCCGTATGCGTAAACCTGATTCCGTTGGTCACCAAAGCCTCAATAATACTCTTAACTTTCTGAGCATCAATTAGTACAATAGCGTCATCGCCTTCAAGCGTTTTTTCAACATTGATATAAAGGTCCTTGTTTTTTGCCTCAAAATCCCATTTGTGCTTAACGTTGTCAACAAGGAGGTTAAGATTGGTTCTCGTCTTAAAAACGCTGACCTGATTGTTTTCGATTTTCGCCAAATTTTTGATAGCGTCAACAATATAAACCAACTTCAAGGTGTGATTATAAATCTCATTAAAAAACGGTTTATGCTCTTCTTTAAGATAATCAGCACGTTTTTGCAAGAGTTCGCAGTTGCCCATAATGATGTTGGCGGGGGTACGAATTTCGTGTGAAATATTTTTCAAGAAGTTGGATTTGAGTTTTTCGCCAGCCTCGGCTCTTTCCTTTGCTTCAATAAGGTCTCGTTTGTAGTTTCGGTCTTTAACCTCCGAAATCATAAGAGGTGCAATATAGTCGGCAAGTTCTTGAACCGCACTTTTTGACCTGAAATCATACCCCTTAGGCGCATCACTAACACCTATCATACCAATAATATTTCCGTCCCTGTCAGTTACGGGCGTTACCAAGAGGGATCTGTGTCCCCCTGTATTGTATCCGACAGTCTGTTTGCCAGAAGCCATACATTTAAAAGACACCAAATCTTTCTTCAATTTTATTCTCTCATAACCATCCTCGTCAACAATTACAGGCATCGTATTGTCAAACCGCGCGAAACACACTATATCGCCCTTACGAGAAAAATAACCGACATAACCGAATTTACTCTGAGTGGTTTCAAGCACAAGTTCCAAGACAACTTTGTAAACGTCGGTTGAATGTCCCATAGCAAAAGCCTTTGAAATTTTACTCTTGACTTTCAAATCGTTGCGGATTTCCAACTCGGCTTTCAAATCGTTGAAAATTACCGCCGTATAGCCCTGACGGGGAGAATATGTGCTTACTTGGAAATATTTTTTAGCCGGTTTGTAATCAAAATTGCAACTTCTTGAACGTCCCGTTTTTGCTGTCAGGTTAACAGCATGAAAAACCCTCGAATCTATATCGGGCAAAACGTCCTCAAACCGTTTACCGAGAATCTCGTCCCTTTCCACGCTGAAAAACATCTCAAACATGGAGTTAACGTCTACAATTTCGTTTCCGACTACCTCGCCGCTTTCATCAAAGTTGACTTTCAAATACACAAAACCCGAAGACATATTTTCAAAAAGAAGTTTGAAATTTTTTTCCTCAATACTATCCGACTTTTGCGTAAGTTTTTTTACGGAAAAAAACAAATCGTCCAAAAACGCAGAAACTTTCAAACTTAACAAATCATTGTCTTCACGGATGTTAATATCGATATTTGTATTGTCCTTATTACAATTTTTTATATCCCTTACCGTATTTTCGTAAAGCGTAAAGGGCAATACATCAAAAATACTTTTATGAAGTATGTTTAACCGGTCTGTTTTCAAAAAACTGCAAGCAGCATCATTAGCCCGCAGAACCTCAAAAGTATTTCCGCAGACCAAAAATACACAATCCTCATGTGTGTCAAGAAGATAATCCACCAAGCCGCCTTCTTTTATCACTTTCTGCGAAGTTGTCAGAGGCGAAACAATACCATTCTCCTGCATCTGTTAAGTTTTTTTTATTAAAACCCGTCCAAAAATAAAAACTATTATTCAATAAAACAAAAATTTATTAATTTTTTTTTTATTTTTCTTTTGGAACGCTTATTGCTATTTGGAAAAAGAACACTTATTTTTATAATGTGAAATGATTAAGATATTTTCGATATGTCTTTTGACCGCAATGACGGTTTTATATTCCTGTCAGGGCGGGGCTCCGCAACCCAAAGAGGACGGACCCGCCGAGGGAAACATATATAACGACCTGACGCTCAGAAGGATTTATGAACTCAGGTGCGAAGAAAATTCAGCGGAACTGATAAAATTTTTCTCCGACAATCTGCCACAGTATCGTAAAGCGGCTGTTTTGGCGGTAGGCTCTATGCGCGACAGTATGTCAACTGTTGCCGCGGCCTCACTTCTTACCGATGAAGACGAAGAGGTAAGGGAAGCCGCTGTATTCGCTATTGGTCAAATAGGACACAAAGCCGGCGAAAAATACCTTTTGGAATATTTGAAAAAAGACAACGAGCCTATTGTTCAGGCGGCTATTCTTGAAGCGTTGGGCAAATGCGGCGGCGAAAAATCCTTGGAAGCAATAGAAAGAGTCCGCATTCTTCATAGCGACAACGATTTGGTTTTGGGCGAAATCAAAGGATTCTGCTTTTTGGCAAAACGCGGGATTTTTTCTATCAACGGCACACAAAAAGCCATCAACATACTTTGCGACAGTTCGTTACATGAAAAAATCAGAAAAGTGTCTTCGGAATATTTCGCGGTTTGCAACACGGATTTTTCGCTTTACACCGACGAGTTTATCAAAGTTTACAAATCAGTAGAATTTGTTCCGACAAAAGAAAACATCGCAAACGCTTTGGGCAAATGTCACAACGAAAGGGCGTTTAGTTTTCTTAAAAACATAATAGAAGACGAAAAAACTGATTATAGGGTAACACTCAGTGCAATAAAAGCCCTCGAAAACTATCCATACATCGATTGCAAAGACTTGATTTTGAAACAGTTAAATTCTTTTGATGAGAAAATTTCGACATACGCGGCATGTTATCTCTTAAACAAAGGCATCAAAGCCGACAGCAGCCTTTATCTCGAACTTTCAAGAGACGTAGCAGGTTGGCAAACCCGCGCATACCTTTTGGCAACGGCTTTGAAATATTCGTCGTTCAAGAAAAACATAGCAAAAAGCATTCAGTCGGGTTTTGAAGCCTCGCAAAGCATTTACGAAAAAGCTGCACTTTTAAGAAGTCTTGAAACGGATATTTCAAGTTACGGTTTTGTTGAAAATCAGACGTTTTATTCTGACAACCAGTTGCTTATGGTAGAAGGTCTTAAAACGATTATCAATATGTACGAGAATCCCGAATTTGAAAAATACGCCAAGTTTCAAAAACTTATGACGGGCGAAAACGTAACGGAAGACTTCGCGATGATATTCAAAAAAGCTGTTCAAAACGGCAATTCGCAAATGGTGGCACTCGCTGCCGCAACAATAGCCGCTCATGAGGAAATTGCAAGCAGTTATATGAACACGTACTTCTTGAATCAGGCTCTCAGCAACTGCATTTTACCTCAAGATGCCGACACGTATGTCGTTTTGTTGGACGCAATTAAAAAAGTTACGGGACAAATCATCAAACCAGTCAACAGCCCTATCACCGGCGTTCTTGACTGGGACTACATTTGTCGGGTAAAACCGGGCGAAAAAATTGTGATTTCTACCAAAAAAGGCAACATCACACTCAAAACCGACATCAACACCTCCCCTATCGCGGTCTCGAATTTCTTAAAACTCGTTGACCAAAAATACTTCGACAATACGTGTTTTACAAATATTTCTACCACGTATCTTGAAAACAAAGGCTCTTTTTCGGGTTTTGACGAAACGCAGTCGTTTATGATTCCGTCTGAACTTTCAAATACGCTTTTTGAAGAAGGCACGACAGCACTTTTTACGACCGCGCTCAACACCTCAAACGCCACTCAGTGGTTTATCATGTTGACCTCAAAATCCGTTTTTGATGGCACGTCTCCTGTAATTGCCACTGTAATTGACGGCATGGACTGCGTACATTCACTCAATACAGGCGACAACATCATCAGTATCACGAGAGAAAAAGATTAGATTAGCATAGACTGCAAAATTCCGGCAAGGCCGCCTAATGCCGCCCCGACTGCAATCAGTTTCCATTCGTCCTCCTGAAAAGCAGGACGGAGAAAATCAATGAATTGTTTTGGCGGCAAATTGGCCATTTTTTCGCCGATAGAGTTTTGAATATTGAGAGTTTCTTCGGCGTACGGATAAATACTGCGGATATTAAGCGGCAACTCGTTAACCAAATGGAAAAACACCACCGACTTAAATTCCGAAGTTTTTTGATTGGTAATCAAGAATTTAAACAAAGCGGGCTGGGATTCCAACGCCTCGTCAACAGCCAAAGAAACGTGTTTAAAAATAATGTTTTTTGTAATTTCGTTTTTCGGAAAGCGAAAAATATAATCAAAAAGGTTTTCAGTAGTTAAGACTTCTTTTGCGATAATTTCAGCGTAACGATAACTTTCTTCTTTTTGGTTTCTGAGAAAAAGTCCCCAAAACTTAAAAGGTCCGATTTTTTTGGGCTCAGCGGGTTCAAAAATCAGTTTTATCGCTAACCAGTTGGTTATAAAGCCGATAAACACGCCGTAAACCGCAAACATAAGCCAATGCGTTGTATAAAGCGATGTTATATTTTGCCCGATACCAAACAACATACCAAGCCAAAAACCCGAAACCTCTATAAAACGAAACTGTTTGCCTCCTAAATCGAGAAAAATTTTATTAATCATCGCCTTATCCTCCTTCATAGTATTGACTGCCAAAAGTTTAAGGTCGAGAATTTTATCTATATTTTCTTTAATTTCTTGAAGCGAATTTTCCACAATTTCAGGCAGGAGCATTGCGGTTATCTTTTTGATTTTACCCCTTACGGCAATGCCCGCAACTTCCCAAGTCAAAGGCATTTTAATTTTCATAACGGAATCAGTGATGTTAGCGGACATTTCGAGAAAATCGCCGTGCGAAATGCGCTCCATTTCTTTAACGTCAAGTTTGTCAAAAATCTCTTTCGGCTTAAAAAGGTCGCGAGTAAGCAAATCAACAGACTTTTCCGCCATTTTAGTAGCCTTTGACGGCAAAATACCTTGCCACCCCAAAAATGGTTTAATTCCCACAAAATCAAGCGGATAGAACGTCATTTTTATCGACAAAACATTAGTTATATAGCCAATAGCGCCACTGATAAGCGGCACTAAAAAACAAACGTAATTCTCTAAAAAAAAATCAATCATTTTTCGTTCCTTTTATGACGTTCAGTCTGAAATGCACTATAACATACTGCGTTTCGGGGCTGTTGGTAACAATCGTAACATAACGGTCGTAAAGTCCGGGACGGTTACGAGTGTCAAATTCAAATTTTATTGTGCCCATACTACCTTCGGACAGCCCGTTTTTGTCAAATTCGCATTTTAACCACTGACATGCGTTTCTTACGGTGCGGATTTTTAGCGGCGTTTTTCCTGAGTTGTAAAATGTCAACGCGCAAAAAGCCGGTTCACCTTCTGAATAAGCCTCCAAATTTACCGTTTCAAGTTTTCCCTTGAAACTCATAACCGGCGGATTTTTTTTCTCCTCCGGCGAAAACTCCTCCGTTATCTGCGCCTTGAAAGTCAGTTTGTATTCGTATGTATTCACAAAAACCGGCACGTCGAATTTCACAAAATCGAAACCGTCATAAAACTTAGAGTTGAAAACGCATTTGAGAACGCCTTTTTCGCCGGGTTTTAGAATCTGAGGTTTGGGCGTAACAATAGCGTAATCAGTGTTTTGTGCCTCTATTTTGAGGTTTGCTTTGGTCGGGTTGTAAACTTCGATTTCCCGTGTAACACTGCCGGGAAAAATTAATTTGTTGAAATTGACTGTTGTTGTTTTGAGCCTCAAATCAAACATCGTAAACGGATATTCCGCCGAAATCGGGTCTGGTTTCGGCAAAACGTTGCCGGAAATATAAAGTGTCTTGTCGCCGCCGTTGGATTTTACGATAATGCTTTTTGTAAAACCGCCCTGACGATTGCGCGGGTCAAATGTAACGTCTACAAAGCCCTGATTTTGCGGCAATACGGGCTCTTTCGACCATGCCGGCGAAGTACAGCCGCAAGTTGTATGCACAGAGTTTAAAATCAGAGGGTTATCACCCGTATTCGTATATACGAAACGAAAAGATGCCGCCCCTCCTAATTCGGCAATGTCGCCGAAATCATATTCCTCCGTCTCAAAACTCAACGTCTGCGCACCCGCAGAAAAACAGAAAAACGAAAAAAGCAATATGTAAAAAAAACTTTTCATTTTGCAGTTTTAAAGTATTGTCCGACTTCGTAAATTTCCAAACTATTATCTTGTCCTGTCGGTGCAAAAAGCGTTTTTTGCTGTTCAACGTACTCAAAATCAGTACAATAAATATTTGGACGTTTTTTTACAATCACCTCCGCGGAATCTTTTTTCATCGCAAAAATACCATCAGAGGGTGAAGCCACCAAAAAACCGCCTTTGCCGTCAGGTTTCATACCAGAAGGCGTAAATTTCAAATTTCTAAAAACTTCTGCTTTTGCTTTTTCAGAAATTCTCAATATTTTTTTGTCAGAAGCCGCATACAAAAAACCATCGTCAAAGCACAAAACTCCCGTCAAAACATAATCCGGATTGCTGAAAAACACGACCGCTCCATCGCCGGAAATTTTGTAAATACAATTATCCTCAGAATCAGAAACATAAACCGTACCTTTACCCGAAATTACAACGTCAGTTAATGAACCCGCTCCCGAAATTTGATATTTTTTCACAACTGAATCTTCCTCAATACCGTATTCAACAAGATTGTCCTTGTCGGCGATAAAAAGTACTCCGTCCCCTACTGCCATACCTTTCGGCGCAGACAATTCGGGAATATTAAGCGTGTCAATAACTTCGCCGCTGAGTCCGGCACGGCAAACGTAGCCGCAAGTCTCTTTTTTCAAAGAATCCTGAACGAGATTTGAAATGTAAATTATATCATTTTTTTGGTCAAGTACAACAGCCTGCGGAAAACTAAAATAATTTTTGCAAGTTTTCAAAAGCCTTGCGCCTAAAAAATCCGTATCCGGACTTTTTGCGGTCTCGATTCTGCTTTCCGCGGTTTCCGTATCATGACAAGCCGCCATCCGGATTACTAAAATCACTGCTAACAAAATTACAGCATTAAAAACATATTTCATAATATTCTTAACATTTTCAAAATTAATATTCCCAAGCCTTAACGTTATACTCCACCCTGCCCGGAAAAGCGTCCGAAAAGTTCCAAATCCACGACTGAGAATCATTAACTGTCTCTTTCGGAATATAAACTATTGATTTATCGTACATTTCAAGTCCGTCTTGATTGTAACGTTTTTCGCTAATAGGCGAGATTATACACGATTTTCCTTTCGGCAATATTTGTAGATGATAACGGTGAATAAATTCTTCCAAATACCGCGAAGAAATATCGTCTATCAGTTCAAGTTTTGAAAGGTACTTCACAATCGGGTAAGAAAGAAACGAAAGTATGTTGTCAGAGACCACAAAATCAAAATTTCCGAGAATATCACTATAACGACCCGAACTATAATTCGGCGAACTTATCAGCACATCAACACAAAAATCCTTATAACGGCTTATGCAGTTGTAAGTTTCGGAAACGATTTTTGTTATGTCTTCGGTAATGAATTTCACGTTTTTGAACTCCGACATTTTTCTAACCACTTTGTCAGGGTGAACAAGGTCAACTAAATATACGGTCTCAAACATTCTTGAAAGTTCCAAAATCGGAACATCAATACAACAGCCGCTGCCCAAAACCACGCAAGTATGTCTTCCACAACATCTTCTTGCACAATCTGTTATAAATTTTCTCGTATTAGAAATATGTGTTGACCAATTTTTTATTTCACTCAGATAATAGTAATAATAAAGGTTCATGTCAAATTCATAACCCATTTTTCTTGTTATTTTTGACATCATTTTGTCCGCTCCACTATTTCTATAAGTTTTTATCAGAGAGAAAGGCCACATAATTTTTGTTAAAAGTTGAAAAAAAACTTTATTGTGTTTCGTAAAGGATATACGGCGAAGCGGGACGGAAAAATACGGAAGACGACATATAATAAGGCCGTCCGTAAAATTCCCAATACCCGTTGTGCAAGGCAAATACGTTGCCCTCAATCCACGGCGTATGCTCGCTCTCGGTACTAAACGCCACACCGATATTATAACCGAGCGAATTGTTAGAATTTCTGTTATGAAATCCCCATTTTGTTACCGCCTTTCCCACTCCGAGATTAAGACGGTAATAATCAGATTCGATAACGGCGTTAAAAGAAATCAGCGTATGAACGTTTCCCTTGTAGTTTACCATCATATATTGCGGGGAAATACAAACGTTAATTTCCGGATTCTCATTTTTCAGAGTAAACAATCCAATAGTCAAATCCAAACCATAGTTGAAACCAGAAAAAAACGTCCAACCGATTTTCAACCTCGGCGACAAATAGACCTTAGTGTGAAGTTGCGCAAAAACCTCAGGTACGCAAAAAAATACGGCCGACAAAATTATCACAAGCCGTTTCAAAACCACCGACCGTACTATTTTTTTCAATCCGAACATTGCTAAAACTGACTATTTTTTCTTTTCCGGCAACTTCACAACCCTAAAACCGTAATTATAATTAGTAAATTGCGGTTCAGGACCATCTCGCGAGGTTATGCGTGCCATATCCTCAACATAATACCACGACCCCCCGCGTATAACCCGGTACATACCGGCAGAAGGACCTTTCGGATCCTTTATCGAAGAAGAAGGGTAGTTTCCGTAATAGTCCAAGCACCATTCCCAAGCGTTGCCGGACATATCAAATATTCCTAACTCATTGGGTTTCAACTTTCCTACGGGGTGAATACCCTTTTCTCTTGTCGTCTCGTCATACCATGCCACTTCATCAATATCGTCGCTGCCGGCATATTTATAGTTTTTTGACATCTGACCGCCTCTTGCGGCATATTCCCACTGTGCTTCGGTTGGCAAGGCGTAAGTTTCACCGTACTTATTAGTAAGCCACTTACAATAAGCCACCGCGTCAAAATACGTAACGTTGACTATCGGGTTGTTGTCGTTCCACTGCCAAGGCACAGCCTTATCATGCTCCTGATACCACTCTGGCTTAGGATCGGGCGGCATTTTACGTCCCGTCTCGTTACAAAACTGACGGTACTGCGCCACCGTTACCTCATATTTTCCGATACTGAAATCGCTAAGCGTAACGTTGTGTACGGGCGTTTCGTCAACATAACCGTCCTGATTGCCCATTTTGAAAGTTCCGCCTTTGACATCTATCACAGCGGGAGGATTTGCCGTCTGCGCCGACACATAACCCGCCAAAGGCAACATTGAAAACGCAAACAGCAGCGTTTTGCCGATAAAGGTTGAAAGTGCCATAAAAACCGTTTTTTTTAATTGTTAATTATTTTTCGCCAACCTCATTCCGTAATTAAAATTAGAGAAATGCGGTTCGGGACCATCTCTTGAAGTTACAGTGGCATGGTCTACCTGATAGTGCCATGAACCACCCCTTAAAACTCTGTACGGAGAAGCCGTCAAGTTTACGGGATTGTCTTTCTGAGACTTTGCGTAAAAATCCTTTGCATAATAATCAGAACACCACTCCCAAACGTTACCGCTCATATCGAAAATACCGAGTTCGTTTGCGTTTTTGGTGCCGACTTTTTGAGGTCCTTTTAGTTTTGAAGAATCGTCAAACCAGCATACGTCTATCGGATTTGCACTACCCGAATAGAGCGAGCCTTTTGACTTGTTGCCACCTCTTGCCGCAAATTCCCATTCAGCCTCAGTAGGCAGACGGTAACCGTTTTTGGAAGCGTCAAAATCGATTCCTCCGTCAGCGTTTTCAGAATAACACTTTTGCAAACCCTCCTTTGCAGAAAGCCAATTGCAATAAGCCACGGCATCATACCAAGTAATATGCTGCATAGGCAAATCGTCTTGCCAATCCCACCACGGATGAGTAGGCAAAGGATAATACTTCTTTGTGTCAGGATGCTCGGCATACCACGCAGAATCGGGAGCGTTAGGCATTTTATGCTCCCTTTTGTTAAGAAAATCCTTCGCAGAAGCATCGTTAATAAACTGTTTGTATTCCTTAACCGTTACTTCCGTTTTGGCAATATAAAAACTCTTAACGTTTACCTCATGAACGGGTCTTTCGTCAGAATCGCCTTTCGGAGCAGCAGTTCCGGGATTTCCCATCTGAAAACTACCACCGTCCACCAAAACCATTTGCGGTTTAGTTTGTGCATTCACAGCAAGTGAAATACAAAACAATGCTGCAATTAAAACCGTAATTTTATTCATCTCGCAAAAAAAATTTTATGGTTAGAGATTATTTTTCCTTGTATATTTAAAACGCAGTTACTATTTTATTGTTGCAAAAATTATACACAATTTTTCGCTTAGTTGCCAAAATTATTACTTTTTTTTTAAATAATAGCAAATTTAGCGTATATTTTTTTTAATTATTTTTTAATACACTAAATTTCAAGTAGTTGTAACTACTCAATAATTTTGACCTCCGTGCGGCGGTTTTTAGCCCTGCCCTCTGGCGTTGAATTGTCTACGCAAGGCTGCGACTGTCCGTAACCTTTTGCTTTTAAGCGTTTTACGTCAACTTTTTTATTAGTCAGATACTCAACAATTGCCTTTGCGCGATTTTCGCTGAGTTCCTGATTATGCGCCTGAGAACCCTGATTGTCGGTATGCCCGCCTATTTCAACCTTAATACCTTGATTTTCATGCAAAAAGGCTGCCAATTTGTCAAGTTCGTAAAAAGACTGAGGCTTGATTTCATACTTGTCTGTATCGAAAAACACGTTTTCGAGCCTTATCACGTTTCCTACAACAGGCTTGTCCAAAGCGATTTCAATGTACTTCCGCGTAACCGAATCGGGAAGGTTTTTTAAAGAAAAATTCACCGAATTCATAAAATATCCGTCTGAATTAACGTTTAGCGCGTAGTCTTTTCCTTCCGGCAAAAACAGCATAAGGTTAACAAATTCTTTCGCGGTTTTTCCTTTTTGAATTATTTTTTTCGCCGACAAATCCACCACTTCATATTCTGCGGCAAGTGGATTTGAAGTTTTTCTGTCCTTAACCAAGCCTGCGACAAGTAACGTTCTGCGCGGTCTAATACCTTGCGGCAACTCTATTTCATAGAGGTCTAACAACTTGTTCGGCTCTCTGTCGGAGGCAATCACCGCCGTATTTCCAAACACCGAGACCGCAAGACGTGTTTCATTGTCCCTTGTGTTAATCGGATAACCGAGATTGACAGCCTTTCCCCAAGAGCCGTCGTCTTGAAGTTTTGAAACAAACAAGTCCTGACCGCCCATTCCGATATGTCCGTCGGAGGCAAAATAAAGCGTTTTGTTGTCGGCGTGCAGTAGCGGGCTCGACTCGTCGCCTGCGGTATTAACGTTTTCACCTGCGTTAATAGGCTCCGACCAACGTCCGTCACCTACCAAACGGCAATACCAAATATCTTTTCCGCCGAACCCGCCCGGACGGTTTGAAACGAAATAAAGAGTTGAATTATCTGCGCTGAAAGCAGGTTGCGATTCCCAATAATTGGAATTAACTGGGGCCGGCAAAGGTTTCGGATATGTCCAGTCGCCGTCTTTTAGATACGAATAATAAATGTCGCAACATTTTATAAGTCCGTCAGGGCAAGTACATGAGGTAAAAAGCAAAATTCTTCCGTCCGACGAAATAAAAGGCGCACCTTCGTTGTTAGTTGTGTTAATTACTGCACCGACAGACCTCGCCTGCTGCCAATCTTCACCGTCCCTGCGACGTGTAATATAAATATCTTCCTGAGTTTTAGGCAATAACGGATTATTTGCTGTCTGCGGAACTTCAATGGTGTAGACGAGCGTGTTGCCGCTTGCGGAGAGAGAAGGAAAATAATCGTTATAGATTGTATTGACATTAATGCCGAGATTTTTTGGTTTTATGTCCACGGGATTTTCCAAAGCTCGAATTCTAAATTCAGCGATTTCAATATTTTTTACGGCATTGTCCCTATACTTTTGGGATAGTCTCTCCAACGACAAAAGCTGTTTGTAATATTCAACTGCCTTGCGGTAATCGGGCAGTTCAAAATAAGCATCGCCGAGGCCTGAGACAATCATCTCATCGTTTGGTCTTAATTTCAAAGCATAATTAAGACATTCAATTTCTCTTTGGAACTCTTTTCGATCAGCGGCGATTTCCGCCTTCAAAAGATAAGGCATATCAAATTGATTGTCAAGTTTTAACGCTTTATCGCAAAGCATTTCCGCCTCAGAATACTGCATCGCGGAGTACTTACTCAAAGCCTCTTCAAACAATGCCTGCGCCTTTTTGTTTTTGCTCTGAGCAGCAACTGTCAAAGCACAAAAAAAAGTCAATACGACCAACAACAAAACTTTTCTCATATTCTCTGTTCTATAAAAAGTAAAAAAGCCGGAAAGATAATCGGTCTTTTCCGGCTTTTTTGAAATATTCAATGAAAAAACTATTCTGCCTTTTTCTCCTCTGCTGCGGGTGCGGCAGCATTTTCTGCCGTTGCAGTTGTTTTTTTCTTTCTTGAACGGCGTGTTGACTTTGCAGCCTGTTTTGCGCCACCTTTGCCCTGTGAATAGGTCTCGTTGAAATCTACGAGTTCGATAAGGCAGGTTTTAGCGTTGTCGCCCAAACGGAAACCCGTTTTGAGGATTCTGGTATAACCACCCTGACGGTCGTAAATTTTCGGAGTAACGTCTTCGTAAAGAGCCTTTACCGCTTTTTTATCTCTCAATTTTGAGAAGATAAAACGGTGGTTAGCCATACGTTTCACCTTGAAAGCAGTTTTTTCTTCCTCGGTTTTGGCATTTGATTCAGCGCAAGCGATTTCCACTTTCGAGGCTGTAAGGATAGGCTCAACGAAAGTACGGAGTTCCTTAGCCTTAGCCACGGTAGTGTTGATTCTCTTAGCGAAAATCAACGAAACGGCCATATTCGTAAGCATAGATTTCCTATGACCGTATTTTCTGCCTAAATGGTTGATTTTATCTCTATGTCTCATCGTTTTATAATTTTTTGAGCATCACTGCTCTTAACTGTTAATCTTTATCAAGTTTGTACTTTGAAATATCCATACCGAAACTCAAATCGAGATTTGCGAGCAAATCATCAAGTTCGGTAAGTGATTTTTTACCGAAATTACGGAACTTCAATAAGTCGTTCTTGTTGAAAACGACAAGTTCAGCGAGGGTTTCAACATCGGCGGCTTTCAAACAGTTGAGAGCACGTACTGAAAGGTCGAGGTCTACGAGTTTGGTCTTCAAGAGTTGGCGCATGTGGAGAATTTGTTCGTCAAATTCTTCGCCGCCTGCCTGCTCGGTAGAATCAATCGTAATCTTCTCGTCGGAGAACAGCATAAAATGATGAATCAGGATTTTTGCTGCCTCTTTCAAGGCTTCTTTCGGCTGAATCGAACCGTCAGTGAGAACCTCAATGATCAACTTTTCGTAGTCGGTCTTCTGTTCCACCCTGTAATTCTCGGTAACGTACTTAACGTTTTTTATCGGGGTATAGATGGAATCGACTGCAATGACACCGATTTCGCTGTCGGCAATTTTGTTTTCATCAGCGGGAACGTATCCTCTGCCCTTGTTGATGGTAATTTCCATCGTAAGTTTTTTGGAAGAGTCGATATTGCAGATAAGCTGACCCGGATTCAAGACCTTGAAATTGGTCAGGAATTTTTCGATGTCGCCTGCTCTGAACTGCTCCTGATTGCTGATGGTGATAACCGCCTTTTCAAAATTCTGCCCGTCAACGATCTGTTTGAAACGTATCTTTTTGATATTCAGAATTATTTCGGTTACATCCTCTATAACGCCCGGAATTGTAGAAAATTCGTGGTCAACACCCTCAATACGGATAGAGGTTATGGCAAATCCTTCCAATGAAGAAAGAAGAATACGCCTTAACGCATTGCCGATTGTTATGCCGAAACCGGGTTCGAGAGGACGGAACTCAAACTTGCCGAAAGTATCGTCCGACTCCAACATTACCACCTTGTCGGGCTTTTGAAAAGCTAATATTGCCATTTGAATTATTTAATTTTATTTTTCCGGTAAAAACAAACGGTAAGGACACAAAGAGTAAAAATACCCGAAGTGTCCGCCGCCATAAAATATTATTTAGAATAAAGTTCGACTATGAGTTGCTCCTTAATGTTCTCGGGAACATCTTCTCTTGCAGGAACATTCATAAATTTACCAGCCATTTGGCTGCCGTCCCATTCCAACCAGCTGAAACGCGAACGGTTTGCGCCCTGAACCGAATTTACGATTACCTCCAAAGCCTTAGACTTTTCTCTTACGCCAACAATATCGCCGGCTTTTACGTGGTAAGACGGAATACCGCAAACTTTACCGTTTACGACAATGTGTCTGTGAGACACCAACTGTCTTGCCGCCGGTCTCGTAGGAGCGATTCCGAGTCTGTATACAACATTGTCAAGACGGCTTTCAAGGAGTTGAATCAAAACCTCACCCGTAACGCCGTTAGACCTTGAAGCCTTTTCAAAAAGGTTCGAGAACTGACGTTCAAGAAGTCCATAGGTATATTTTGCTTTTTGTTTTTCCTTCAACTGTGTGCCGTACTCCGACATTTTTTTACGCTTCTTCTCCAAGCCGTGCTGTCCCGGAGGATAGCCTTTTCTGTCCAAATATTTATCGGTGCCGTAGATAGGCTCGCCGAATTTTCTTGCGATTTTTGATTTAGGACCTGTATATCTTGCCATTTTTTTGAAAATTTTTAATCGTTAAAACAAATTAAACTCTTCTTCTCTTGGCGGGTCTGCAACCGTTGTGAGGTAAAGGAGTTACATCGATAATTTCAACTACTTCAACGCCGGCGGTGTGAATGGAACGGATAGCCGCTTCACGTCCCGAACCCGGACCTTTGACGTATACTTTAACTTTTCTGAGTCCCAAATCGAAAGCGGTCTTTGCGCATTCCGTTGCCGCCATTTGCGCTGCATAGGGAGTGTTCTTTTTAGAACCTTTGAAGCCCATCTTGCCAGCCGAAGCCCAAGAAATCACTTCCCCCGAAGCGTTGGTCAAAGAGATGATAATGTTGTTGAAAGACGAGTGGATGTGCGCTTGTCCGTTTGCCTCTACTTTAACAACTCTCTTTCTCGTTACTTTGCTTTTTTGTGCCATTTTCTAAATTTTACTTAGTAGCTTTCTTTTTGTTTGCTATGGTCTTTTTCTTACCCTTACGCGTACGTGCGTTGTTTTTGGTCTTCTGACCTCTTACGGGAAGTCCGTTTCTGTGGCGGATACCTCTGTAACATCCGATGTCCATAAGACGTTTGATGTTCATAGCCACTTCGGAACGCAATTCGCCTTCTACCTTGAAGTTGTCATTGATAATCTGACGGATTTTGGCGATTTGGTCGTCGTTCCAATCCTGAACTTTAATATCCCTGTCAATACCGGCTTCTGAGAGGATCTGGTTAGCCCTCGGACGGCCGATACCGAAAATATAGGTAAGACCGATTTCACCGCGTTTGTTTTTGGGTAAATCTACACCAACAATTCTTGCCATTGTTTTATACTTTTATTACCAAATTACTGATTTTGCGACCGCAAAAATAATAAAAAATTTGCAATCACAAAACAACTTTTTTAAAAATTAACCTTGACGTTGCTTAAATTTAGGATTAGATTTACAAATGATATAAACCCTGCCTTTTCTTCTAACAACTTTGCAATCAGCCGAGCGTTTTTTAACTGATGTTCTGACTCTCATTTTATTTTACTTTTTTGTGTGTTAAATTTTATTTATACCTGAAAGATATTCGCCCCTTTGTCAAGTCGTAAGGGGACATTTCCACCCTGACCTTGTCTCCGGGCAATATTCTGATGTAATGCTGGCGCATTTTACCCGAAATATGGGCGATAATCTGATGCCCGTTATCGAGTTCCACCCTGAACATCGCGTTAGACAACGCCTCAGTGATTTTACCGTCTTTTTCTATTGAAGCCTGTTTTGACATTCTTAAAAATTTTATGCCGCAAAATTAAAACATTTATAATCAAATTGCAAAACTTATAAGAATTTTTTTTCAAACTTTTTTAAAACAGATTATTTTTCCGCCCCCGGAACCTCCGGTGAGCGGAAAAACATCTTTCATGACTAATATCTTTCTGTATAAACTTTGCAAATTAACATTTTTGCCGTAAACTTTTTTTACAAAGCAGCCGCCTGTCCGCCCGTTCTTCCTTTGATTCTTCCGGTCTTCATCAAACCGTCATAATGTCTCATCAAAAGATGGGATTCAATCTGCTGCAAAGTATCAAGTATTACACCGACCATAATCAACAAAGACGTTCCGCCGTAGAACTGTGCGAACTGGTTGTTGACATGGCAAAGTATTGCAAATACGGGCAGAATAGCAATCAATGCAAGGAAAATCGAACCGGGCAATGTGATTCTTGACATGATTTCATCCAAGAACTCAACAGTTTTTTTGCCGGGTTTGACACCGGGAATGTATCCGCCCCTTTTCTTCATATCTTCCGCCATCTGTTGCGGGCTGAAAGTAATCGCCGTATAGAAATACGTGAAAACAATTACCAGCAAAGCGAAAGTAAAGTTGTACCAAAAACCGGTAAAATCGGCAAAAGCCGAAGCGATACCAGAGGTAACCTCAGAGTTGAAATGGGTAAACATAAGAGGAATAAACATCAATGCCTGGGCAAAAATGATAGGCATTACGCCGGCGGCATTCACCTTCAAAGGGATATACTGCCTTACACCGCCGTATTGTTTATTACCGATGATTCTCTTTGCGTATTGTACGGGAATCTTACGTGTTCCCTGCACAAGAAGAATGGAAACGACGAAGACCATAAGCAGTGCCACAAGTTCCACAATCAGTGCTATCGCACCGCCTCCGGCAGTCTCGCCGAATTTGGAAGCGACCTCAGCACCGAGTGCAAACGGAAACCTTGCGATGATACCGATCATAATCAACAACGAAATACCGTTTCCGATACCTTTATCCGTGATACGTTCACCCAGCCACATAATAAACATGGTACCCGCCGTCAGAATTACAACCGAGGGAAAGGTAAATCCCCAAAAACCGCCCGCCAAAAATGCGGAGTCAGGAAGCTGGTAGTGGAGGTTAATCAAATAACTCGGAGCCTGGACAATCAACACAGCCACCGTCAAAAGACGGATAATACGGTTGATTTTTCTCCTTCCGCTCTCACCTTCCCTTTGAAGTCTCTGGAAATACGGCACTGCCATTCCGAGAAGCTGCACGATAATCGAAGCCGTAATGTAGGGCATGATACCGAGTGCAAAAATCGAGGCATTGGCAAACGCGCCGCCGGAAAACATATTGAGAAGAGACATAATTCCGTCCTTGGTCTGCTCCGAAAGGTTTTGCAATTGGTTAGGGTCAATGCCGGGAAGCACGATGTGCGCCCCGACCCTGTAAACCAACACCAAAGCCAGCGTAGCCAGAATTCTGTTACGGAGGTCTTCGATTCTCCAAATGTTTTTAAGTGTCTGAATAAAGTTTTTCATCAAATTTTCTATTACAACGTATTAACAGTTCCGTTCAAAGCCTCAATAGCGGCTTTTGCCGACTTTGAGAAAGCGTTAGCGGTAACATTCAGTTTTTTGGTGAGTTTACCGTTGCCCAACACTTTAACGATGTCGTTTTTGGAAATCAAACCCGCTTTCTGGAAAACTTCCAAATTAATGTCGGTAACATTAAGTTTGTTGGAAATCTCTTCCAAATCGGAAATATTGACAATCCTGTATTCAACTCTATTAACGTTGTTGAACCCGAATTTAGGAACGCGTCTTTGAAGGGGCATCTGACCACCTTCAAAACCTACCTTGTGGGAATAACCCGAGCGGGATTTAGCACCTTTGTGACCGCGGGTCGAAGTGCCGCCCCAACCCGAACCCTGACCTCTTCCCAAACGTTTTTTGGTATGTGTCGAACCTTTTGCGGGTCTTAATTGTGACAAGTCCATTTTTGTTTAATAATATTATTCGTTAATATTTTCAATTTTCAAAAGGTGTCTTACTTTGATGACTTTGCCCATGTTGCAGGGATTGTCTTCAAGAACGACACTTTGTCCGATTTTTCTTAAACCCAAAGATTCAAGAGTTGCCTTTTGATCTTTCGGCCAGCCGATTTTGCTGCGGACCTGAGTTACTTTTATCTTCATCTTATTCCTTAGATTAACCGTTAAACACAGTGTTCACATCAACGCCTCTGTATTGCGAAACGGTTTGAGCGTCCCTCAACATTGAAAGTGCTTTGAACGTCGCTTTTACGAGGTTGTGGGGGTTAGAAGAACCTTTTGATTTTGCAAGAACGTCTTTAATTCCGACGCTTTCCAAAACGGCGCGCATAGCACCGCCCGCCTTAACACCGGTACCGCTTGAAGCAGGTTTCAACAAAATGTCGGCACCGCCAAATTTTGCGATTTGTGCATGGGGGATAGTTCCTTTATAAACGGGAACTTTTATAAGGTTTTTCTTGGCATCTTCAACACCTTTTGAAACGGCGGTAGCCACTTCGTTTGCTTTTCCCAAACCGTAACCTACGATACCGTTTTCATTACCTACGACTACTATGGCGGCGAAAGTAAAAGTACGACCGCCTTTGGTAACCTTTGTTACACGATTTACTTTAACAACTCTTTCCTTCAATTCAGAGTCGTTAGTCCTTACTTTTTTAATGTTTTGTGTTGCCATAATCCGTTAAAAATTTAAACCTCCTTCACGTGCCGCCTCGGCCAAAGATTTTACCCTGCCGTGGTAGAGATAACCGTTTCTGTCAAAAACAACCGTCTCGTAACCAGCAGCCTTAGCTTTTTCGGCAATAGCCTTACCTACCAAAGCAGCCTGCTCAATTTTAGTTACTTTCTTCTCGGAAATTTCCTTAACCCTTGAAGAGGTTGCCACCAATGTTTTACCGCTGACATCGTCAATCAACTGAGCAAAAATGTTTTTGTTGCTTCTAAACACGCAAAGTCTCGGTCTTTCGGGAGTACCAGAAAGTTTTTTGCGGATGCGGTATTTTATTCTCTGTCTTCTTTCTTGCTTAGTTAAAGCCATTTTCTTTACGATTTTTTAATTAGTTAAGCCCGATTACTTGGAAGAAGAAGCCGTCTTACCTGCCTTTCTGCGCAGAACTTCGTCCACAAACTTAATACCTTTGCCTTTGTAAGGTTCGGGAGCGCGGAACGAACGAATTTTTGCCGCAACCTGACCCAAAAGTTGTTTATCACAACTTGTAAGGGTAATAATCGGATTAGAACGTTTTTCTGTTACAACATTAACCTGAACTTCTTTGGGAAGTTCCATAAGGATGTTGTGCGAATAACCTACGGAAATATCGAGCAATTGACCTTGCGAAGTAGCTCTGTAACCTACACCGACCATTTCCTGTTTAATTGTAAATCCTTCGCTGACACCTTTTACCATGTTTGCAATCAAAGCCCTATAAAGGCCGTGCAAAGAACGGTGCGCCTTGTCGTCCGTGGGACGGGAAACTTTGAGCTGATTGTTCTCAACTTCCACTTTAATATCAGGATTTACTTTCTGCCTCAATTCACCAAGCTTGCCTTTAACGACCACAGTGTGATTTTTGTCGTCTACGGTTACCTGAACCCCTGCGGGTATCTGAACGGGCAATTTTCCAATTCTTGACATTTTAAAACTTACCTGATTTATTAATAAACGTAACAAATTACTTCACCGCCGACATTTTGAACTCTTGCTTCTTTGTCGGTCATAATGCCTTTCGAGGTTGAAACGATAGCAATACCCAAACCGTTCAACACGCGAGGCAATTCTTTACAACCCTCGTATTTTCTCAAACCCGGAGTTGATACTCTCGTAATTGACTGAATAGCCGAAGCCTTAGTTTGCGGATTGTACTTCAAAGCGATTTTGATGGCTCTGTTTTCGTCGTCAAACTTGTAACTGAGGATATAGCCTTTGTCGAAAAGGATTTTAGTAATTTCCTTTTTTACTTTGCTTGCAGGCACCTCAACGACTCTGTGTTTTGCCATCGCCGCGTTTCTGATACGGGTCAGGAAATCTGCAATTGTATCTGTCATTTTTTGTTTTACTTTTTAAATAAAATTACCAACTTGCTTTTCTTACGCCCGGCAACAATCCTTGCGAAGCCATTTCGCGGAACTCCATACGAGAGAGTCCGAACATTCTCATATATCCTTTCGGACGACCTGACAAACGGCTGCGGTTGTGCAGACGAATCGGATTAGAGTTGCGCGGCAACTTCTGAAGTCCTACATAATCGCCGGCCTCTTTAAGTTGTTTCCTTTTCTCGGCGTACTTAGCGATAAGTTTTGCGCGTTTTACTTCGCGCGCTTTCATTGATTCTTTTGCCATTATTTCTGCTTTTTGAACGGTAAACCAAAATTCTGCAATAATTTGTAACCTTCCTCATCGGTTTTAGCCGTGGTAACAAAAGTGATATTCAAACCCTTAATCTTGCTTACTTTATCAATATCAATTTCGGGGAAAATAATCTGCTCTTTGATACCGAGAGTATAGTTTCCTCTTCCGTCGAATTTACCCGAAATACCATTGAAATCGCGGATTCTTGGCAAAGCGATAGCGATTAATCTTTCGAGGAATTCATACATACGGTCATGTCTCAAAGTTACCATAACTCCGATAGGCATTCCTTTTCTCAAATGGAAGTTAGAAATATCCTTTTTAGAAAGTCTTGTAACCGGTTTCTGACCTGTAATTGCCGTAATTTCGGCCAATGAAGTATCAACGATTTTCTTGTCGGCAGTAGCATCTCCGATACCTTGGTTAACAACAATCTTAACCAATTTCGGAGCCTGCATAATGCTTGTATAGCCGAACTCGTTTTTCATAGCGGGAACAATCTCTTCCCTGTACTTTTTCTTTAAAGACGGTACGTATTGCATTTTACTTTATCTCCTTTTTATTTTCAGATTTTTTTGAATAACGTACTAATCTTGCAACTCCGTCGGTTTCCACCAATTTTCTGCCGATACGGGTAGGTTTGCCTGTTTCAGGGCAAATCAACATAAGGTTTGAAAGATGGATTGAAGCCTCTGTCTCAACGAAACCGCCTTCATTTTTTTCAGCAGTAGGTTTCGTGGCTTTCTTCACCATATTGACACCCTCAACGATAGCACGGTTTTTCTTAACGAGAACTTTGAGAACTGTCCCTTTCTTGCCCTTGTGTTCGCCAGAATTGACAATCACCGTGTCTCCTTTTTTAATGTGCAATTTCATTTTTAACCTAAAATTTTTTTAAAAATTACAAAACCTCAGGAGCCAAAGAAACGATTTTCATATAATTGGCGCGCAACTCTCTTGCCACCGGTCCGAAAATACGGGTACCTCTAAGTTCTCCCTGATTGTTTAACAGAACAACGGCATTGTCGTCAAATCTGATGTACGAGCCGTCCTGTCTGCGGATTTCTTTGTTGGTGCGTACGACAACCGCCTTGGATACTGTACCCTTCTTAATATCGCCCGAAGGGATTGCGCTCTTAACGGTTACGACCACCTTGTCGCCAACAGAGGCATATCTGCGGCCTGTTCCGCCGAGGACACGGATACAGAGCACTTCTTTTGCGCCGCTGTTGTCAGCTACAGTCATTCTTGATTCTTGCTGTATCATAATAAAATTATTTAGCTTTTTCTACGATTTCAACTAATCTCCAGTTTTTACGTTTGCTCAAAGGACGTGTTTCCATAATTTTTACGGTATCGCCGATGTTGCATTCGTTTTTCTC
>JAEEGL014139656.1_pt1 | contig 25439 bp, 19 predicted proteins | sample 9134231 | NCBI WGS metagenome assembly JAEEGL01 (sample SAMN16246548, study PRJNA631951) | gut metagenome | biome: gut microbiome; feature: rumen; material: fiber-attached | host: Bos | place: Iran: Karaj | collected 2018-10
AAAACATCCTGCGCAACAACATCCTCGCGTTCAGCCGCCAGTGCCAGGTGGCGCTCACGCGCGCGGAGCCGCACCTTTCGTTCACGGCGGAGCGCAACATCATCTACTGGAACGCGGGGCCCGTGTTCGCGAGATACGGCGGCACGGCACACGAGACGGGGAAGATCGCGTGGAAGGACAACATCTGGTGGATGGAGTCCGGCGCGCCGTCCTTCAACGGCAAGACGTTCGCACAGTGGCAGGCCAAGGGCAACGACGTTCACGGGGTCGTGATGGACCCGCTCTTCGTGGACCCGGCGAAACGCGACTTCCGCCTGAAGCCCGGTTCGCCCGTGGTGAAGGCGGGGTTCCGTCCCTTCGACATCTCTGCGGCCGGCGTGCGCGACGTCGTTCGCCGGAGGTGACGTGGCGTGGCGACTGAACCGCCATCCCGTTCCGTTCGTTTAACCTTGCAATGAAATACTGCAGAACAGCATGGGCGGCGGCGCTGGCGCTCGTGGCCGGGGCCTTCGCGGCCACGGACCCTACGGTGCCGTCGAAGCGCATGGCCGACAGCCTGATGGCGCGCGCGGCGGATTCGAGCGCGCTGCGCCTCAAGGCTCTTGTGGTCGGCGCGACGGGCGAAGGCGTGGCCCTCATAGGGGCGGCGGGGCTCGGCGCAGCGCCGGTTCGCGGCGGGGCGCAGTTCGTCCAGGACGTGGACGGCGTGAAGGTGACGATGAAGGTGCGCTCGATAGGGGTGGGCGGCGTGGAGATCGAGACCGCGGCCGGGGCGCCGCCGCTCTTCCTTCCGGGGTCGTTCAAGCCGCTTCCCGCGCCAACGAACAGTCCGCCCGAGTTTCTGCGCTACATCGAGGCGACGGACGTTCCGGTGGAGCAGCTTCTGCGGCTTCTCGCGGACCAGGCGGGCGTCAACATATCCGCCAGCGAGAAGGCGGCGGCCGGGCGCGGAGTGTCGATATTCCTGCGCAACGTGACAGTGGCGACCGCTGTGGAGGAGATGTGCCGCACCGCCGGGCTATGGTTCAGGCGCGAGAGGGGCAGCGACGTCATCCGCGTGACGACGATGGACGAATACGCCGAGAACCTCAGCTCGTTCCGCGAGGAGAACACGGAGACCTTCACGCTGCTCTACCCGAACGTCGTTGAGGCGGCGGGCGTGATATACGGGCTGTATCCCGACCGCACGATGCTCTCGCTCGGCGAGGAGGAGCTCGAGGACGACCCGGAAAACGACCTTGCGCGCAGGTTCCGCAGGTTCCAGATGATCTCGGACAACGGCGGCTCGACGTTCCTGAGGATGGAGGCGCCGGACGCCGGCACGGCCTCCGGCGGACGCTCCGGCCTGGGAAGCTTCTCGTACAGCCGCGGCTCGGGGATGCAGAGCAGGCGCGGCCAGTGGGACTGGCTTCGGAAGTCCGCGCGACTCGCCGGCCTGACGCAGGCCGAGGCGAAGCGGGTTGACATGGCCTTCAGCCATTCCGACACCAACCTCTACGAGAAGGTGTACGGCCGCAACACCGAGCTCGCCGCCAACATATTCGTGACGCTGAGCCGGCGCAACAACATGCTGATCGTGCGCACGAGCGACGCCGCCGCGATGGACGCCATACGCGACCTGGTGAAGCGCATCGACGTGCCGACCCCGATGGTCCTGCTCGAGATGAAGGTGCTGGAGCTCGACATCGACGACGACTACAACGCCACCTTCCAGTACTCGTTCAACACGCACGGCTCGCGCAGGTGGGGCCGGAACGGCGACGCCGCCAACACGCTGACTGGGATGTTCCAGCCGACGGCGCTGAACCCCGTCTCCGAGAGCACGCTCGCCTTCGCGGTGCTCAGCGAGACGCTGAACGCGCAGATAGAGCTCATGGCGAAGGACGGCAAGGTGCGCACGCTCGCGACGCCGACCGTGCTGACCGCCAACAACGAGGTGTCGCGCATATTCAGCGGCTCGGAGTATCCGATAGTCAAGGGCGTCACGGCGGGCGAGACCACCACCACCGAGGCCGGATTCGTCACGCACAACTCAACCGTGCGCCTCGAGTGGGTGGACGTCGGCACCATGCTGCTCGTGACGCCCAGCATAAACGCCGACAAGACGGTGACGCTGCGGGTGATACAGGAGAACTCCGAGATACCCGCCGAGCAGGTGCGCGTGCCGCTCGACGGCGGGAAGCTCAACGAGACCACGCCGATCGACATCGTGGAGTCCAGGTCCCTCGCCGGCACCTTCGTCGCGAAGGACGGGATGACCGTGATGGCCGGCGGGCTGATCCGCGAGACGTGGAAGGAGGTCTATACGCGCACGCCGGTTCTCGGATCGATTCCGTGGATAGGCTTCCTCTTCAGGGGCACGGAGAAGCAGAGGAGGCGCACGGAGCTCGTGGTGCTCATAAAGCCGCACGTCATATCCACGCCCACGGAGGGCGGCAGGATAAGCGGGGAGCTGATGGAGGCGCTCTCGGCGCATCCGGCGGCGGACGGCAGGGCGAACATGGGCGTGCATTTCGGAGACCCGTCCACGAACGCAACGCCCAGGGCGGTGCAGGACATAAGGCGGATGGTGGAGTGAGCAGGCGTTGCGCGCCTCGGCGCGCGGAAAGGAAAAGGTGGCGAAGATGGATAGAAGGCGGGGATTCACGCTGATCGAGCTCGTGATGGTGATAGCGCTAATCGCGATAGTCTCGACTCTCGCGGTGGGGCGCATAGGCGACATGCGCAGAACGGCTGCGCGAAGGGTGTCCATCGCGAACCAGCAGGCGGTCGGGCGCGCCGTCGAGACGTACCTCTCCATCCACGACGGCAGGCTCGACAGGCTGGACTCTCTCATGGACGCCGAGACGCCCCTCGGGCGCGGCGGCGCGGACGACGGCTTCGACTACGCCCGCACGAACAAGGTCGTCGGCTCAAGCGGCTATCTGTACTGCGGCCCGTGCAGGGCGGCGGGCATGAGCTGGCCGTTCCCGGACGCGGTGACCGAGGCGAACGCCGGCCTCGCACCGGGGCTTCGAGGGCTTCTTGCGCCCTACGCCCTCGACGAGAGGGAGGTCCGCGCCCTCAACGACATCGGCCTCAAGTTCCTGATGACGCACACCGTGTGGGCGGACAAGTCGCCGCGCGAGGCGTACCGCGAGCGGGGGGATGACGGCGCGTGGCTTCCGGACGACGCGACGATCGGGCTGAGCCCGTCCCGCTCCGCGTGCGTTCCGGCGATGGTGACGAACGGCCTCGTGGTGGCGGCGGTGTCGCCCGTGACTAACGCGGGGCGCGACGTGTACCGCGAATGCGGGCAGCAGCTTCTGCGCACCGAGAAGGACGACGCGTCGTACACCGCGGCCGGCGCGCTGGCGGAGGTCAAGGCCACCGGCGGGGTGCTGCTCGCGTTCGGCCTTGGCGCGGAGGCGACGATAGTGGGCGCGTCGCAGGGCGGCATCGACGCCGCGCCGTTCGCGGAGTATCCTCTTCGCAGGTACTACCGGCAGTACATAATTCTGCTGCGGGTGAACAGATGGAAGGGCGGGGCGGCCGCGGAGTTCGCGGGGGTGCTGGATCCGTGCGGCAACACTATCCGCGCGGCCCGCGAGTCATTGTGATGTCCGCAGCGCGCCCAAAAATGGTATAATATCGGGCGATGGGATACAACAGCGAGATGCGCGGGGCGGCGTGCGCCCGGAGCGCTCCGGTGCCGCTTCTGATAGTCGGCGGCGGAGCGGCGGGCATGTTTGCGGCCGCGGTGGCGTCCGGCGGCGGGCTTGGATGCCTTGTCGTCGAGCGCAAGGCGCGTCTCGGCGCGAAGATGCTGATGACGGCGAACGGCAGGTGCAACTTCACGAAGGACGTCACTGCCGGGCAGATGCTCGCCGACATCGGGGAGCCCGTGGCGTCGTTCGCGCGTGCCGCCGTGGAGGCGTGCCCTCCGGCGCGGATCGCCGGCGGATTCAGGTCGTTCGGGCTGCGCGTCAGGCGCATGGCGGACGGGCGCCTCTTCCCCGAAAGCGGCAACGCGGCTGACGTGGTGCACGTGTTCGGCGACCTGATGCGCGACCGCGAGGTGCCGCTGCTCTTCAACGCCCCGGTTACGGGGATATGCCGCTCCGGAGACGGGTTCGCCGTGGCCACGCGCCACTTCACGCTGAACGCGCGGAACGTGCTTGTCGCGACGGGCGGGATGTCGTTCCCGAAGACCGGCAGCGTGGGCGACGGGCAGGCGTTCGCGCGGGCCCTCGGCCACAGGGTGGAGCGCTGCCGCGCAGGGCTTGCGGGGTTCGAGGCGAGGGTTCCGCAGGTGATGCTGCGCGATCCGCGCCGCGAGGACGCCGTCGCGAGGATCGTTGTGCGTGGGCGCGTGGCGTGCGAATGCCGCGGCGAGGTGGAGTTCGAGCGCTGGGGGGCCGGCGGGGCGGCCGTGTACAACTGCCAGCGCTGGGCGGCGCGCCATCTGCCGGAGGGGGCGCCGTTCGCGCTGGAGATAGAGTCCGGGGGCGACATGATGCGCCTCGAGAGCCCGAAGGCCCGTCCGCTCAAGGAGGCCATCGTGACGATCGGCGGCGTGTCGCGCGACGACGTCGATCCGGAGACCATGATGTCGCGGAAGGTGCCGGGGCTGTACTTCGCCGGCGAGGTGCTGGACATCGACGGCCCGACGGGCGGATACAACCTTTCGCTCGCCTTTGCGACGGCGCGTCTCGCCGTCGCCTCGATTCTCAAGGGAAAACGCTGAAGGAGGGATGCCATGTCTCAGGAATGGAACATCAAGAGCAGGGGGCACGTCTGCACGGTGTGCCAGAAGCCCCTGGTGGACAAGGCGCCGGTCGTGTCGGCGCTGAAGGAGCTGGTGGACGGCTACGAGCGCCTTGACTGCCATCCCGAATGCTGGAAGACCGCTCCGCGCGACTGGGAGCCGTTCAGCGTCTGGGAGGGCGTCTATCAGGCGCCGCCCCCGCCGGACGCCCGCAAGGAGCCGCTCAAGAAGGAGACCGCCGACGAGCTTCTGCGCCGTCTCGTCTCGCTCGACGACCCGGCCATGAAGAACGTCGTCTATGTGCTTGCCGTTATGCTCGAGCGATCGAAGATACTCGTCGAGCGCGACGCGCGCGAGCAGGAGGACCGCACCATCATCCGCGTTTACGAGCACAGGAAGACGGGCGAGAGCTTCATAGTGCTGGATCCGCGGCTCCGCCTCGAGAACATCGCCGAGGTGCAGCAGCAGGTGGTGGCCCTTCTGTCCGGCACAAAAACGCTCGGGGAGGTCTCCGCCTCGGAGGAGGCGGGCGGCGCCGATCCCGAACTCTCCGAAAACTAGCAATGGACGCGGCGGGGCGTTTTTGTTATAATCTGCGCCCATGAAAGAACTTCCATTCACGAACGCGCAGCTCGAGGCACTCGCGCTGGCGCATCCAACGCCCTTCCATGTCTATGACGAGAGGGGCATCCGCGCCAATGCCCGGTGCCTGAAGGCCGCGTTCGCGTGGAATCACGGCTTCCGCGAGTACTTCGCCGTCAAGGCGGCCCCGAATCCGCACCTCATGCGAATCCTGCGCGAGGAGGGCTTCGGAAGCGACTGCTCCTCGATGGCGGAGCTGGTGCTGGCCGAGAAGGTGGGCAACGTCGGCGAGGACGTGATGTTCACCTCGAACGACACTCCCGACGAGGAGTTCCGGAAGGCGGTGGAGCTCGGCGCGATCGTCAACCTCGACGACATCACCCACATCGCCGCCGTGGAGCGCGCGTGCGGCGCGCTGCCGGAGCTCGTCTGCTGCCGCTGGAATCCGGGTCCGCTCAAGGGCGGCAACGCGATAATCGGGAAGCCCGAGGAGGCGAAGTACGGCTTCACCACCGACCAGCTCTTCGAGGCGTACGCCATCCTGAAGGCGAAGGGCGTGAAGCGCTTCGGCCTGCACACGATGGTGGCGTCGAACGAGCTCGATCCGCAGTACATCATCGACACGGCGGCGCTGCTCTTCGACCTGGCGGTGCGCATTTCGGAGAGGACCGGCGTGACGTTCGAGTTCGTGAACATCGGCGGCGGCATCGGCATCCCCTACAGGCCCGACCAGACAGAGCAGCCTCTGGAGAGGATCGGCCAGGGCATCGAAGAGGCCTACCGCTCGCGCCTGCTCGCCAAGGGGCATCCCGCCCTGCGCCTCTACATGGAGTGCGGGCGGTGCATAACGGGCCCCTACGGCTACCTCGTCTCGCGGGTGCGCCACGTGAAGCGCACGTACAAGACCTACGTGGGGCTCGACGCATGCATGGCGAACCTGATGCGGCCCGCGCTGTACGGCGCGTACCACCACATCTCCGTGCCGAAGTACGGAGCGGCGGGGACGACTTACAACTTCCCAGGCGCGGAGCCGTCCGTGCCGCTCATGAAGTGCGACGTCACGGGCTCGCTGTGCGAGAACAACGACAAGTTCGCGATAGACCGGGAGATTCCGGCGGTGGAGCCTGGCGACCTCGTCGTGATGCACGACGCGGGCGCGCACGGCCACGCGATGGGCTTCCAGTACAACGGAAAGCTGCGCAGCGCCGAGCTGCTGATGCGCGAGGACGGGGCGTTCGACCTCATAAGAAGGGCCGAGACGCTCGACGACTACTTTGCGACGCTGGACTTCCCCGGGCTCGGGTCGCGGAAGAAGGAGGAGACAAGATGAGAATAGTGTTCATGGGATCTTCGCAGGCATCGGCCACATGTCTGAAGGGAATACTCAGGAATCCGGGCCTGCAGGTGGTGGGCGTGGTGACGCAGCCGGACCGTCCGGCCGGGCGCGGGCGCGACCTCACGCCCTGCCCCTGCCGCCAGTACGCGCAGGAGCGCGGCATCGCAGCGTGCATCACCCCCGAGAACGTCAACGCCCCTGATGCCGTCGCGTGGATACGCTCGCGCCGGCCGGACGCCATAGCCGTCGTCGCGTTCGGGCAGTTCCTCAAGGAGGAGATACTCTCCATGCCCCGCTTCGGCTGCATCAACTGCCATTTCTCCCTGCTGCCGAAGTACCGCGGCGCATCGCCCGTGACTGCCGCGATACTCGCTGGCGACGAGATAACGGGCGTCTCCGTGATCCGCATGGGGATAGGCATGGACGACGGCCCCATACTCCGCAAGGCCGTCGAGCCGATCTATTCCGACGACACGGGCGACTCGCTCATGGAGCGCCTCGCGATCGCGGGGGGCGTCACGCTCGCCAAGACGCTCACCCTGCTCGACGCGGGCACGCTGCCGCCGCCGGTCGAGCAGGAGGACGCAAAGGCCACGTTCGCTCACAAGATAAAGAAGACGGACGGTCTCATAGTCTGGCGCCGTCGATCCAACGAGATCGAGCGCCTCCTTCGCGCCTACACGCCGTGGCCGGGGTGCTACACGTTCCTGCCGGCCCGCTTCCGGCGCAAGGGCAACACGGGGCGCGTGGTCGTCACCGGCCTGGAGTTCGTGAAGACCGACCAGATAGACCCGGCATGGCGCTCCGAGATGCCCGGCACCATAGTCTCCATCATCGACCGCGGCCCCATCGTGCGCACCGGCGACGGAGCTATGCTGATCACGGCGCTCAAGGCGGACGGCGCGCGGGAGCTTGCGGCGTGCGAGTTCCTGCGCGGCCGCCCGCTCGTCGCGAAGACGGACATGCTGCTCGAGAGCTGATGCCATGACGGTAAAACTCCTTCTTGACTGCAAGCGCGAGGGCCGCGAGATCCCGGCCGGCGACATCCGCGAACTGGTGCGCGCCTACACGGCGGGCGACGTGCCCGACTACCAGATGGCCGCCTTCGCGATGGCCGTGTGCTGCCGCGGGATGACGGGCGCGGAGACGCTGGCCCTCACCGAGGCGATGCGCGACTCCGGCACGTGCCTTGAATGGCCGGAGACGCCGCCCACCGCCGACAAGCACTCCACGGGCGGCGTGGGCGACAAGATTTCGCTCGTGGCGCAGCCGCTCGCGGCGGCGTGCGGGCTCGCGGTGCCGTCGCTGACGGGGCGGGGGCTTGGGCTCACGGGAGGCACGGCGGACAAGATGGAGTCGATCCCCGGCTACGTTGCCGCGCTGCCGATCGAGGGATACCGCCGCGTGGTGGCCGAATGCGGATGCACGCTCACCGTGCAGACCGCCGAGATCGCGCCTGCCGACAAGAAGCTCTACGCCCTGCGCGACGTGACGGGCACGGTTCCGTCGATTCCGCTCATCGTCGCGTCGATCCTCTCCAAGAAGCTCGCGGAGGGGGCGGGAACGCTGGTGTTCGACGTCAAGTGCGGCGCGGGCGCGTTCATGAAGACGCGCGAAGAGGCGTCGGCGCTCGCCCGCGCGCTCGTTGACGGCGCGAAGGGGGCGGGGCGCAGGGCGTGCGCGCTCGTCACGGCGATGGACGAGCCGCTTGGCTTCGCGGTTGGCAACGCCAACGAGGTGCGGGAGGCCATCGAGGTCTTGAAGGGCGAGAGCAGGGCGCGCGACGTGGAGGAGCTTTCGGTGGAGCTGGCCGCGCGCATGGTGTCGCTCGCCAGGGGCGAGCCTCTCGGCGAGGCACGCGCCGCGTGCCGCGAGAACCTTGCGAACGGCGAGGCGTACAGAAGGTTCGCGCGCATGGTCGAGCTGCACGGAGGAAGCCTCGAGGCGTTCGGCGAGGTGGTTCGCGGCGGGGCGCATTCGGCGGAGTCCGCCGCGGCGGAGAGCGGGTACGTCCAGTCGGTTGACGCGCTGGGCGTGGCCCAGGCCGCGTTCGACCTCGGCGCGGGCAGGGCGAAGTCCAGTGACGGCGTTGACGCTCTTGCGGGCGTTGACATGCTGGTGACGCGCGGCGACAGGGTGGAGGCGGGGGCGCCGATCGCCCGGCTTTCGACGTCAGCGCGCCCAGACGCGCTCGCCGCGGCGGCGGATCGCGTCCGCGCGGCGGTCGCGATCGGGCCGAAACCTCCGCCGGCGAGGACGCTGCTGCTCGAAGAGATCGCCTGAGGGGCCGGGGCTAGACGATGCGGTCGCCCCAGACGGGCATCGCGGCGTTGAATCCGGCGGCGCGGAGCGAGCGGACGATCTTCAGCGGCTCGTCCTCGAACGCCACGCAGCGCCAGCGTCCGCCGAGGTGCCCCAGCTCCTGGTGGTGGAGCGGCACGAACAGCTTCGCCGGCATGGTGGTCTTGGCGGCGGCCATGAAGTCCAGGCCGATTGCGCAGTGGCCGAAGAACACGTCGGGCCGGCCGCGCGGCTTCAGGTTGTCGGCGCGGTGGCAGTCGCCGGAGTGGAATATCGTGAATGCCCCGGGGCCCTCTCCGCAGACGACCTCGAAGTTGGTGACGGCCAGCGGCAGGTGCGAGTTGTGGTCGGCGGCGGTGCAGTGGATGGTGACGTCGCCGATCTTGAAGGTCTTTTCGAGCTCGCGGCAGTACCAGTCCCAGCAAAGGAGGAAGTTGCTGATGACGGGCTTCTTCGCGGCCGACATCTTCGCGAGGAGCTGCGTGTTGAAGTGGTCGCCGTGGTTGTGCGTCGCGAGCACGAAGTCGAGGAGCGGGGCGAGGGCCGGGGCCTTGCGGTGGCAGACGTCGATTCCGAAGGCGCACGTCCTGGTCTTCACGAGGACGCCCATGTTGTAGAGGTACCAGACGGCGGGCCTGTCGCCTTCGGGCTTCGTGCGCCTGAAGTCTTCGAGGACGCGGTCGAACTCCCTGTCGTACCAGCGCATGACGGGGAACTTGGCGAGGGCGGCCTTCGCCTTGGCCTCGGAGGACGTCTCGCGCAGCGCGTCCTTGAACTGGGGGCACGGCATCATGAGGTCGATGGCGCGCTGGATGGCGCGTAACGCGCCGATGCGGCGCTCGTCGTCCATCATGGCGGTGCTCTCCAGCGTCTTGACGGCGGCGTCGAACTCTGCGTCCGATACGGGGGCGATGCCCTCGACGGGGTTGGGCGCGCCTTCCCTGACGCGGGTCTTGACGGCAATGCTCTGCGCGTCGGCGATTCCGGCCGCGGCGGCGGCGCCCATTGCGAGGAATGCTCTTCGGTTCATTTCTTTGCGGTCCTTTTTTGCTGCTGCGGACATTATACCACAATCGGGCGTCCGGCGCGAGACCGTCGCGAACCTGTTGCATTTTGAAGGGAAATAGGCTATACTGTCCGCAACAGGAAAAACCAGAAAGGCTTTCGACATGAAGAAACTGAAGATGGGCATGGTCGGCGGCGGCATCGGCGCCTTCATCGGAGAGGTGCACCGCAAGGCGGCGCGCATGGACGGCGGCGTGGAGTTCGTCGCGGGCGCGTTCGACATAGACCCCGAGAAGTCGCTCGAGCAGGGGCGCATCCTCGGCGTCGATCCGAAGCGCACCTACCGCACCTACGACGAGATGATCAAGGCCGAGCTCGCGCTCCCGAAGGGCGAGCGGGTTGACTTCATCTCGATCTGCACGCCCAACCACACCCACTTCCCCATCGCGAAGGCATGCCTCGAGGCCGGCTTCAACGTGATGTGCGAGAAGCCCATGACGCTCACCGTGGAGCAGGCCCTCGAGCTCGACGCGCTCGTCAAGAAGACGCGCCTCACCTTCGGCCTCATGCACACCTACACCGGCTATCCCATGGTGAAGCTCGCGCGCGACATGGTGAAGGCGGGCGATCTCGGCAGGATCCGCAAGGTGGTGGTGCAGTATCCGCAGGGCTGGCTCTTCAAGCTCACCGGCAAGGAGAACATGCAGGCCTCGTGGCGCACGGACCCGAAGCGCTCGGGCCGCGCCGGGTGCATGGGCGACATCGGCACGCACGCCGCGAACCTCGCGGAGTTCGTCACCGGCCTCAGGATCACCGAGGTGCTCGCGGACCTCACCATATTCGTGAAGGGGCGCAAGCTCGACGACGACGGCAACGTCCTCTTCCACATGGAGAAGGGCGCCAAGGGCGTCCTCACCGCCTCGCAGATCGCCCCCGGCGAGGAGAACGACCTCCACATCTGGGTCTATGGCGAGAAGAAGGCGCTCGCGTGGTACCAGGAGAACCCCAACTACCTCCGCGTGTTCGACCAGGAGGCGCCTGAGCAGGTGTGGAAGCGCGGCAACGGGTACGTCGGCACGAAGAGCGCGAGCGCCGTCAGGTGCACGCGCACGCCGAGCGGGCATCCCGAGGCGTTCCTCGAGGCGTTCGCCAACAACTACTGCAACTTCTGCGACACGATCCGCGCCAAGATGGAGAAGAGGAAGCCCACCGCGCTCGAGCTGGACTTCCCCGGAATCATCGACGGAGTGCGCGGCATGAAGTTCATCGACGCCGTGTGCGACTCGTCCGAGCAGGGGAACGTCTGGAAGAAGATCTGATCCGGGCAGGGAAAGAAAATGTGGAACTACAGCGAAAAAGTGATGGACCATTTCCGGAACCCGCGCAACGTGGGCTCCATCGACAATCCCGACGGCACGGCCACTGTCGGCTCGCTCGCCTGCGGCGACGCGCTGACATTCCAGTTCAAGCTCGACGGCGAGGGGCGTATCGCCGAGGCCAAGTTCCAGACGTTCGGGTGCGCCTCCGCGATAGCCAGCTCCAGCGCCCTCACCGAGATGGTGATCGGCAAGACGCTCGACGAGGCGCGGCAGATCACGAACCAGCAGATAGCCGACTACCTCGGCGGCCTGCCTCCGCAGAAGATGCACTGCTCCGTGATGGGGCGCGAGGCGCTTGAGGCGGCCATCAAGAACTACGAGACCGGGGACTGCGCGGACCGCAGCCTCGAGGACAAGGTGCTGTGCACCTGCTACGGGGTCTCCGAGAACGAGGTGCGCCGCGTCGCCATCGAGAACCAGCTCACCACGGTCGAGGAGGTGACGAACTTCACGAAGGCCGGCGGCGGATGCGGGAAGTGCCGGGAGAAGATCCAGGCCATCCTCGACGAGCTGGCCGGAAGGTAGCGGCTCAAAAACGTCCGCGAGGGCAGAAATGGACAAGATAGCATATCTGGACAACAACGCCACCACGCGCACTGCGCCGGAGGTGGTGGAGGCGATGATGCCGTTCTTCGGCGAGCGCTACGGGAATCCGTCCTCCATGCATGCGTTCGGCGGCGAGATCGCGCGGGACGTGGCGCGGGCGCGCGAGACAGTGGCGGCCTTCATAAACTGCGAGCCCGACGAGATACTGTTCACGTCCTGCGCCACGGAGTCCGACAACGCCGCCCTGCGCGGCGCGGCCGAGTTCGCCGGGCGGGGCGCGCGGATCGTCACGACGGCGGTGGAGCACCCGGCGGTGCTCCAGCCCGCGCGCCGGCTCAAGGCGAACGGGTGGGACGAGGTGGAGCTGCCCGTGGACGGAGTGGGGCAGCTCGACCTCGACAGGCTGCGCGAGGCGCTGCGCGGGGCGGAGAAGGCCGTGGTCTCCGCGATGTGGGCCAACAACGAGACCGGCACCGTGTTCCCCGTCCGGCAGATCGCGGAGATCGCGAAGGAGCACGGCGCGGTGGTGCACACCGACGCCGTGCAGGCGGCAGGCAAGGCGCGGATCGACGTCAGGGAGGTGCCGGTGGACATGCTGTCCGTCTCCGGGCACAAGTTCCACGCGCCCAAGGGCGTGGGGTTCCTCTACGTGCGGCGCGGGACCAGGCTGAAGCCGTTCATGCTCGGCGGCCACCAGGAGGGCGGCCGGCGCGCAGGCACCGAGAACGTGCCGTACATCGTCGGCCTCGCCAAGGCGTGCGAGCTCGCGGCGGCGGAGATGGACGCGGAGAACGCCAGGCTCGCGGCGATGCGAGACAGGCTCGAGGCCGGGATACTGGCCACGTGCCCGGACGTCCGCGTGAACGGAGACGCCGCCCACCGTCTGCCGAACACGCTCAACGTCAGCTTCGAGTACATCGAGGGCGAGGCCATAGCATACAGGCTCTCCGACATAGGGATATGCATATCCACCGGCTCCGCGTGCGCGTCCGGCTCGCTTGAGCCGTCGCACGTCATCCGGGCGATGGGGGTGCCGTTCACGGCAGTCCACGGCTCGGTGCGGTTCTCGCTTTCCCGCTACACGACAGACGCCGAGATCGACTACGTTCTCGAGCGCCTTCCGGGCGTGATCGGCGACCTGCGGGCGCTGTCGCCGTTCGGTCGCGGCGGCCAGGCGTATCCGCTGCCGACGCGATAATTCTTTCGCAACGTTCTTGACATACCTACCTGAAGGTATGTATAATATGCGGCTCGTTCAGCGGACTGTAAGGAGCTTCAGCGTAAAACAATGCCAAGAAGAGCGAAAGAGGAGGCGGAAAGGACGCGCACGCGGATTCTCGCGAGCGCGCTGTCGCTTTTCGCCAAGAAGGGGTACGAGCACACCACGTTCACCGACGTCGCGTCGCGGCTGAAGATGACGAAGGGCGCGGTGTACTGGCACTTCGAGACGAAGGAGAAGCTGCTGCTGGCGCTCGTCGATGTGATGCTCGAGAAGTTCCGCCGCCAGATCGTAGGGCTCCTCCCCGGCGGCGAGGAGTCGTTCTCGCGCCTTTCGTTCCCTGCCGTCGCGGACATGATGGTGCGCAATGCCGCGCAGCTCATAGAGGATCCGAAGGGCACGGCGTTCTTCCTGCTCATCCACGAGCAGGTGAAGTGGGCGGACGCTTCGATGGAGGACGTGCGCAACGACCTGATGCGCAACCGCCGCTTCGGCCCGTGGTCGGCGTTCAGGACGGCCGTCGAGAACGACGTGGCGGAGGGCCGCGCGCGGAGGGACGCGAATCCCGTCCAGGTGGCGAGCGTATGCATGGCGATATGGGACGGCCTCGTGCATTCCCGAATCGCGCACATTCTCCAGTGCGATCTGGAGGACTCTCTCAGGATGGCGTTCGACGCCGTGTGGCGTTCGATACGCGAGACCGGGCACCAGGTTCAAGTCGATTGAAAGTCAAAGAAAGGGAAACACAATGGAAGCAACAACAGAAGAGAAGAAGAGCGTCGGCGGCGCTGTCGGCGCCGTGGTGGGAACGCTCGTGCTTGCGGCCGCCTGCGCGACAGGAGGCTGGATCGCCTGCGAGATGTGGGCGAAGGCGCATTCGGGGGCCATGGCGCAGGCGATGCCGCCGCCGATGACGGCGACGGTCAGCGCAAAGGCGGTGGAGGAGCGCGCCTACAATCTGCCGGAGAAGTTCGTGGCGCACGCCGAGGCAATGCAGGAGGTTGACCTGCTGCCGCAGGTCGATGGCTACGTGAAGGAGCTGAAGTTCAAGGAGGGCGACATCGTCAAGGCCGGGCAGCTGCTCTACGTGCTCGACGACGAGCGCTACCAGGCCGTCGTGAACCAGCGCAAGGCGGACCTCGAGGCCGCCGAGGCCGAGGCGCGCCGCGCCGCGCGCTACTGGGAGCGCATGCAGAAGGCGGACGCGCGCGGCATCACGCAGAAGGAGCGCGACGACGCCGAGGCGGGCGCCGAGAAGGCCAAGGCCGCCGTGCTGCAGGCGAAGGCCAATCTCGTGGTGGCCGAGTACGACCTGAAGAAGGCCAAGGTGTACGCCCCGATATCCGGGCAGATCGGAAAGTCGTCGGCGTATCTCGGCGACTACGTGGCGCCGAGCAAGGGGGCGCTGGCGCGCATCGTGCAGATCGACCCGATCCGCGTGTCGTTCCCGCTCACCGACCGCGCATACATCGGGTGGCGCGCCGCGCTGAAGAAGGGCAAGGCCCCCGACTACCGCATGCGGCTCGTGCTGCCGGACGGCAGCGTGTACGCGGGCGAGGGCAAGTGGGAATTCGACGACAACGAGATGAGCAAGGACACTGCGACGATCATCATGCGACTCTCCTTCCCCAACCCCGACCGCATGCTCATCCCCAACAGCTACGTCACGCTGCTCACCGACTACAAGGTGCCGCCGAAGCTGCCGTGCATTCCGCAGCAGGCGATCTTCGACCTGACGGGCGGCAGCCAGGGCGTGTGGGTGCTTAAGGAGGACATGACGGTCGAGCAGCGCGTCGTCGAGGTGCGCGAGATGAGCGAGGGGTGGTGCCCCGTCGTGAAGGGGCTCAAGGTCGGCGAGAAGGTCGTCATCTCCGGCGTGGGCAAGCTCGCGCCGGGCATGAAGGTGACGGAGGTGGAGCCCACGATGAACGACGACCTCGACCCCAACTACAAGCCCAAGGTGCAGGAATAGCAAGTCCCTATGGAAACGGAAAGTCAAGGCATGATGGCAAGACGCCGGTTCATCGGCGCGGCGGCTGGGGCCGCCGCCGGAATCGCGCTTGCCGCACAAGGAGAAAAGACGATGAAGGAAATAACGCTTGAACCTCTTCCATACGCGGAGGACGCCCTTGCGCCCGTCGTTTCCGCGAGAACGATCTCGTTCCACTACGGGAAGCACCATGCGGGGTACGTGAAGACGCTGAACGGCCTCATCGCGGGCACGCAGTACGAGGGGCGCTCGCTTGAGGAGATCGTCCGCACGGCAGCAGCGCGCGGCGACGCGGCGATCTTCAACAACGCGGCGCAGACGTGGAACCACGCGTTCTACTGGGGCTCGCTCGCGCCTGCGGGGAAGGGCGGCGCGCCGTCGGCCGCGCTGCTAGCGGCGATCGACGCGGCGTTTGGGTCGCTTGACGCCTGCAGGGCCGCGCTTGCGGATGCGGCGGTCAAGCGCTTCGGCAGCGGCTGGGGATGGCTTGTCGCCGAGGGAGGCAAGGTGTCCGTGGAAAGCACTCCCAACGCCGAGACCCCGATCGTGCGCCCCGGCGTGAAGCCGCTCCTCGTGGTGGACGTGTGGGAGCACGCCTACTACCTCGACTGGCAGAACGTCCGCGCCGACTACGTCAAGGCGGTGGTCGGCGGGCTCCTCGACTGGAACGCCGCCTCCCGCCGGTTCGCATAGGCATGAATTGCGGCATGGACAACATCCCCAACGCCTCCGACGTGGCGTTCACGGTGCGGTCTTACGAGGCCGGCATCGCGAACCACGTGACGCTGCCGACGCTGTGCAACTACATGCAGGAGGCGGCGGGGATCAGCGCGGCTCGTCTCGGCTGGGGCATCCAGGCCCTTCAGGCGGAGGGCCTCACGTGGATGCTCTCGCGCCTCAGGGCGAGCGTGACGCGCTATGTGCCGTGGGGCGAGACGATTACGGTGCGCACATGGCCGAGCGGCGTGAAGGGGCGGCTTGTCGCCAAGCGCTGCTTCCTGGGGCTGGACGCGAAGGGCGAGGAGCTCTTCCGCGCAAGCTCCGAATGGCTGTACGTCGATATGGCGGCTCAGAAGATCGCGAAGCTGCCTGAGACGTTCGCGGGCCTCGTGCCGGCGGGAACGCCCGACTTCGAACTGCCCGACATCGGCGGCAAGTTCGCGCATCTGCCGTCGGTGGATGGCGGCGCCGACATCCTCACGCGCCACAGCGACCTTGACTTCAACGACCACGTGAACAACGTGCACTACGTGGAGTGGATGCTGGAAAGTAGTGTAAAGTGCGGAGTGGGGGATGTTGACATCGTCTTTCGGCAGGCGGCGAAGGCGGGCGAGGCGCTTGTGTCGGAGTTCTGCGCCGACGGCGAAAAGACTCTCCACGCCATCCGCCGCCGTTCGGACAACGCCATCCTCGCCACCGCCGCGATGGCGTCATTGAAGGAGACTGTCGCATGATGCGGGTACTCCAGGCGGTTTCGGCGTGGCTGGCGAAGTGGACGCCGCTCTTCATCTCCCTTGTGGCGGTGGGGACGTACTTCGCGCCGGGCGTGTTCAGGTGGGTGCGCGGCGACACGCAGACCGCGGTTCTCGGCGTGATAATGCTCACGATGGGCATGACGCTCAAGGACGAGGACTTCAAGATCCTCGCGTCGCGTCCGCAGGACATGGTCATCGGCGCGGTTGCGCAGTTCACGTTCATGCCGCTCATCGCGTGGACGCTTGTCCGCGTCTTGGGCCTGCCGCGCGAAGTCGGCGTGGGCCTGATGCTCGTGGGGTGCTGTCCGGGCGGAGTATCCTCAAACATCATGAGCTTCCTCTGCAAGGGCGACGTGGCGTTTTCGGTGGGAATGACGACGGTCTCGACCCTTGCGGCGCCGCTTATGACGCCGTTTCTGATGCTGTGGCTCGCGGGGGAGACCGTGAAGGTGGACGCGATCGGGATGTTCAAGTCGATCCTGATCGTCACCATCCTGCCGATCGCGCTGGGGTACGTGCTCAATGCGATGTTTGAGAAAAGGAACGGCTACCGCGAGGTGATGAAGGTGATGCCGGGCGTGGCGGTGCTGGGGCTTGCGTGCATCGTGGGCGGGGTGGTGTCGGCGCACGGCGCGAGCATCGTGAAGTCGGGGGCGCTAATCTTCCTGGGCGTGTTCCTGCACAACTCGCTTGGGTACGCGCTGGGCTATCTTTCCGGCCTTGCGGCGCGGTTCTCGCAGCCGAAGAGGCGCACGATATCCATCGAGGTGGGGATGCAGAACGCTGGGCTCGCGACTGTGCTGGCGGGCAGGCACTTCCCGGCGATGCCGGAGGCCGCGGTGGCGTCCGCGGCGTCCTGCGTGTGGCACTCCGTCTCCGGGGCGCTCCTCGCGGGCGTGTTCAACATGGCCGACGCGCTTTTCGCGGGACGCGGAAGGGGGCCGGGAGAGTAGGTCAGACCTGATTTGCGGCGGCGCTTGACATACCTACCTGAAGGTATGTTATAATATCCGCCGGACTAGGAGGAAGAAGGAATGAAGCTGGGCATAAGAGAGTCGATAGACAAGATCAAGACGTTTTCGCGCATCTTCGTGGAGCGTCCGAGATTCGCCATGGTCATTGCGATCGTGCTGACGATGGCGGGCGCGATGGCGATATTCAAGCTGCCGATCTCGCAGTATCCGCGCCTCACGCCGCCGTCCATCTCCGTGATGTACAGCTATCCCGGCGCGAACGCGAAGGAGATATTGAACACCATCGCCATGCCGATCGAGGACGAGGTCAACGGCGTTGACGACATGCTGTACATGGTCGGCTCCTGCTCCGACACCGGCGACTACCAGCTGCAGGTGTCGTTCGAGGTGGAGAGCGACCGCGACATGGACATGGTGAAGGTGCAGAACCGCGTGGCGCAGGCCGAGGCGAAGCTCCCCAGCGAGGTGAAGCAGCTGGGCGGGCGCATCCGCGCGCAGGCGGAGGACATGCTCGGCGTCGTCTGCCTGCGGTCGCCGAAGGGCACCCTCTCGCGCCTGCAGATATCCGACTACATCTACGGCAACATACAGCCGGTGCTTCTGCGCATCCCAGGCGTGGGCGAGGCCACTGTCTATGGCCCGAAGCTCTCGATGCGCGTGTGGATGGATCCTGACCGCATGGCCGCGCAGGGGCTCAACTCGGAGGAGGTGATCGCCGCCGTCACTCGCCAGAACGTGCAGGCTTCCGTCGGCTCGGTCGGCGCCTCGCCCATCCCCGCGCACGGCGCGAAGGTCTATACCCTCACGGCCAAGGGCCGCCTGATGAGGCCCGAGGAGTTCAACGAGATAGTGATCAGGCGCGACGAGAAGGGCGGCCTCGTGAAGCTCAAGGACATCGCGCGCACGGAGATAGGCGAGCAGAACTACATGTTCACCGGCCAGTTCAACGGCGGCAACGCCGTCTCCATCGCCCTCCAGCAGAAGCCCGGGGCGAACGCGATCGCCACGATGGACATGATCTACAAGGAGATGAAGCGCCTGGCGGAGTCGTTCCCGGAGGACCTCGAATGGGTGACGCCTTACGACGCGACGGACTACGTTCGCATGTGCGTGAAGGAGATCGTCGAGACGCTGCTCATAACGTTCGGCCTCGTCGTCCTGGTGTGCTACCTGTTCCTGCAGGACTGGCGCGCCACGCTCATCCCGTGCCTCACGATCCCCGTCTCCCTCTGCTCGACGTTCATCCTCATGGCCCTCCTGGGCTACACCATCAACATCCTGACGCTGTTCGGCCTCGTCCTCGCCATAGGCGTGGTGGTGGACGACTGCATCGTGGTGGTGGAGCGCGTCCAGTTCCTGATCGAGACGCGCGGGCTCAACGCCAAGGAGGCGACGATCCAGGCGATGAGCGACGTGACGAGCGCCGTCATCGCGACGACGCTCGTGCTGCTGGGCATCTTCGTGCCCGTCGGCTTCATGAGCGGCATCACGGGCCGCATCTACCAGCAGTTCTCCGTCACGCTCTCGGCGGCGGTGTGCTTCTCCACCGTGTGCGCGCTCACGCTCGCGCCCGCGCTCTGCTCGCTCGTGCTGCGCGAGTCGCGTCCGTACAGGCACGGCCCGCTCGCGTGGTTCAACTGGTGCGTCGAGAGGTTCAAGGGCCTCTTCGTCACGGCGGCCAAGTGGCTCGCGAGCCGCATATTCCTCGCGGCGGTGCTGCTCGTGCTGACGGTTCTGCTGACGGTCTCCTTCTTCACGAAGACGCAGACGGCCTTCCTCCCGGACGAGGACCAGCGCGTGGTGTTCGCCTCGATGGAGATGCCGGAGGGCACGGCCCGCGACCGTACCCGCGACGCCGCGCTGCGCGCCGTGGATCTGCTGCGCACGATACCCGAGGTGGAGAGCGTGCTTACGGTGACTGGATTCTCGATGGTCGGCGGGCGCGGCGAGAACCAGACGCTCGTGATCATCGACCTCAAGGGCTGGGACAAGCGGCCGCTCCCCGAGCAGCACGCGGCCGTGCTCGTAGGACGCATCCAGCAGCTGCTCGCCGCCGTCCCGGAGCCCAAGTGGCAGGTGTTCATGCCCCCGGCGATTCCGGGCCTCGGCATGACGAACGGCATCACCGTGCACATCCAGGACAAGGTTGACGCCGACCCGATGAAGATGGACGAGGTGAAGAACAGGCTTCTCGCCAGGATAAACGCCAACCCGAACGTGCTGATGGCCTTCTCGGGCTACAACGCCAAGACCCCGCACCTCAAGTTCAACCTCGACCGCGAGAAGACGGAGATGTTCCACGTGCCGGTCGCGACGATCTACGCGACGCTCCAGAACTACCTCGGCTCGCGCTACGTGAACGACGTCAACCTCGGCACGCAGGTGAACCGCGTGACGGTCGCCGCCGAGGCGTCGGCGCGCGCCACGCCCGAGGCCGTCGAGCGCCTCTACGTGCGCTCCTCCACCGGCGCGATGGTGCCGGTCGGCTCGCTCGGCACGATCTCGCGCGAGCTGGGCCCGCGCGCCATCAGCACGCGCGACAAGTACGTGACCGCCCAGCTCACGATCCTCCCGAAGCCCGGCGTGCCGTCCGGCCTCGTGATGAACGAGCTGCGCGAGCTGTTCAAGGCGGAGCTGCCCGAGGGCTACGGCTACGACTGGGCGGCGCTATCCTACCAGGAGCAGCGCAACGAGGGCACGGCCGCGCCGCTCATCCTCCTTGCGGTGCTGTTCGGCTACCTCTTCCTCGTGGCGCAGTACGAGAGCTGGACGATTCCGATGCCGGTGATGCTCTCGATCTTCGTGGCGGTGTTCGGCGCGCTCCTGGGCCTCAAGTACTGGGGCATCTTCGCCTCCGGGAAGCCGTACGCGCTCTCCATCTACGCGCAGCTCGGGCTCGTGCTGCTAGTCGGCCTCGCCTCAAAGAACGCAATCCTGCTCGTCGAGTTCGCGAAGGACAAGCACGAGAGCGAGGGCTTCTCGATAGTCGAGGCCGCGGGCGCGGCGGCGGGCGAGCGCCTGCGCGCGCTCCTGATGACGGCTCTCACCACGCTCCTCGGCACGCTGCCGATGATGATCGCCACCGGCGCGGGCGCCGCGAGCCGCAACCACCTCGGCACGACCGAGTTCTGGGGCATGTTCGCCTCGGTGGTGTTCGGCATACTGCTGGTGCCGGGCCTCTACGCGCTCTTCCAGACGTGGCGCGAGCGCGTCAAGCGCTTCTTCGCGTACCTCTCGGCCAACGCGCGCCGCCGCCGCGACCTGAAGGCGAGAACCGTTCGGTAAAAACTTCAGGATCGTTGATGACCATGTAAATATGTAAGTGTGGAAGCATTCAAATGCGCAAAAGGGAGAATGCGGAAGTGCCGTGCTCCTTCGCGGCATCAGCGCCAGACGAAGGTTGGGCGCGATGCCCTAGGTACGCCGCGTTGCCTCTTGCTGTGCTTGCAGCCGTTCTGACCATTTACGCCGGCTCGAAAAACCCCAAACGGGGAAGCGGTGGAGCAAGACGAGCATCGGCGGTCGCCGGAACAGTCCCGCGCCAGCCACTGCCGGATGACATTGCCACAAACGCATATTCCATAACGGACTTCGAAATCGACAAAGCGGAAAGTACTGTGCGCTTTTCTGTCCGCTGGGCGGAAGGACTGTTCGACTACACGCTCACGCGCAACCTCTATCTCTACGCATCCACCAATCTCGGCGAAAGGCAGTGGGCGCTGCTTGGTGCCTTCCCAGTGCCGATTCCCGCCGTCAGTCCGTATGTGCTTACGGTCGCGCAGACCAATGTGTTCGAGGCGATGCGTCCCCGGTTCCTCGATACGTTTGACGGCATTGGCTTCTACCGTTTCGATATCGACCTTGATTCCGACGGGGACGGCCTTTCCGACTCTCAGGAGAGTGGCCTTGGCACGGATCCGCATCTGGAAGACACCGATGGCGATGGTGTTTCGGACGGAGTGGAGGTGAACATACACGGCACGAATCCAACGTTGCCTGATACTGACGGCGATGGCTTGACGGACTTCGAGGAACTCCTGCACGGGACTTCTCCGAACAATTCGGACACCGACGGCGACGGTCTCTTGGACGGATGGGAGGTTGCCAATTTCCTCAACCCGCTTTCCGCCGAGGGCAACGACGGAGCGACGGCGGACATTGACCATGATGGCCTGACCAATCTCGAGGAGCAGTCCGCCGGCAGCAATCCCAGAAATCCCGACACCGACGGCGACTGGCTCTCCGATACGCAAGAGGTGGGGCTTGGCACTAATCCCGCGCTGGCAGACACGGACGGCGACGGACTTCTGGACGGTTTTGAGTGTACAATCAACAGCAACCCTCTTCAGCCGGATTCCGATTCTGACGGCATGAACGACGGGTGGGAGTACCAGCATCGAAATGCGGGCTTCAATCCATCTGTGGATAATGCGGCGGACGCCAATCCTGACAACGACTTGGGCGCTGATCCTGACGGCGACAGTCTCACGAACGGGCAGGAATGCGAATGGAACACAAACCCCAGCGGGATGGATGAGGACGAAGACGGCGTTGCGGACGGGTACGATACCGACGGCGACGGCGTGAATGACGGTGCAGAGGTTGGACAATACAGCGATCCAAGGGACGGTGGCGATGAAGGAGTTGCCAATTCGCGAGTTCCCGTACCGTTCTATTTCGGAGACCCCAGCAGCAGCTGCTCGGAGAAATATCGTCTTGAGGTATTGCCGGTTTCCGGTATTGACGACACGCCATCGGCGTTCTCATGGCTGAACGCGAACTATGGTCAATGTGAATCCAGAACCGCGATGCTCAAGCCGGGGTGGACATACGAGGTTCGGCAGAAGTGGGCATCGTGCAGATATCCGCTTGACGGAGTCAGCTATCCCAACTACGACTACACGCTCAGCCTTGGGCAGAATGTTCCGCAGAACGTGGCACTGGACGACCCGGACAACTTGTTCCGCACGGACTACTACGGCAGCGCGTACTACGGTGCCTCGCATTTTCCCGTGCTGGATGCAGTCGCCAATCTGAGCGTCTATAAGGTGACTGGCGTGACAATCTGCAAGCCAAATGATTCTTCGTGGGCGGAACTCGAGGAAAGCAGAGTGGTGCTTGACGACGAAGAGATGCGTATCAAGATTGTTGTGGCTCCTCAGTTGAATTCGCTTGCTCAATGCCGACAGCTGTTTGGCGATTCGTTGACAGTCAAAACGGCCGAGACCTGCCCTATGGGTGTGTCCATGCCGATTCACGAAGATGCCGTCGTCACCAACTTGTTCGGCCGGAGTGAAATTCGGATAACGAAAACCTGTCAACAGCTGAGAGTACTCGGAGTGTTGCCGTCAGCGGATGAAGATGGCATAAATGAGATGGCGTGGCTAGACATGGCAAACCCCTCGTCAGGATCCGGACAGAGCCTCATGGATAGTGAGGCTTTTGCCGGAATATCCTATGAGGATAGAGGACGGGCTAGTCGTGATTCTTCATTGACATTGGCTTCGACGCCCCCTCATTCTGCACCTTCTGAATCGTATTTCAAGGCCGCGGGACGAGAAATTATAACGGTCTCCTACGATGGCGTGGGGTCTGCAAAGCGCCAGATAATGAACCAGGCGGACTATTTCTATTATTCTGGACACGGGTATCATTCTATTACCAATCTGCAGGGAAATTTCACTCCGGCGATGGCGCGGGCGTACTGGAACAGAGACCTTGATGTGGCTGTCATAGCTGCTTGTTCTATTTTAGACATCAATGACTACAACGGCAACTACTCGGGTACTGCGCACACTGTGTCACCGGGGAAAGCGTGGGAGCAGACCGGACCTGCCATCCTACTGGGCTACAACCATGTGGCCCCAGGTGATGCAGGGGGCGCACCGGAGCGCATAATGCAGTTTTGGGTTGCTAACCGTAGTTCGCTTGGCGATGTGGATGCGTGGATGGCGGCGAATGCCTCAAATAACGCATGGAACGCCTGTGCGATAGTCAAAGATCAAAAGTATTTTTACTTTACGCGGAAATGGTTTCGTCATGTCGTAAAGGAAAAAGCAAAGGAAGAATGGTAAAATGAAAAAGGCTTGTGCATTAAACCTCTTGATTAGTCATCTTGCGTTTGCTTTGCCATGGGCAAATTATGCAGAATTTGAGAATGCTGCAACAAATGCTTTGTCCAATATGGATGTTTTGATGTCAGCGGATTTTACAAATCAATTGACTCAATGTGTCAACGAGTTGAATCCTACAAACGAGATGGCCTCGTCAGCCTTGCTGATGTTGGCAATTAGTGATGATGCGAAGAGCAATAATCTTGAAGAGTTTGTCGGAAACACAAATTCTCTTGCAAGAGTTTCGTGGTTCATGACCAGTTCGGCTACGGAAAGAACACTATGGCATAAAGCATGTGCGGTGACAATGCTGTCAACTGGTAACACAAATCCTACAAAAGCAGTAGAGTATTTCAATTGTGCAACAAATACGTTGCATCAATGGGATTCCATGCCTAATTGTTTTTCCGGGGGACAACTTTACTTATCTGTAGCACGGTATTATGGGGCTGCGGAATTGAGTCCTAGACAGTGTCTGGTCTTTGCAGCTGCAGATTCGGCAAAGACGGCAGGAATGGTTCAGCAATTCAATCATTATGTCAATCAGTTACCCACCGAGTCTCGAGAATTTCTAATCAAATAACTTAGCATGTGCCATAGATCGCATAGCAGCGTTACACGGCTTTGGTTTTTAGGATGAATCATCAGGAAGTTCCGTGTGGGCGGTTAGAGAAGAAGGGCACAACCGTGGATTTTCGATTTTGGAAACAATAGGCAAACAAGGAGAAAAACAATGAAGAGAATGAAAGAATCCAACAGCGCCGCTGTCGTTGGCAAGGCCATTCTTGCTGCCGCGCTTCTGCTAGCGGCGGGATGCGGCATGTGGGCCGTCGGGCCCGACTACAAGGCGCCGGAAGTGACGGTGGCGGACCTCTCCGCGCCGGACGCCGGCTATCCGACGACGAACAAGACCGCGACGGGCGAGTTCAGGAGCGCCGCCAAGGCCGACGACCCTCGCGTCGAGATAACGGCCGACGTGATACGCGCCTGGTGGGGGCAGTTCAACGATCCGGTGCTTACGGGGCTCGTTGACGCGGCGGTCTCCAACAACGTCTCCTTCCTCATGGCCCAGGAGCGCCTCGTGCAGGCCCGCTGGACGCTCGTGGGAAGCGCGGCGGCGTTCATGCCCGCGGTCACGATGGACGGCACTTACGCCCGCTCCGGCGCACACAAGTTCACCAGCTCCCGCTGGGGCACCGGGAGCAGCTACCACGGCGACCACTTCTCCAGCGGCTTCGACGCGTCGTGGGAGATCGACGTGTTCGGCGGCGTGCGCCGCTCGTACGAGTCGGCCGAGGCGTCGCTCGGCCAGGCCGAGGCGTCGCTCGAGAACGCATGGGTCACGCTCGCCGCGGAGATCGGCAGCGAGTACATAACGCTGCGCACGGCCCAGGTGCGCCTCAAGGTGGCGCGCGCGAACCTGAAGCTGCAGAGCGAGACCTACGACATCCTCAAGTCGCGCCTCGACTCCGGCATCGGCGACGAGCTCGCCGTCAAGCAGGCGAAGTACAACGTGGAGCAGACGCGCGCCTCGATTCCGAACATCCTCGCCCTCGAGGAGAGGTGCATGAACAGCCTCGCGATCCTCGCGGGCGTCATGCCGGGCACGCTGCACGGCAGGCTCCGCGACATGCCGGAGCGCGACTGGCTCATCGCCCCGCAGCGCCTGGCCGGGATACCGCTCGACGCGATGCGCTCCCGCCCGGACGTGCGCGCGGCGGAGCGCGCCCTCGCCGCGCAGTCCGCCGCCGTCGGCGTGGCGACAAGCAGGC
>JAEEGL011482341.1_pt1 | contig 25438 bp, 20 predicted proteins | sample 9134231 | NCBI WGS metagenome assembly JAEEGL01 (sample SAMN16246548, study PRJNA631951) | gut metagenome | biome: gut microbiome; feature: rumen; material: fiber-attached | host: Bos | place: Iran: Karaj | collected 2018-10
AGCTCTGCGAAGGAACATGGAACAGGAGCTTTCTCAAGTCTGTCAAGCAGGTCACTGTTGATGCCGCTGGCAGTGAGCAGTTCTGATTCGCTCTTTGTCCTTAGAGCAGAGATTATATATGGCATAAGATATTCATCCGTAAGAACAGGATGAGTAAGATATTTCTCTATAACGGAGAGTGCTTCCTGCGGCATATACTCATCCGGTCTGGTACCACTGTTCATGGCTTCTCTGATGGCGGTGGCAGATGAAAACTCACCGGTAAGTTCTGCATCGTTATAGTCTGAACCCATACGTGGAATGAATATAGGTTTAAGTCTGCTTCCTGTCTTTTTTATGGCTGTCAGATACTCCAGGGCAAGTATGTTGTTGGAAGTGGACAGTGTATCCTGATTTATATCTGACAATTGAAGCAGAGCCTCCATACGTGCTGCAGGATATGACTGACCTGAAGAGAGTCCTTCCTTAAGCAGCTCCTTAAATTCAGAAGGCTCATCGGCGAGAATATCTGACACTTTCTGCAGTCCTGATATGACTGAGTCTGCTGTATCCGGTTCAGCTTCTATACCAAAAGCAAGATAGTCGATGCAGTTCATCTTATTGAAGAGCTCGACACCACATCCTGCGAAATGTCCTGCATCCGAGGCGGCCCATAGAGTAGGTAGCTCAAAGATAATATCAGCATCGGTAAGAGCTGCTCTGGCACGGGTGTATTTATCAAAAACAGCCGCAGAGCCACGCTGGACGAAGTTACCGCTCATAAGAACGACAACACCGGCCCCGGCCTCATCTGCACCTGAGTCTGATGCGTCAGCCGCTGCATTTACAAGTCTCCTGGCTTCCCTTATCAGATAGGCATGTCCGTTATGATATGGATTAAATTCTGCTATAATTCCTATATTCGTCATATTCAAAACCTCACTTTAAAAGAATAGCATTTTTTGAGGCCTTATGCTATACTATTTTCTGTCTTGCAGAGATATAAAAACGTTACTTTAAGAAGAATTATTACTCAATAAGAGGAGAAGGAAATGGCTAACGAAGAAAAGATTAAAGCATTAGATGCCGCTCTTGCCCAGATTGAAAAACAGTATGGCAAGGGTTCGGTTATGAAGCTTGGTGACAACACCAAGAATATGAATATAGAAGTTGTTCCTACCGGCTCACTCAGCCTGGATATAGCTCTGGGTGTTGGTGGTATGCCACGTGGAAGAATCATAGAGATTTATGGACCTGAATCAAGTGGTAAGACAACAGTTGCTCTTCATGTAGTAGCTGAGGTTCAGAAGATGGGCGGTATCGCAGGTTTCATCGATGCCGAGCATGCACTTGATCCTGTATATGCAAAGAATATCGGCGTTGATATAGATAACCTTTATATATCACAGCCGGATAACGGTGAGCAGGCTCTTGAGATCACAGAGACTATGGTCCGTTCAGGTGCAGTTGATGTTATCATCGTTGACTCAGTTGCTGCTCTTGTACCAAAGGCAGAGATTGATGGCGAGATGGGAGACAGCCATGTAGGTCTTCATGCAAGACTTATGTCACAGGCTCTTCGTAAGCTCACAGCTGTTATCAGTAAGACTAACTGTGTTGTAATCTTCATCAACCAGCTTCGTGAGAAGGTTGGTGTTATGTTCGGTAATCCTGAGACAACAACAGGTGGACGTGCACTGAAGTTCTATTCATCCGTAAGACTTGATGTAAGACGTATAGAGTCACTCAAGGCACAGGGTGAGGTTATCGGTAACAGAACAAGAGTTAAGGTTGTTAAGAATAAGGTGGCTCCTCCATTTAAGGAAGCAGAATTCGATATTATGTTCGGTAAGGGAATATCAAAGGTGGGTGACATTGTTGATCTTGCCGCAGCATGTGACATTATTGTTAAGTCCGGCGCATGGTATTCATACAACGGCAACAAGATCGGTCAGGGACGTGAGAATACCAAGGCTTATCTTCAGGAGAATCCAGAAATCATGGAAGAGATAGATAAGCTTGTAAGGGCACATTACGGAATAGGAGCCGAAAGTGAAGCAGCTGAGACTGGAGAAGAAAAATAATAATCGAATCAGAGTATTCAGGGCCTATATAGACGAGGTTTATATAGGCCCTGTCTATACAGTGGACCTGAAGAAAGCGGAGATAGATCTGGATGGAGTTACTCCTACAGAGGAGGGCTCGGAGATCCGCTATGAAACAGAGATAGAAGATGTGGTAGGGGAAAGACTCTACAGTGTGATCTATGAGAAAGCATTTTCTAAGTATGCATCGCTTCTTGCGGGAGCCGAATACTGCTCGATGGGGATAAGACGCAAGATGAAGGAGAAGGATTATCCGGAGGATATTATCGACTCTGTTATCGATGCACTGTATAAGGAACGTTACCTGGATGATAAGAGATTCGCAGAAAGCTACATCAGATCTTATGCAAGAACAAAGAGCAGAGAACTTATAGTCAGGGAATTGGAATTTAAGAATATAGGCGGAGAATGGCTCTACGATATTCTGGATGAAGTTTATGATGATGAATCCCTAAGTAAGGATGATGTCATTAAAAGCCTTCTGGAGAAAAAGTTCCGTAATCAGGACCTTTCCGATCCAAAGGTGAAAATGAGAGCCGCAAATTTCCTTATCAGAAAGGGCTTCAGCTTCGGGGATATTAATTCCTACTTGACATAATATGGTTAAAAATGTAAAATATTCGTGTTGTGCATTTGGTAAAAGTGTACAAAACGTACAATAATTTAATATAAAGGAGGTGCTCCTGTGGGTGATCCGATTGCTATTATCATCTGTGCTGTCATAGTTATTATAGCTGCGGTTGCTGCCTGGTTTGCCGGCATAGCTTATAGAAAGAATATTGCCGAAGCAAAGATTGGTAAGGCCGAGGACAAAGCTAGAGATATTATAGATGAAGCTCTTAAGGATGCCGAATCAAAGAAGCGCGATATACTCCTCACTGCCAAGGAAGAGGCCTTAAAGACCAAGAATGACATTGAGAAGGAAGTTAAAGATCGCCGTTCTGAGATCCAGCATATGGAGAAAAGAGTTCTGCAGCGTGAGGAGAATCTTGACAAGAAGAGTGACAGTCTCGAGAAGAAGGAACAGTCACTTGCTTCTAAAGAAGCAAATCTTGCTAAGAAAACAGCTGCTGTTGATGAACTTATGGCAAAGAGAGAACAGGAACTGGAGAGAATATCCGGACTCACCTCTGAACAGGCAAAGGAATATTTGCTTAAGTCTGTTGAAGACGACGTAAAACACGAAACAGCGATAATGATCAAGGAAATGGAATCCAGAGCGAAGGAAGAGGCTGATAAAAAGGCCAAGGAGTATGTTGTTAACGCGATACAGAAGTGTGCTGCTGATGTAGTCTCAGAATCAACAATATCACTCGTACAGCTTCCTTCAGATGAGATGAAAGGAAGGATTATCGGAAGAGAGGGTCGTAACATTCGTACTCTCGAGACTCTGACCGGTGTCGATCTTATAATAGATGATACGCCTGAAGCAGTCGTACTTTCGAGTTTCGATCCTGTAAGGCGTGAAGTTGCTCGTATAGCGCTTGAGAAACTCATCGTGGATGGACGTATCCATCCAGCCAGAATCGAAGAAATGGTTGAGAAGGCTAAGAAAGAAGTCGAGACCATGATGCGCGAGGAAGGCGAAGCAGCAGCCCTTGAGGTTGGTGTACACGGACTTCATCCGGAGCTTATCAAGCTTCTTGGTAGAATGAAGTTCAGAACAAGCTATGGACAGAACGCTCTTAAGCATTCTGTAGAAGTATCACAGCTCAGTGGGCTTATAGCCGGTGAGATTGGTGAAGACGTTAAGCTTGCAAAGCGTGCAGGTCTCCTGCATGATATCGGAAAATCTATTGATCACGAGATGGAAGGATCTCACGTTAGTATCGGTGTTGATCTTTGTAGAAAATACAAAGAGAATAGTGTTGTCATTAACTCAGTTGCATCACATCATGGTGATTGTGAAGCAGAAAGTCTTATAGCATGTATTGTACAGGCTGCAGATACTATTTCAGCTGCAAGACCTGGTGCAAGACGTGAAACCTTGGAAACATATTCAACAAGGCTTACAAAGCTTGAAGATATAGCTAATGGTTTTAACGGTGTAGATAAGTCCTTTGCAATTCAGGCAGGTAGAGAAATCAGGGTAATGGTAGTTCCTGATCAGGTGAATGATGCTGATATGGTTATTCTTGCTAGAGATATATCTAAGAAGATTGAGGACGAGCTTGAATATCCTGGACAGATTAAAGTCAGTCTTATCAGAGAGTCAAGAATCACTGATTATGCAAAGTAATACCAAGGCTGTCGCTTATGCGGCAGCCTTTTTTTCATGATTTATACACCTCTTTCTTAAGAAAATATCAATATTTTAGATACATTTTATTTACAAAGTGATGTTATATTTACATCAGTAAGATAAATAAAGGGTTTAAGACATTTACGAGTATAAATACAGCAGATATTGTTTACAGTTTACTGAGAAGAAAGAGGTGACTAGATGATGCAGACTGAGAAGCAGGGGGGCAGTGACTGGAGAACACTAATGGAAGAACTTCCGAAGATTTACTATGACGTTGTGTTTTATCTTGTTATAAAGAATTGCTCTCCGAAGGAAACAGCAAAGATGCTGAACATTTCAGAGGAAAATGTACAGGTTAGATTTACACAGGCGCGACAATTATTAAGACAGCATGCAGAGGCATAATTTACAACATGTAGAGACATAATTTCAAATACATTACATACATTACAACACGGTAATACACATAATAAACCATCCCATTTAAACTTGATATGATAAGCACTTGAATATGGGCGCCTGTGATTACAATTGAGACGCTGAGACCGGCATATTGAAAGCCGGCTCAGTGTCTCTTTTGTTTTGTGGCTTACTATTGTATAATCTTAAAAACGAACTACGATTACAGAGGTGAATATCTTTGAGCGATAAGATCAGGAAAATAGAAAGAACTCTGAAATATACAGGCCATAGGGTTAAGGTATATGAGGATACCATGATCACTCCGGAGGGAGAGAAGCTTTATTATGACTATGTGGAAAATCGTAATGGGGCAGGAATCCTTCTTGTGGATGAGGATGGAAAACTGGTGTTTGTCAGACAGTATAGACAGGTGCTGGATGGAGAATCCATTGAGATACCTGCGGGCTGTATGGAGCCTGATGATGTGGCAGGCTCTTCGAGAGGGAATCAGGCTGCCGGGACACCCGAGGATATTCTTACAAAGGGTGAGGCACCGGAGAACATGGAGGCTTTTATAAAGTGCGCCAGACGTGAGGCAGAGGAGGAGACCGGCCTTGTTCCCGGAAAGCTGCATTTTATAAATTATATAGTGGCGTCCGTCGGACTCTTCAGTGAGAGGACTGCGGTGTTCATAGGTACGGACTGCAAGCCGGGCGACATAAATCGGGATAGTGATGAATATATGGATGTTATCCGCATTACGCCGGAAGAAGCTCTGAAATACGTAGAAACAGGCAAAATTCATGACAGCAAGACAATAATTGCAATTTATGCGTATTTGTTAAAATTTTGTTAAAAAAATTTTAACACAAGATATTGTGTAAACCCCGAAGCGGGAGGTCATCATTTTGCATAAACCCAATAAAATCAAGGCTCCGCGACAGATTTACATAAAAAATTTTGGTTGAAATTATGTTAATTAAACAGTATACTAATCCTACGCGACTTAATAAACTTGGAGAGGGTTAGTGAAAGTGATTACAGAAATTGACGGATATATTGAATATCTGCAGGGTTCAAAACATAGTAGTAATAACACTATTCAATCCTATAGGAGAGATCTGATTAAGCTGAAGGACTATCTTGCAGGCAAGGGAGTGACATCTGTTCAGGATATCAATTCCACATTGGTGCGTTCATACGTGCTCAGCCTCGAGAATGGTAGCTTTAGTTCTGCAACTGTTTCCAGAAACATTGCCAGCATCAGGTCTTTTTTCATATATCTTCTTGAAAGAGGAAAGATTAGTGGCAATCCTGCTGAGGGTATTCATCCGCCTAAGGTAGAGAAGAAGGTTCCTGATACACTTACTATTGAAGAAGTAAGCGCGCTTCTTGATCAGCCTGTTGGAGATTCTCCAAAGGAGATCAGGGATAAGGCTATGCTTGAACTTCTCTATGCTACAGGCCTCAGGGTTACAGAGCTCATATCTCTTAAGGTTACAGATGTTAATCTTCAGATGGGCTTCATAGAGTGCCATGATGGCAATAAATCACGAATGATTCCTATTGAAAATGCAGCTAAGTATGCGCTTTCAAAATATCTTACAGATATAAGACCTGTTATGTGTGAAGATCAGGAGTATCTATTTACAAATGTAAAGGGCGGCCAGATGTCAAGACAGGGCTTCTGGAAGCTTCTTAAAGCTTATGCAAAGAAGGCGGGAATTGATAAGGATATAACACCGCATATGATAAGACACAGCTTTGCTACTCATATGGTAAATAATGGTGCTGACCTTAGAAGTCTTCAGGAAATGCTTGGTCACAGTGACATTTCAACTACTCAGGTTTATCTTAAGGGCAAATCAAGCAGACTTAAGGAAGTATATGATAAGGCTCATCCAAGAGCTGCCATGGCTTCCAGATAATATTTTTAACGAGGTTTTACAATGGCCGGATCAATATTTGGCGATATATTAAAGGTTTCGACATGGGGAGAGTCTCATGGTGCCGCTCTTGGTGCTGTTATAGACGGATGCCCTGCCGGACTTGATATTTCAGAGGAATACGTTCAGAGCTTCCTGGACAGAAGACGTCCCGGACAGTCTGAGTTTACAACTAAAAGATCAGAAGCCGATGCGGTTTCTATATTATCGGGTGTTTTCGAAGGCAAAACTTTGGGAACACCGATTTCAATGTTAGTGCATAATACATCACAGCTTTCAAAGGATTACAGTGATCTGGAGAATGTCTACAGACCGGGACATGCAGATTATGGTTTCGATGTGAAGTTCGGTATCCGCGATCATAGAGGCGGCGGAAGGTCATCAGGAAGAGAGACCATCGGACGTGTTATGGCAGGTGCTGTGGCAGAGAAGCTTCTCTCAGAGCTTGGAGTAAAGGTTCTCGCTTATGTCAGAAGAATCGGTGACATTGAAATCGATTATAATAACTTTGATGAGAAAGAGATAGGCAGAAACAGTCTTTATATGCCGGATGCCGTGGCTGCAGCTACAGCAGAGGGATATCTTAAGAAGCTTATAGAAGAGAAGAACTCTTCAGGCGCTGAAGTAGAGTGCATCGTAAGCGGACTTAAGGCAGGGATAGGTGAGCCGGTATTCGACAAACTGGATGCGAGAATCGCTCAGGGTGTTATGTCTATCGGAGCAGTTAAGGCAGTAGAGATAGGAGATGGAACCTTAGTCAGCTCATCAATAGGTTCAGAAAACAACGATGTCTTTATTATAAAAGATGGTAAGGTTGCCAAGGAGACAAATCATTCAGGCGGTATCCTGGGTGGTATGAGTGATGGAAGTGACATCATCGTGAGAGCTGCCATCAAGCCAACACCATCCATCTACAGACCACAGAGAACAGTAAACAGATCAGGCGAAGAAACAGAGATTGAGATAAAAGGAAGACATGATCCTATAATCGCCCCACGCGCCGTGGTAGTAGTAGAATCCATGATAGCCTTCTCAATAGCCGACCTTCTCCTAAAGGGTAACCTCAGTAAATTTAGTGATGTTGCAAAGGTTTATAATGAAAAGTAGTGAATAAATCATTACTCAATTAATCCAAAGTCAGGCTCGTGCGCTCGGTGCGTGCTTCAGAGGCGTAATACGCCGGGTGAAGCGCGACATCCGAAGCACGAGCTGTCCGATTTTTATGTGTTTTTTGAGCAGAATTTCCCCTTGACACATACGCAACATCTGTGTAGAATAACACTGACCTCGAGCAGAGGCATCATTCCATCGCTTAGTCGAAGGACGACTCCGACCTTGACCCGGCGAATGGAGCATTATCAATATAGGAGGTAGAAACCATGATTACTAAGGAAATGAAGGAAGAGCTTGTTGCTAAGTACGGTCTCAAGGAAGGAGACACAGGTTCACCTGAAGTACAGGTAGCTATTCTTACAGCAAGAATCAACGACCTTAACGAGCATTTCAAGTCTCATCCAAATGACTATCATTCAAGAAGAGGTCTTCTTAAGATGGTAGGTCAGAGAAGAAATATGCTTGCATATCTTAAGTCAAAGGATATTGAGCGTTACAGAGCAATCATCCAGAAGCTTGGTCTTCGTAAATAATTTAACGAGATTCAGGGCATGCACAATTTATGTGCATGCCTTTTATCGTTTAATTACACCGCATCTATGTAAAGTTACTAAGTAAGAGGTACAGCCATGATCCAGAATATTAACGGAAAGACAAAGGTAATAGGAATAATCGGTCATCCGATTGAGCATACACTTTCACCGGTGATCCATAATACTATAAATAAGGAGACACAGTGTGACGCAGTATATGTGCCATTCCATGTATATGGAGAAGATGAAAGTGCACCCGCCGATACTGTAGATGTAGAGCGCGTTGTCCGCGGGGCATACAAGCTTAACATACAGGGCTTTAATGTTACTGTTCCTTATAAGTCTGATGTGATCCCATATCTTTCTGATATTGATCCGTTAGCTGAGAAGATAGGTGCTGTTAATACTCTTGTAAGAACCGATGCAGGTTATAAGGGATATAATACAGATATGCCGGGACTCTATACGGCTCTTCAGAAAAGAGGAGTAACGGTTGAAGGTTCGACTGCTGTAGTTCTCGGTGCCGGCGGCGCAGCAAGAGCTGTTCTTGCCATGCTGTATAATTATGGTGTTGAGAAAATCTATCTTGTTAACCGTTCATATGGTAAGGCTGAAGCCCTTGCAGATGAAATGAATGGCATATTCGCAGCTGATAATGAGAAGAAGATATATCCGGTAAGCGTAGATGATGTAGAAGAGATAAAGAAGTCTTTAAAGAAAGGGAATAACAACCTGTTCTTCCAGTGCACATCCCTTGGGCTTAAAGCAGGAGATGGACTCCTGGTGGATGACAACAAGCTCTATAGTCTCGCTTCTTATGGATTTGATCTTGTATATAATCCGGCTGAGACACCATTTACAAAGAAGATGGATGAGCTGGGTATTGCCTGCGATAACGGCCTTATGATGCTTCTCTATCAGGGAATCATAGCTTATGAACTCTGGATGGATACAAAGCTTTCAGATGCTGTTATAAACCGTGCACGCATCAATCTCTGCAGAGCTATATATGGAGACAATATTGTTCTGACAGGATATATGGGTGCAGGAAAAAGTACGGTTGGAAAAAGCCTTGCAGAAACTCTCGGCATGGACTTTATAGATACAGATGAATATATCGTTGAAAAAGAAAATATGACTATCCCGGAAATCTTTGCAGAGAAGGGTGAGTCCGGCTTCAGAGATATTGAGACTGAGGCTGTAAGACATTTAAGGGAGAACTGCTATAATACCGTAATCTCAACAGGCGGCGGAGCAGTACTCCGTGATGAAAATGCTATGCTTCTTAAAGAAACAGGAAAGGTATTTTATCTTTATGCAACGCCTGAAGAAACCTTTAACAGAGTTAAGGGAGAGACAGGCCGTCCGCTTCTTGATTCAGAATCAGAAGAGAAACTGAAGGAAAAGATAGTGAAAATGCTTGAAGTAAGATATCATGCCTACATGCGTACAGCTGACCATCGCATAGATACAGATGGAAGGTCTGTGGAAGAATTGGTTGACATAATCACACATGAGGCTGTAAATGCACGTTAACGATTTATCTCAAATGGGCATTGAAACAAGTATGGCATTATGCTAAAATAATTGGGATTGCGCGAGGCTGAATCGAGACTACTGAAAACTGCCTTTTGCCAAATGGGTAAAGGACCGCTTTCAGTTGTTTCGCTTTAGCATGATCTGTTTTTTTTGATCACGCGCAGTCTACAAATTATATATGCGTGAGACGCGCGGAAAGGAACAAACATGTTTAAACAGTATGAAATGGAACTTGCCGGACGTACTCTTAGAGTTGACATCGACAGAGTAGGTAAGCAGGCAAACGGAGCAGCACTTGTACACTATGGTGATACAGTAGTGCTTTCAACAGTTACGGCTTCTAAGGAGCCAAGAGAAGGAATCGATTTCTTCCCTCTTTCAGTAGAGTACGAAGAGAAGATGTATTCAGTAGGAAAGATTCCTGGAGGATTCAATAAGAGAGAGGGTAAGGCAAGCGAGAACGCTGTTCTTACTTCAAGAGTTATTGACCGTCCTATGAGACCACTTTTCCCTAAGGATCTTCGTAATGATGTTACACTTGATAACCTTGTACTTTCAGTTGATCCATGCGCAAGACCAGAGCTTGTTGCTATGATCGGTTCAGCACTTGTAACATCTATCTCAGATATCCCATTCGATGGACCATGTGCAACAACACAGATGGGTCTTATCAATGGCGAGTTCATTGTAAACCCAACACAGGAGCAGAACGCTGTATCTGATCTTCAGCTTACAGTTGCTTCTACACGTGAGAAGGTTATCATGATCGAAGCAGGAGCTAACATCGTTCCTGAAGACAAGATGCTTGAAGCTATCTTCAAGTGCCATGAGATCAATCAGACAGTTATCGCATTTATAGATAAGATCGTAGCTGAGTGCGGAAAGCCAAAGTTCGAATATCAGAGCTGTGCAGTTCCGGAAGCTATGTTCGAAGATATGAAGACAGTTGTTACTCCTGAGCAGATGGAAGTGGCTGTATTCACAGATGACAAGCAGACAAGAGAGAAGGCTATCGACGAGATCAAGGCTCAGTTCAAGGAAAGATATGCTGAGAACGAAGAGTGGCTTGGATACGTTGAAGATGCTGTATATCAGTATCAGAAGAAGACAGTTCGTAAGATGATCCTCAAGGATCACAAGAGACCTGATGGACGTGCTATCGACCAGATCAGACCACTTGCAGCTGAGGTTGATATCATTCCTAGAGTTCATGGTTCTGCTATGTTCACAAGAGGACAGACACAGATCTGCGATATCGTAACTCTGGCACCTCTTTCAGAGGCTCAGAAGGTTGATGGCCTTGATGCCTTTGTTACAGAAAAGAGATATATGCATCATTACAATTTCCCTGCATACTCAGTAGGCGAGACAAAGCCTTCTAGAGGTCCAGGACGTCGTGAAATCGGTCACGGTGCCCTTGCTGAGAGAGCACTTCTTCCAGTACTTCCTTCAGCAGAGGAATTTCCATATGCAATTCGTGCCGTTTCAGAGACATTTGAATCAAACGGATCTACATCAATGGCTTCAACATGTGCATCTTGTATGTCACTTATGGCTGCTGGTGTTCCAATTAAAGCTATGGTTGCTGGTATTTCTTGTGGTCTTGTTACAGGCGATACAGATGATGATTTTGTACTTCTTACAGATATTCAGGGGCTTGAGGATTTCTTCGGAGATATGGACTTCAAGGTTACTGGTACAAAAGAAGGTATTACAGCTATCCAGATGGATATCAAGATTCACGGTCTTACACGTCCTATCGTTGAGGGGGCTATTGCAAGATGCCGTGAGGCTAGATTTTTCATCATGGACAACTGCATGAGCAAGGCAATCGCTGAGCCTCGTAAGGAAGTTGGCGAATATGCGCCAAAGATTATTCAGCTTTCTATCGATCCTGAAAAGATTGGTGATGTTGTTGGTCAGCGTGGAAAGACTATCAATGAAATCATTGCAAGATGTGATGTAAAGATTGATATTACAGATGAGGGCAATGTTTCAATTTGTGGTACAGATGCTGCAAAGATGGATGAGGCAAAGAGAATGATTGAAATCATCACAACTGATTTCGAGCAGGGCCAGATTCTTACAGGTAAAGTTGTAAGCATCAAAGAGTTCGGTGCATTTGTTGAATTTGCTCCAGGCAAAGAGGGAATGGTTCACATTTCAAAGATTGCTAAAGAAAGAATTGACAGAGTTGAAGATGTACTTACTCTTGGTGATACTGTTAAGGTTGTATGCCTTGGCAAGGACAAGATGGGACGTATTAGCTTCTCTATCAAGGACGTTGAAAACTAATTATTATTAAATTGTTTTTAAGTGCGCCTGGCGATTTGTCAGGCGCATTTTTTAAGGATTGGTTATGTTATTAAATGTTTCTCATATTTTTAAATCATTTGGAGAAGATAGCATCATAAAGGACGCAACTTTTACCGTTGATGAGGGCTCGAAGGTTGCCATTGTCGGGAATAATGGTACGGGTAAATCTACCTTACTAAAAATTCTTATCGGCGAGCTTAATCCAGATGATGGTGAAGTGACTCTTAAAAAAGACGCTACAATGGGCTATCTTGCCCAATATCAAGAAGATTCATTTGGAAGTAATATTCTCGATACAGTCTTGTCGGCTAGAGAAGATTTGCTTTTAATGGAAAAGCGTCTTTTTGATATGGAACAGGAAATGAGCCAGGTGCCTGAAGCTGAATTAACTAGCTTTATGGATAATTATCATAAACTACAACATCAATTTGATTTGCAGGGTGGCTATACGTTTAGATCAGAGGCTACTGGTATTCTTAAAGGACTTGGTTTCGAACAAGAGGACTTTGAAAAGAGCATGGATGAACTTTCGGGTGGACAAAAAACTCGAGTTAGTTTGGGTCGTTTACTTGCCTCTACACCTGACTTATTACTTCTGGATGAGCCAATTAACCATTTGGATTTGAAATCAATTGTTTGGCTTGAGGGGTATTTGTCAGCTTATAAGGGTGCAGTTGTTATTGTTGCTCATGATAGATATTTCTTGGATAAAATAGTTGATCATGTTGTGGATTTATCATATGGTAGAACCTCAGTTTACACTGGAAATTATACTTCCTTTGTATCTCAAAAAGAAATCGCACAGATTACTTATGAGCGTTCATATGAAAAGCAACAAAAGGAAATTGAGCATCAGAAGGCTGTGATCGAAAAGCTTCAATCTTTTAATCGCGAGAAGTCAATTAAAAGGGCGGAAAGCAGAAAAAAGACCTTGGACAAGATGGAGGTTATGGATGCTCCTGATAAGGATGCGCCAAAGATGCGTCTTACTCTGGAAATAGAAAAAGAAAGTGGTAAAGATGTTCTTGAATTTTCTCATGTTACTAAATCATACGAGGATAAGAATATTTTTACTGATTTATCTTTTGAAGTTCATAAAGGGGATAGAATTGCGATTCTTGGAGATAATGGAACTGGTAAAACCACCATTTTAAAGTGTATTAATAGTTTGACTGATTTTGAGTCTGGAGAGATTAGATTTGGCGCCAATGTTACTGTTGGCTATTATGATCAGGAGCAGCAGGGGCTGACAGAGTCAAATACTATATTTAGTGAGATTCATGATGCATATCCGTTTTTAACAGAGACAAAAGTTCGTAATACGCTTGCGGCTTTTATGTTTACAGAGGATGATGTTTTCAAACGAATTAGTGACTTATCCGGTGGAGAAAGAGGTAGAGTTTCACTTGCGAAGCTTATGCTTTCTAAATCGAATCTATTAATTCTTGATGAGCCTACAAACCATTTGGATATGGATTCTAAGCAGATGCTAGAAGAGGCTCTTAATGAATATGACGGAACGCTTTTGTATGTTAGTCATGATCGTTATTTTGTTAATAGGACAGCGAATATAATTCTTGAATTATCCGACGGTGGTCTTACAAAATATCTTGGAAATTATGATGACTATATTGCAAAGAAAGAACAGCTTGCAACAACTATTGAGAATGATAATGTTTCTTCCACAACAGAGGTCACAGCGGCAAAGCTTGATTTTAAAGAGCAGAAGCGTCTTGAAGCTGAAAAACGAAAGCTTAATAATAAGATAGCGAAGATTGAGGAGCAAATAGAAATATTGGAATCTCAAAAAGCAGACATTGAGCAGGAGTTCTTAAAGCCAGAAAATATGGTTAATTCTGCAAAGCTGAATGAATTAACAGCACAGCAGAATGAGATTGATGAAAAGTTAGAAGCTCTGTATGATGAATGGGGATTGTTAAATCCTTGACATGCTTTTACACAGATTTTATAATTAGTATAATTGATAACTTGTTTAGGAGGCGTTAACTTTGGATAAAAAAATTTCACAGGCTGTCATAAGACGTTTGCCTAGATATTACAGATATCTTGGAGAATTATTAGATGATGGCGTGGAAAGAATTTCATCTAATGATTTAAGTAAAAGAATGCATGTCACAGCTTCTCAGATTAGACAAGATTTAAATAATTTCGGAGGCTTCGGACAGCAGGGATATGGCTACAATGTCTCATATTTACATGAGGAGATTGGCAATATCTTAGGAGTTCATGATACACATAATGTTATTGTTATAGGTGCTGGTAATTTAGGCCAGGCTATTGCAGGATATGTTAAATTCGAGCGAGTTGGTTTTAAAATTATTGGCCTCTTCGATGTAAATCCAGAATTAGAGGGCAAGATGGTTAGAGATTTACCAATCAGAATGCTTGATGATCTTCCTGAGTTTATTGAGAAAAATGAGGTTGAAATTGCGGCGCTGACACTTCCAAAATCTAATGCAAAGGCAACTGCATTAAAGCTTGTTTCACTTGGTGTTCATGCAATTTGGAATTTTGCACACGTTGATTTAGATGATATTCCGGATGTTGTAATAGAAAATGTTCATCTTTCTGATAGTTTGATGCAATTATCATACAATATTACACAGCACAAGAATAAAAAGTAGGTAGTAATATGGGGGAGCACAATTTTTCGGAAGCAATTTCTAAGATAAAAGTTCCGATGCTTATCTTGGACCAAAAATGGCACAGATTATTTGCCCTTGGAGGCAAGCCAGAAAATGTCAAGGAACTAGAAGCAAAAGAGAGTGAATTGCTAAAGAGAGATGCTGAGTTAAAGAAAGAACTCAAGGATCTGAAGAAGGTTAAAGAGAATTTGATGGCTTCTGTTATGTCAAACATGGAAGGTACATCAGATCTAGTTTCAAAAAAGCTTGATGATGACAAACGTTTGCTTGAGGAGTGCAAAGAGCGCATAGAGGCAGCCGAGGATGAGCTTAAGGATTTGCCTAGCTACACTGACGAGGTAAATAGAGAGCTTATGCTTGCTACTATGGATTTTTGTTATGAAAAGCTCAGAACTAATTCCCAGGAAGCTGAGGAAATTACAAACTGGATAAGGGATATTCGGGTCCAGCTTAAAAAGAACGTTATTCGAAAGCATAATAGAGAAATAAATAATAAAGAAATCTACTCATATATGCATGATGTGTTTGGCATGGAAGTGCTTAATCTGTTTGATTTGCAAAATGGTGATTTCTATTTAGGTATTGCAGATGATAAATCTGAGGCCCCAGAAAATGGGAAAGAAAAAACGGATTTGTCAAATGTTGCCCTTGAGGATGTTGACTTGGACGCAGTTTCAAAGGAGACTAAGTCAGATAATGAAGAAAATGATGAGGTCGATAAGTCTGCTGAAACGTCTGAGAATGAGACATCTGATTCTGAATAATTTATGAAATACAAAGACTAAACGCTTTAATGTTTAGTCTTTTTTGCTGACTTATGGTAAAATGGTAATGTTGAAAAAACACTTTAGTTGAAAGGAGATTCTATGGAAGACGGGTCGAGTCCGCATATTTTAATTTGTGTTTTGGTGATTATTGCAATCACAGAATTGATTGGCTTAATTATTTTATATCGCCGTTCAAGGCAGGAGAATATCACCGAAGAGGATGTTATTTCTCTTGTAAATGAAGGACATGAAGATGGTAATATATTGGCCTCTGAGGCAGCAATGATTCAAAATATTTTTGAATTTTCTGATACGGATGTCAAAGATATAATGACCCATCGCAAGAATATAGTGGCTATTGATGGTGATTATACCGTTAGAGAAGCTATTAATTTTATAAACAATAATAATATGAGCCGTTATCCTGTTTATATTGAAGATTTAGATAATATAATTGGTATTTTACATATCAAAGATATTCTCACTTTTATGGGCAAGGATATAGACAATGTACGAGTTAAGGATTTAAAGGATTTACTGTCTGTCGCAGAGTTTGTTCCAGAAACACATGGTATCAATACTTTGTTTGCTAAAATGCAGTCCAAAAAGCGACATATGGTCATTGTTTTGGATGAATATGGCCAAGTATCCGGTATTCTTTCATTGGAGGATATTCTAGAGGAAATAGTCGGAAATATTGAAGACGAGCACGATGAGGAGGAAAACTCCATCGAAGTGCGTCCTGATGATTCCTTCATTATGGATGGAAGTACCACTCTTGAAGAGGTTGAAGAGATAATTGGTACAAAACTTTCTGATGATTTTGAGACTCTAAATGGATATTTAATATCTTTATACGGCAAAATTCCAGAAGATGGAAAAGCCTTTAAATTAGAGGATAATAATTTTATTTTTTACATCAAAAATGTCACTGAAAAAGTCATTGGAGAAGTCTTTGTTAGGCGCAAAAGTCGGATTGATTAACTAAGTGTGATTTGATATAATTTTTTGAGATTTATTTTAGAAGAGAGGTAAAACATTTTATGTCAGGACATTCAAAATTTGCAAATATTAAGCACAAGAAAGAGAAGAATGACGCTGCAAAAGGAAAGATTTTTACAATAATTGGTCGTGAGATTGCCGTTGCCGTTAAGGAGGGTGGTCCAGATCCTAATAATAACTCTAAGCTTCGTGATGTTATCGCAAAGGCTAAATCTAACAACGTACCTAACGCTACAATTGAAAATGGTATCAAGAAGGCTGCAGGTAATATTGACGCTGTTAATTATGAGACTGTTACATACGAGGGTTACGGTCCTAACGGTACTGCAATTATCGTAGATTGTCTTACTGATAATAGAAATCGTACTGCTGCTAATGTACGTAATGCATTTACAAAGGGTGGCGGAAGCATTGGTACACCTGGTTGTGTATCATTTATGTTTGATAACAAAGGACAGATTATTGTTTCCAAAGAAGATTGCTCTATGGATGCTGATGATTTGATGATGATTGCTCTTGATGCAGGAGCAGAGGATTTCTCAGAGGAAGAGGACTGCTTCGAAATCTACACTACACCAGAGGATTTTTCAGCAGTTAGAGAAGCTCTTGAGAAAGAGAATATGGTTATGGCTGATGCTGAGGTTACAATGATTCCTCAGACTTATGTAGAGCTTTCTGATGAGCAGGATCTTTACAAGATTAATAAAATCTTAGATTTACTTGATGAGGATGATGACGTTCAGAACGTATATCATAACTGGAATGAGTAGCAAGTGTTTTTCTTGGAAAAACATTTGGTTCGACGCACCTCTTTCGCGGAGCAAATCATGTATGGTGCGTCTTCAATATAATATATTTATTGTGGGGTATGAATAATGAACAAAATACTTTTTGCTTCGAGCGAGTGCGTTCCATTTGTTAAGACTGGCGGCTTAGCAGATGTATGTGGAGCGCTTCCAAAGGAATTTTCTAAGGAATACTTTGATGTAAGGGTTGTATTACCTTACTACACATTTATTCCTGAAAAATACAAGAAGGACTTCAAATATTTAACTAGCTTTCAGATGAACATGGGGCCACTCGTTGGCACAAAGTATGTTGGCGTTTTTGAGTATGAATTAGATGGGGTTAAGTTCTATTTCATTGATAATCATGACTATTTTGATTGCTTTTATCCTTATTCAGAGGATAGATGGGATCTTGAAAAGTTTATATTCTTTGACAAGGCTGTTCTTTCAATGCTTCCATTGATTGGTTTTCAGCCTAATCTTATTCATTGCCATGATTGGCAGACAGGTTTTATTCCTGTTTATCTTAAAACTGATTTCCAAGGTGATCAGTTCTTCTGGGGCATGAAGTCTGTAATGACTATCCATAATCTTAAGTTCCAGGGCATGTGGGATACAAAGACAGTGGCTGGTATTTCAGGATTGTCTATGAATTTATTTACACCAGACAAGTTGGAGTACAAAAAATGTGGAAATATGCTAAAGGGTGGTTTGGTTTATGCTGATTACATCACAACTGTTTCTGCTAAATACTGTGACGAAATCCAAATGCCATACTACGGCGAGGGATTAGATGGATTACTTAGAGCCCGTCATTATGACATGCAGGGTATTATTAATGGTATTGATAATAATGTTTATAACCCTGATACAGATTCAAAGATATATAAGAATTTCAATGTAGGCAATTTTAGAAAGAACAAGAAACTCAATAAAACTAAGTTACAGCTGGAGCTTGGCTTAGAGGTTGATTCTAAAAAGTATATGATTGGTCTAATTTCAAGACTTACCGATCAAAAGGGACTAGACCTTATCAACTATTGCATCGAGGGTATCGTAGACGACTTTACTCAGCTTGTAGTTATCGGAACTGGTGAATCAAAATACGAGAATATGTTTAGACATTATGCTTGGAAGTATCCAGAAAAGATTTCTGCTAACATTTGCTATGATGACGCTTTGGCACACAAGCTTTATGCTGCTGCTGATGCATTCCTTATGCCTTCTAGATTTGAGCCATGCGGTTTGACACAGCTTATTTCTTTTAGATATGGAACTGTGCCTATTGTTCGTGAAACAGGTGGCTTGAGCGATACTGTAGAGGCTTACAATGAATATATGAAGACAGGAGATGGTTTCTCATTTGCCAACTATAATGGTGATGAGTTACTAAATACTGTTAATTACAGTAAGTATATTTTCTTTGACAAGAAGGCTCAATGGAATAAAATGGTTGAGAGGGGAATGAATAAAAATTATTCATGGTCTGTCCAAAAAGAAAAATACGAGAATATTTATAACTATTTAATTGGTTAATAAATATAAAATTGAAAAGAGAATAGTTTAAGGCTATTCTCTTTTTATAAATGTTATGAGGTTTTAATTTGGCAACAAAAAGGAAGAATAATTCTAATAGAAAATCAAACAATAAGAAAAACACTACTAAAAGAACAAATACTAGATCAAAAGCATCAAAACGCGTTGAAGAAGAGGAATTCACAGACCCATTTTTTGCGGATTCAACAAGAGAGATTATCCTATGGTCTTCAATAGGTTTATGCATTTTGCTTTGCATTAGTAATATTGGAATTGGTGGTGTTGTAGGTAATGCGGTTGCAGATTTCCTTTTTGGTTTGTTTGGCATTATCCAATTCGTTCTACCTTTCATGGTAGCTTTTTCTGCATTTTTTATAATTTCAAATTATGGTAATAAAGTTGCAATAGCAAAGGTTATTGCAGGTTTTGTTTTGCTTATTTTCATAAGTGTATTTGTTGAGTTGATTATTAACGGCCAAAGTGTGTTGACTCCACTGGATGCCTTTGATTACGCTAGAGAGAATCATAATGGTGGTGGTTTGTTTGGTGGACTAATTGTGTTTGGCATTTTTGATAGTTTTGATCTTTTAGGGGCTTACCTAATTGATATCATTGTTATGATTGTTTGTACAATTATTATCATTGAGCGTTTCGCTTTTGACAGAGTTCAGCGTTCCTCACAGTACCATGCTGAGAGGGCTGCTGCAAAAAGACGCGCTAGACGTGAGCGTATGCTTCTTGAACGAGAGGCAAATCAGGTTCGATTCAATCCGGATCGCCAAGCAATTCGAAATAAAATCCAGCAGGATAGAGAGCTTGAATTGGCTCAGATGAAACAATCAGAAGGAAACAGACGAGATAGAAAGTACTCAGGCATTACTTCAAATGTTACTTTGGCTGATGGTTCTATTGACACACCAAATTCAGGTGATAATGTTGATGAAATCAAGTTTAATTTTGCTGAGGGCGAGCAGGACTTAGAGATTACAAAGACTAGTCGTCATAAGCTAAAATCAGGAGATAAAAAGACTAAGAGTCGACACAGCTTTAAGTCAGAGATTCCTGAAACAGAGCCAGAACAGGTTGTTACATCCATAGCTAATGATTTCTTTGATTTAAAAGAAGAGACTCCAGTGCCAGAAGTGGCTGCACCTGTATTTGAAGTGGCAGAGCCTATTATCAATACTCCGGAGCCTGTGGTTACAGAGCCAGTTTTTGAACCTCCAAAGCCAGTGGAAAAGCCAGCTCCAGTAGAGGCTCCTAAAAAAGAAGAAAAGAAGGAACCAATTCCAACGGTTTCAATTGATAATAAACAGCCTAAGAAGAATAAGCCATATAAATTACCACCAATTTCCTTACTAAAGGATGCTAAGAATACTGGTGGTGATTCAAAGCAGTATTTAGCAGATATGGCAAATAAGCTCCAAAGAACGTTGGGCAATTTCGGCGTTCAGGCAAAGGTAACTGAGGTTACACTTGGGCCTTCAGTAACTCGCTATGAGTTGGAAATTGCTGAAGGTACTAGAGTTTCTAAGGTTGTAAACCTTTCAGATGATTTAAAGCTAAATATGGCTGTTACAGACCTTCGTATTGAGGCGCCAATCCCAGGTAAATCTGCCATTGGTATAGAGGTGCCAAACAAGGTTAAATCTATGGTTTCCTTTAAAGAGCTTGTTTCTTCAAAGGAATTCAAGAGTGCAAAGTCAAAGATTTCGTTCTGTGTAGGAAAAGATATTGCCGGAAGTGTTATTGTCGGAAATATCGAAAAGATGCCTCACGTTTTGATTGCTGGTGCAACAGGCTCTGGTAAATCAGTTTGTATTAATACTATAATCATGAGTATTCTCTATCATGCTACGCCTGATGAGGTTAAAATGATTATGGTTGACCCAAAGATGGTAGAGCTTTCAGTTTACAATGGTATTCCACATTTATTATTGCCAGTTATTACTGATGCTAAAAAGGCAGCCGGAGCTTTACATTGGGCTGTAAAAGAAATGACTGACAGATTCGAGCTTTTGGCTTTAGCTGGAGTTCGTAACATAGATGGATTCAATGAAAAGGTAGATAGTGAAACATTACCAGATTCAGTGCCTGAGGCAAAGAGAGTTAGAATGCCTCAGATGGTTATTATTCTTGATGAGGTAGCGGACCTTATGATGGTTGCAGCTGCTGATGTTGAGGATTCTATTGTTAGACTTGCTCAGCTAGCTCGAGCTGCTGGAATACATCTTATTATTGCGACACAAAAGCCAACAGTAAACGTTATCACTGGTTTAATTAAAGCGAATGTGCCATCCCGTATCGCGTTCTCAGTTTCAAGTAGTAATGATTCTAGGGTAATTCTTGATATGAATGGTGCAGAAGACCTTTTAGGTAACGGTGATATGTTATATGCTCCACAAAACTTATCTAAACCTGTACGTATACAGGGTGCATTTGTTAGTGATGATGAAGTAAGTGCCGTTGTTCAATTCTTAAAGGATAACAACGAAGATTCAGAATACGATTCTAATATCGAAGAACAAATTAAAAACTCTGAAGCGGCTTCAGGGACAGTTTCTATTTCTGGAGAACCTGATAATTCTCGAGATCCACTGTTCAACGAAGCAGGCCGCCTTGTTATAGAAAATCAAAAAGGTTCTATTGGTTATCTGCAGCGAAACTTTAGAATAGGTTTCAACAGGGCAGCCAGAATTATGGATCAGCTGGCAGAGGCTGGGGTAGTAGGTCCAGAAATGGGCACAAAGCCTCGTGAGATCCGTATGGCTATCTCAGAGTTTGAAGAACTAATTAATGCACAGTAAGGAGTCAATTTAATGAAGTCAGACATTCAAATCGCACAAGAAGCAAAAATGGTTCACATTAGGGAGGTTGCTAAATCATTAGATATTCAAGAGGATGATTTAGAGCTTTATGGAAAATATAAGGCAAAGCTTTCTGACGAGCTATTAAGCAAGATTGAAGGAAACAAGAATGGTAAGCTTGTTCTTGTTACAGCAATTAATCCTACTCCAGCCGGCGAGGGAAAGACTACTACTTCAGTAGGACTAGGCCAGGCTATGGGCGTTCTTGGCAAAAAGGCATGCCTTGCACTTAGAGAGCCATCACTTGGACCATGCTTTGGTATCAAAGGTGGCGCAGCAGGTGGAGGCTATGCACAAGTTGTTCCAATGGAAGACTTGAATTTACATTTTACTGGTGATTTTCACGCTATTACATCTGCAAACAATCTTCTTGCAGCAATGCTTGATAATCACATTCAGCAAGGTAATGTGTTAGGTATTGATCCACGTCAAGTTGTGTGGAAGAGATGTCTTGACATGAATGATAGAGCTCTTAGAAATACAGTTATTGGTTTGGGGGCAAAGGCTGATGGAATGGTAAGAGAAGACCATTTTGTAATTACTGTTGCCTCTGAAATAATGGCTATTTTGTGCTTGGCTGATGACATGCACGATTTAAAGAAGCGTCTTGATAGAATAATTGTTGCTTACTCATTTGAGGGCAAGCCAGTAACCGCTGGTGATTTAAAGGCTACAGGTGCTATGGCAGCATTATTAAAGGATGCATTAAAGCCAAATCTTATTCAGACATTAGAGCATACACCTGCAATTGTTCATGGAGGACCATTTGCAAATATTGCTCATGGCTGTAACTCAGTTCGTGCAACAAAGGCTGCTATGAAGCTTGCTGATATTACTATCACTGAGGCTGGCTTTGGTGCTGATCTAGGTGCTGAGAAGTTTTTTGATATTAAATGCCGTATGGCAGGCTTGAAGCCTGATGCAGTTGTTCTTGTAGCAACAATTAGAGCTTTAAAATACAATGGCGGTGTTGCTAAAGCTGACTTAATAAATGAAAATCTTGATGCTTTAAAGAAGGGTATTGTAAACCTTGAAAAGCATATCGAGAATTTACAGAAATACGGTGTTCCTGTAGTGGTTACTCTCAATTCTTTTGTGACAGATATTCAGGCTGAAACAGATTTCGTTAGAAACTTCTGTCAGGAACGCGGTTGTGAATTTGCTCTTTCTGAAGTATGGGAAAAGGGCGGTAACGGTGGCGTAGAGCTCGCTAAGAAGGTTCTTGAGGTTCTTGATACAAAGGAAAGCAACTTTAAGCCATTATATGAAAATGAATTATCATTAAAGGATAAGATAAAGACTGTTGCAACTGAAATTTATGGTGCAGCTGAGGTTTCTTTCTCTGCAGCCGCAGAAAGAGAATTAAAGAGAATCGAAGATTTGGGTATGGGAGATTTTCCTGTATGTATGGCAAAGACTCAGTACTCACTTTCTGATGACGCTACGAAGCTTGGCAGACCAGAAGGCTTTACATTAAATGTTCGTGAAGTTTACGCATCAGCTGGTGCTGGATTTATTGTAGCTGTAACTGGTACAATTATGACTATGCCAGGTCTTCCTAAGGAGCCTGCTGCAAATAATATTGATGTTACCGATGATGGAGTTATAACAGGACTTTTCTAAAATACAACTATGAAATGTAAAAAATGTGGCACTGAAATTGAATCAAAGCTTCTTTACTGCCCAAATTGTGGGGAGTCTATTCAGCTTGTCCCAGAATACGACGTTTTAGAAGAGGAGTTACTTTCTAGAGTTGTTGAGGACAAGAATAAAGCAAAAGAAGAAAAGTTTGCCACAGGTGTGTATAAAAATCAGGAAAAGCCTGAAAAATCTCAGGCTCCTTGCAAAAAAGAAGTAATGAAAAAAGAGAGATATATCTCAAAGCGATTTAAACTTTGCCTTACTTTACTTCTTTTGTTTGCGGTTATTATTACTTGCATTATTGCTCAGTATGCTGGTAAATACTCATACGATAACCTTATGAATATGGCTCTTGAGTATGAGGATGAAGGGCAATATGCAAAGGCACTTGGGTATTTTGAAGAAGCTTATGAGCAAAAGAGTGATTCTCTAGAAGCTGTTTATGGCTTAGGAAGAATGTACTATAGAGTCAAAGAATACAAGAATGCTGTTGAATATCTCAATATTGCGTTAGACTTAGATCCTGAAAATAAAAAAATATATTCTTACTTGTTGGAATCCTATGTTGCTCTAAAGGATTATGACAGCATTTATGATTTGGCTGTAAAAGCTCCTAATGATGAGATACTTGATATGATTAGCCAATATTTTGTATCAGCACCAACTTTTAGCGAAGAGGGGGGCGAGTATGAGACTAATCTAACAATTACTTTATCTGCTAATCGCAACTATCAAATTTTTTATACAACAAATGGTAAAAATCCAACTACATCCGGAAAGCTGTACTCTGAACCTATTGAGGTGAAAGAAGGTACAACTGTTATCAAAGCTGTATGTTTAAATGCAGAAGGAGATTATTCAGAGGTAGTTACGCAGACCTATGTAGTTACTTATGCAGAGTTGGATACTCCTGTTGTCACCCCTTCAGGTGGTACCTTTACCACGCAGGAGGATATAACAATCGAGGTTCCTGAAGGCTGCACCGCATATTATTCATGGGATGGAAGCTATCCTGTAGATTCTGGAATTGAGTATACTGGTCCATTTCCAATCATATCCGGAGGAAGTGTTTTATCAGTTGTTATAGTTGATCCAAACGGGAATGAAAGCCCTTTATTTAGGGGAGAATACTATTACTAAACGTTAGGTAAAAAATGTCGATTTAAGATTCACACTTATTTCACAGGAAGGGCATTGTTTATCCATAATTTAATAGTAATATTACATCATCTCGATAAGAGATACATTTTTCATAACATTATTCTCCCTTTTAAAAGACACGTCACCGCAGGCGTGTCTTTATTTTTGCACTTTTTCTAGTTGCAATTTATACCCCTAATCATTACTCGTGCTGGGCCTGGGCAGGGGCTCAGTAAGGACAATATGTTTATAGTTAGAATTGTAACCTTTGAGCTGTATTCTTGGTTGTTTAATCGCTTAAAATGTTCTAAAATAAATAGCATGAATGTGAAAATTCTATGTGTAGGTAAAATTAAAGAAAAGTTTTATTCACAAGCTATTGATGAATACGTAAAACGTCTATCTAAATATTGTTCGGTAAAAATCATTGAGGTGGCAGATGAGAAAACAGCGGAAAATGCATCTGACAATGAAATTGCAATAATCAAGAACAAAGAAGGTGAGCGTTTACTTAAGAATATTGGTGAAAGGGATTATGTTATTGGATTAGCAATTCTTGGAAAGCAGCTGGATTCAGTTGCCTTTTCTGAATATATAGAGAATCTAGGTATACAAGGTAACAGTTCTATTGTATTCGTAATTGGAGGCTCATTAGGTCTTTCTGATGCTGTGCTTCAAAGATGCAATTATCAAGTATCTTTTTCCAAAATGACATTTCCACATCAATTAATGAGAGTTATATTACTTGAGCAAATATATAGAGCTATGCGTATTAAGAAAAAAGAACCATAGCACAAATAAAAATTGGAGGTATTATCCATATGAGAATGTATGATTTGATTGAAAAGAAAAA
>JAEEGL016593514.1_pt1 | contig 25438 bp, 22 predicted proteins | sample 9134231 | NCBI WGS metagenome assembly JAEEGL01 (sample SAMN16246548, study PRJNA631951) | gut metagenome | biome: gut microbiome; feature: rumen; material: fiber-attached | host: Bos | place: Iran: Karaj | collected 2018-10
ATTTATTAATCATTTAATAATCAATTTGTTATGGGTTATTACTTCACTTCAGAATCCGTTTCGGAAGGCCATCCGGACAAGGTATGCGACCAGATCTCGGACGCCATCCTGGATGAGATTCTCAAACATGACGCCACTTCGAAAGTGGCTTGCGAGACCTTAGTCACCACCGGTCTCGTCGTCGTCGCCGGCGAGATCCGCACCAACGCCTACGTCGAGATCCAGGACATCGCTCGCGAGGTCATCGACCAGATCGGCTACAACAAGTCGGAATACCAATTCGACGCCCAGTCCTGCGGCGTGCTCTCTGCCCTCCATGGACAGTCCAACGACATCTACATGGGCGTGGGCCGCGAGAAACCCGAAGAGCAAGGCGCCGGAGACCAAGGCATGATGTTTGGCTTCGCCTGCAAGGAGACCGAAAACTACATGCCGTTGACGATCGACCTGGCTCATCTCCTTTTGAAAGAACTCGCCGCCATCCGCCGCGAGGGCAAGGTCATGAACTACCTCCGCCCCGACGCCAAGTCACAGGTCACCGTGGAATACGAGGAAGGCTGGAAGCCCATCCGCATCGACACCATCGTCATCAGCACCCAGCACGACGATTTCATCAAGCCCGCCAACGACAGCGCTGAGGCCAAGCGTGAGGCCGATGAGCGCATGGTGGACAAGATCGAAGCCGACGTGCTGAACATCCTCATCCCGAGGGTGAAAAGTAAGTTGCCTGCCAAACTCCGCAAGCTGTTCGATCAAGACATGAAGATCTTCGTCAACCCCACCGGCAAGTTCGTCATCGGAGGTCCTCACGGCGACACCGGCCTCACCGGCCGTAAGATCATCGTCGACACCTACGGTGGACGTGGTGCCCACGGTGGTGGCGCCTTCTCCGGCAAGGACAGCTCCAAGGTTGACCGCTCAGCCGCCTACGCCGCCCGTCACATCGCCAAGAACCTGGTGGCCGCCGGTGTCTGCGACCAAGCGCTGGTCCAGATCGCCTATGCCATCGGCATCGCAGAGCCGGTAGGCTTCTACATCAACACGGAGAACACCGCCCACGTGAAAGACGCCGACGGCAAGACGCTCAGCGACGAAGCCATAGCCGAGAAGATCCGCGGCATGGTCAACCTCCGTCCCTACGCCATCGTCAAGCGCTTCGGCCTGACCAACCCCATCTTCAAGGAGACCGCCTCCTACGGCCACTTCGGGCGGCAGCCCGAGACCCGCAGGGTCGAGGTCTACTACAAGGACAGGAACACCGTCCGCGATGGCGACAAATACTACAAGGACGTGGTTTTCTTCGGTTGGGAGAAACTCGACTTGGTCGACAAGATCCGCAAGGAATTCAAGATCAAATAACTTTTGTTCCGCCGCATTTGCAATGCGGCGGCATCGGGTTCCCGCATTTGTGATGAGGTCACTAATTCCCTTGACTCTCAAACATCTTTATTAATTCCTCCGGCGTCATCCCCAAATGTTCAATGGAGATAGCCGCATCCTTTGCGAACGGACTGTCAGCATAGTCGTCCACAATCCGCTGGTACGCCGCACGAGCCTGATCCAGGTCCTGGAGCTGATCCTCATAAACAAACGAGGCCAACATAAACAGGGCGACAGGAGCTTTGTCGGACTTTGGATAGTTTTTCAAAAAACGGTCCGTCAGCTCGATGGACTGTTTCGGATCCTGTTTGGTGTTGACGGAAACCTCCAAGGCCTTAAACAGGTATTCCGCCGCATTCTCCGCATCGGGGTTCTCCTCGGCATACTTGCTAAAAGTCTCGATGGCACCGGCGATCGCCTCGTTATTGGTGCTCATATCGGCGTTAAACAAGACCTCTTCTGCCGCCTTGACCTCTTTCTCGGTGGTCTTGGTCGGACGATTGCATGACACGGCGATCATCACCAGTGCCAGGCCAATGAAAATGGAAAAATTCTTCATCTTGTTATCTCCTACGTTGTTTTTTTGGGAAAATCATACGATAGTCGACGTCGCATTTGCCTTCAGAGATGGCGCGTAGCTTGCCTTGGAGCAAAGTCTTACGCAGCGCGGCGATACGATCGACATGCACATGTCCTTGGGTATGGTCATATTCATGTTGGATGATCCGCGACTTTATGCCGGTGAACTCCTCCTCATGCAGTTGGAATTGCTCGTCATAGTAACGGATGCGGATGCCGTCGTGGCGTATCACATCCTCATAGATGCCCGGCAGGCTGAGGCAGCCCTCCTTGAAAGGCACCTCTTCGCCGAAGGTTTCCAGCAGTTGGGCGTTGATGAAGACCTGTTTGAAGTCCTTGGCGTCAGGGTAGTCCGGGTAGAACGGACTCGCATCCACCAGAAACAGTCGGATCGACTGGTTGATTTGCGGGGCGGCCAGTCCCACGCCCTCAGAATGCGTCAACGTCTCCCACATATCGGAGATCAGTTGCTCCAATCCCGGGAAGTCTTTGTCAATATCTTTCGCCACGGCTTTCAAAACCGGATGGCCGTAGGCCACAATGGGTAATATCATCGGTTCTTTTGTTTTTTTATTTTATTGATGATAGATAGGATTGTAAAATGATCGTGGCGCTGATGGTATCCACCAACTCCTTATTTTGTCGTTGTTTTTTCTTTAACCCGGCGTCGATCATGGTCTGGTGCGCCATCACCGAGGTGAAACGCTCGTCATAGCGGACGATCTTCATCGTCGGCAGTAGTTTCTTGATGCGGTTCACCAGCGGCTCAATGTATTTGGTGCTATCCGACGGGTTGTTGTGCATATCCTTCGGCTCGCCGATGACGATGGTCTCCACCTCCTCCTTGCTCACATAGTCCACCACCCAATCCGCCAACTTTCCGCTCTCCACGGTCGTCAGCCCATTGGCGATGATCTGCAAGGGGTCCGTGACCGCCACGCCACAACGTTTCCGTCCCAAATCGATAGCCATGATTCTAGCCATATCACACATTTTAGCCTGCAAAGGTACAAAAAAAATCCAAATTTCGCTCAGAAGGGGCGAAAGAATCCCTAGGTGGGCTTTAGCCCACAAAACAATTTCATTATCGGTTATCGATTGCCGCCCGAAGGGCGTTACCCACCAGCATGAAAGCCAGCACCAGCAGCATGATGGCGATACCCGGTAGGATGGCGAGGTAGGCGGCATCGAGGATGATGAAGGCGTAGTTCTCTTTGATCATGCTTCCCCAGGAGGGCATGGGCGGCTGGACGCCGATGCCGAGGAAACTCAGTCCTGCCTCCAGGAGGATGGCCGAGGCGAAGTTGGAGGCCGAGACCACGATGATGGGGTTGATGATGTTCGGCAGGATATGTCGCAGGATGATCCGGATGTCCTTGAAGCCCAGGGCCTTCCCTGCTTCCACGTAGGTCATCTCGCGCACGGAGAAGATCTGTCCACGGACGATGCGCGCCACCTCCACCCACATGGTGAGTCCCACGGCGATGAAGACCTGTCCGATGCCCTTGCCCAGGGCGAAGGTGATGGCGATGACCAGCAGCAAGGTCGGGATGGACCACACCACATTGATGAGCCAGACCACCACGTCGTCGACCTTGCCTTTGAAAAAGCCGCCGAGGCTGCCGATGAAGATGCCGATGAGGAGGCTCAGCGACACTGCGATGAAGCCCACGATGAGGCTGATGCGGCTACCCAGCACGAGGCGGCTGAGGAAGTCACGTCCGAACTGGTCGGTGCCCAGCAGGAACTTCTGGTGCTTAAGGTTATGCTGGAGGATATACTCTCGCGCCTCCATGTCGGACCCGAACCGTTGTCCCGGTGCAAGTTCCGTGTTGTCGATCTCCTGGACCCTGACCTTGCCGTCCTGTTCCGGGTTGAACAGGAAGACGAGGGTATGGTCGGCGAACACCTGGAGGCTGTCGCAAGGGATGAAGGTGCAGTCGTCGGGTACTCCGTAGAGGAGTCGGTGACCGGCGCCTACCGGCGCCGGAGGGTTCTCCTTCGGCACCACCACCATATCCACCTCGAAGCCCGGCTTGCGGGTGCTCAACTCCAGGAGTTGGCGGTTGGCGTGCGGCGTAGGGTCGGGGATGATATAGTAGGCGAACAGCGCCAGCAAGGCCACCACCACGATGAACGACAGCGACACCATGCCCAGCCGGTTCTTTCGGAACCGCCGCCAGGCCAAGGCTCTCGGTGACTGTGACGTTTTCTTCGCTCCCATGCTGCAAAGATAGATTTTTTTGAAAAAAGTCTTGCGGTATTTGAAAAAAGTTGTATTTTTGCAGCCGCTATCAGATGGTGGATTTAGCTCAGCTGGTTAGAGTACCGGATTGTGGTTCCGAGGGTCGTGGGTTCGAATCCCACATTCCACCCATAAGCGAGTAGAGTGGTTCGGCGGGCCTCACGGCCCGCCGAACTTTTTTTAATGCCTATACTTAATCCTCCGTATCTTATCTCCGCAGGCATCGTAGATCCTCCCAAACAGGCAATCCCCACGGTCCAGTTTCAGCCTCAAGCCCACCTGGAAGTCGATGGAACGGGTCTTCCCTATCCCCAGCAGCGAGATCAGGTCTCTGGTGCCCAAGGTCAAGGGACCGACACGCACGTAGGCGCCCGCCGTGACGTAGCGATAGTCATACAAGGTCACCGGCGCGGCCACCCCGAGGAAGCTCGTCTCGTAACGTGGCGTCAGACTCAGCATGGCCTCACGTTCCACAGCGGCGTCGTAGAGCCATCGCGAGACCGGCTGCACCCAAGTCAGGTTGGTGTAGAAGTCACGGTACAGGTTCAGGTCATACTGCACGCTCAACGCCGTGGGCAGCCCGATCCGGAACGACTCCCCGGTGCGGAAGGCCGTCACGGAATTGCCCACGATGGAATCCAACAGCACCGTCGCCCCGTTGATCATCGTCACCGTGTCGAAATCCTTGAAGTTGACCACGAAATCCTGGCCCGACAGCTGTCCCTGCAAAACGTTCTTTCCGAAACGCACGCTGCCCACGTCGATGAGGGACACACCCAGCCTCCAATAATAGTATTCCGGCCGGTCGTCGCAGGCATCCCGAGGGGCGGTACGCACCAACGTGCTCGTCTTGTAGGTCAAGGTGATTCCCACATCGGCACCGAGGCCGAGGCCTTTCACCAGCGGGTCGTTGAATCTCACGAAGGTGTCCAAGTCATGGAAGGGCATGGCGTAATCCATCGGCAGGGCGAGGTTGACCTCACTGTCGAAGTCATAGAAGCGCAACTGTTCGGAGTTCAGCACCGAGTAGTCCAGCATCGGCGTCTCCAGGCTCACCCCGGCCACCCCGAAGAGCATCTTACCCGTCACGCCCGCATCCATCTTCAGCGCTCCATGGTCGAACACCTTCGTGGAATAGCTCAGATCCGCCTCCTCCCAGGCCATGGTCGAGAATCGCATATCGTTTGAGGCATAGCGCACATGCTGCATCGGTGGATATTTCAACGATTCCGTGATCAGCACCGGGATCTCCCAGGGCATCCTCACCACGGAGGTGTAGAACCGCGAACGCAACGAGAAGGCGACCGCGTGATTGTGTCCCAGGGTCAGCATCATCGACGGCACGACGACATCCATCGCCTGATAGGCGAACCGGTCTTTCGTGCCCGGATAATACTCGTAATAATACGGATGATCGTCCTGCTGTCCCTCGAAGGTGGCCCAAGTCCCACCCGGAGCCATCAGCCCACGCAAGGAAGGGATGAACGTCCGAGGAGGCAGATACGCGAAATTGTTGCCAAGGGAAAAAGAGAGGGAGGCCAACCCGACATCATCATGCACGAAGGTCGTGGAGATGTTCGATGGGTTAAGCCACGCCGAGGAAGAGCCCGAGTAGTTGTCAAGCACGCCCGGCGCCGTCTGTGCGTGGACACCTCCCGCCAAAAGGGAGACCATCAGCACCAAAAAGCCTATCCTCACGCTATTATTTCCAAACACATCCTCAAAACGCAGCACGCCCCGGAAAATTGCCTCACTTACAAAAACTTCATTTTTACCAATAATTATGGAGTGTGTAAAGAAAAAAAAGCGTAATTTTGCAGGCTCTTAACCGACCTACAAGCGGGTGTGGCGGAATTGGTAGACGCGCTAGACTTAGGATCTAGTTCCGAAAGGGGTAAGGGTTCGAGTCCCTTCATCCGCACGTTACAAGACATAACACATTAAAACAGCATAATGAACACAACACAATCTGTCAAGGGAGAACAACTCCTCTCCATCCAAATCAACGTGGTCAAGGATGACTACGAGCCTCAGGTAAAGACCGAGCTGAAGAAGCTCCAGAAAAAAGCGAACGTCCCCGGCTTCCGCCCCGGCATGGTGCCTTTCGGGATGATCAAGAAGATGTACGGCTCACAAGCCACCATCGAAGTGCTCAACTCCTTGGTGTCCGAGACGCTCAACAACTACATCCTCGAGAACAAGCTCGACCTCATCGGCTATCCGCTTAGCGACCCTGACCATCAGCAACCGCTGGATTTCGAGAACCAGGACTCCCTCGACTTCTTCTTCGAGGCCGCCGTCCGCCCGGAGATTAACGTCGACTACAGCAAGTGCGACATCGACTTCACCCATGTCATCGCTGACGACGCCGCCATCGACAAGACCCTCGAGGAGATCACCGAACGCAACCCCAACATCACGCATCCCGAGACCGTCGGCGAAGACGACTCCCTTGAACTGAAAGTGCGCGAAGCCGAAAGCGGAAAGGAACTGGAAGACGGCTTCCAGAAGGATCTGGTGATGATCTCCCTGAAGGACATCCGCACCAAGACCAACAAGAAGAAATTCATCGGCAAGCCCGTCGGCGCTGAGTTCATCGTCAACCTCGCCGATGTCCTCGGCGTTGAAAAAGCCGCCAAAGCCCTCGGCAACGACGCCCCTGCCGACAGCGACTATAACATCATCATCGACGACATCCGACACGAAGAGAAACCCGAACTCAACGAGGAGTTCTTCAAGAAGATGTACCCCGACAAGGACATCAAGGATCTCGAGACCTTCCGCGCCAACATCAAGGAGGACATGGAACGCCAGTATACCAGCGAGACCGACCGCATCCTCTTCACCAAGATGATTGACAGCCTCGTCGACAACACCAAGTTCGACCTGCCCGACGCCTTCCTCAAACGCTGGATCGTCGAGAACAACCAAGGCCAGCTCTCCGCCGAGGACGTCGAGAAGAACTACGACAGCAACTATAGCAAAGGCCTCCGTTGGCAACTCATCGAAGACCATATCGTGAAGGACAACATGGACCTCGCCATCAAGGACGATGAGGTCAAGGCCTTCATCCGCACCCAGATCTTCCCGGGCCTCAACTACGACACCATGGAAGACGACATGAAAGAGCGCATCGACAAGATCTCCGAAAGTTACCTCAAGAACGAGGAGCAAGCCAACAACGTCAGAAACCAACTCGCCGACGTCAAGATGACCCAGTTCCTCAAGACCAAGATGAAAATCAACTACACCGACAGGACCTATGATGAGTTCATCAAGGAACTCGAAGCCGAAAACAAGAAAAAAGCCAAAAAATGAACGAATTCCAAAAATACGCCACCAAGCATCTGGGAATCAACACCTTATGTCTTGAGAAATACATCTCCCAGATCAACAACAGCGGGGGTTACATCTCCCCCACCGTCATCGAGGAACGTCAACTGAACGTCGCCCAAATGGACGTGTTCTCCCGACTGATGATGGACCGCATCATCTTCCTTGGCACTGCCATCGATGACTATGTCGCCAACGTCATCCAAGCCCAGTTGCTCTTCCTTGAGTCGACGGACCGCACCCGCGACATCCAGATCTACCTCAACTCCCCTGGAGGCAGCGTCTACGCCGGACTGGGCATCTATGACACTATGCAGTACATCGGGCCTAACGTCGCCACCATCTGCACTGGCATCGCCGCCTCCATGGCCGCCGTCCTGATGTGCGCCGGAACCCCCGGTAAACGCTCCGCACTCCCCCACTCCCGGATCATGATCCACCAACCCATGGGCGGCGTGGAAGGACAAGCCACCGAGATCGAGATCACAGCCCGCGAGATCCAGAAACTCAAGAAGGAACTCTACGAGATCATCTCCAAACACTCCGGACAACCCTACGACAAGGTGTGGGCCGACTCCGACCGTGACTACTGGATGACCGCCGAGGAAGCCAAGGAATATGGCATGATCGACGAAGTGCTGATCAGAAAGTAATAGGATGGCCAACCGGAAACAGAACCACTGCTCTTTCTGCGGAAAGACGGAAGCCGAGGCAGGCACGCTCCTTCAAGGCATCGAGGGCTTCATCTGCCCCCAATGCGCCGAGCAAGCCTACCTCATTGTCAAAGACATCCAAGCATCGTCAGGCGAACATCACAGTTCGCCTGACTTCACTTTACAGAAGCCCAAGGCCATCAAGGCGTTCCTCGACCAGTATGTCATCGGCCAGGACGACGCCAAACGCACCCTCGCGGTGGCCGTCTACAACCACTACAAACGCATCGGTCAGAAGGTGCAGGACGACGAGGTCGAGATCGAGAAGTCGAACATGATCCTCGTCGGCGAGACCGGCACCGGCAAGACCCTCATGGCACGCACTATCGCCAAGATGCTCAACGTGCCTTTCGCCATCGCCGATGCCACCGTGCTCACCGAGGCCGGTTACGTGGGCGAGGACGTGGAGAACATCCTCGTCAAACTCCTGCAAGCCGCCGACTACGACGTCAAGGCCGCAGAACACGGCATCGTCTTCATCGACGAGATCGACAAGATCGCCCGCAAGAGCGACAACCCCAGCATCACGCGCGACGTCTCCGGCGAAGGCGTCCAGCAAGCCCTCCTCAAACTCCTCGAAGGCACCGTGTCCAACGTGCCTCCTCAAGGCGGACGCAAACACCCTGAACAAAAGATGATCCCCGTCAACACCAAGGACATCCTCTTCATCGCCGGCGGCGCCTTCGACGGCATCGAACGCATCATCGCAGCCAGGAAAAGCACCAACGTCATCGGCTACAGCTCCACCTTCGACCAGGAACTGGACAAGAACAACCTCCTGCAATACATCGCCCCCGCCGACCTTAAGAAATACGGACTCATCCCCGAGATCGTCGGCCGTATGCCGGTCATCACCTACCTCAACGCCCTCGACGCCACCGCCCTCAAGCGCATCCTCACCGAGCCGAAGAACGCCCTCGTCAAACAATTCACCAAACTCTTCGCCATGGACGGCATCGAGCTTGCCATCGAAGATGAGGCCCTCGACTTCGTGGTGGAGAAAGCCATTGAGTTCAAACTCGGCGCACGCGGCCTGAGATCCATCTTGGAAGCCATCCTCAACGACGCCATGTTCGAGATGCCCTCCCAAAACAAGGTGAAGAAACTCCTCGTCACGAAAGCCTATGCCGAGGAGAAAATTTCCAAAGACAATAAATTGGCACAGTAGTTGCTAAGGACCCCTCTTGGTTTTAAAAAAATTGAATCCATGAAGAAGATCCTTTTCAGCGCCATGATGCTATTGATGGCCACTTCCATCGCCTTTGCCCAACAGCCCACGAGGAAATTGCGCTTCGTCAATAAAAGCAACCCGAACCAGGTGGTTCAACCCAGCACAGGCACAAGCACGAGCGCCACGACGCAGACGGAACATCTCAACGTCGTCTACGGCCGCATCGATGGTCGGGACACCCTGCTCTATGTCTATCTCCCCGAAGTGGATATCGACCTCATGTGCCGCTACTACGAGATCACCAGCACGCGCCAGGGCCGTCGCCTCGCCAACAACGTCAAGAAGGTCTACCCCTACGCCAAGTTGGCAGGAGAGAAGATGAAGGAATTCGACGCCATCCTGGCCGAGGTCAGCGATGCCTCGGAACGCAAACGCATTATGAAAGAGGCGGAAGATGAACTCACCTCCCAATATACCGAGGAACTCAAGAAACTCAACTTCTCCCAAGGCGCCATCCTCATCCGTCTCATCGACCGCGAGACCGGCAACACCTCCTACCAGGTCGTCCGCGAACTGAGAGGCCGACTGAGAGCCTTCTTCTATCAAGGCTTCGCACGCCTCTGGGGATACAACCTTAAAAGCGAGTACGACCCGCACAACAATCCTGAGGACGATAACATCGAAACGATCGTCACCTTGCTCGAAAGAGGACAGATCTAAAGGATTGAATCACTTCCCACGCCCTTGGATGACAATCAAGACGGTGTAAATCAAAATCTTCAAGTCCAACCCAATACTGACATTCTCGATATAGAGAATGTCGTATTTTAATCGCTCGATCATCTCATCGACGTTCTCTGCATAGCCGAACTTGACCTCACCCCAACTGGTGATGCCCGGCTTCACCATGAGCAACATGCTGTAATAGGGGGCGCGCTCCATGATCTTGTCGATATAGTATTGACGCTCAGGACGGTAGCCGACGATAGACATGTCTCCCTTCAACACGGTCCAGAACTGAGGGATCTCGTCGAGCCTCACCTTCCGCATGAACTTGCCGAACCTCGTGATGCGCGGATCATCGTCGCTGGAGAGTTGTGGCGTACAGTCCGCCTCGGCATCGACACGCATGCTGCGGAACTTCGCCATCTTGAACGGACGTCCGCCCTTGCCGATACGCTCCTGCACATAGAACACAGGGCCGGGCGAGGAGAGCTTCACAATGAGGGAGGTGATCAGATACACGGGCGAGAGCAACACCAGCACCAGGATTGACACCACGATGTCGAACAGACGCTTGAGGACACGCTGCCAGATGGGCATCAACTCGGGACTCACCTGCACCAACGGCGTCCTCCAGATGGCGGACTGCTTCACGTTGCCGAAGACGAGGTCCTGCATCTCGGGGATGATCTCGATCTCCGCATCGGTCTGGTTCATCACCGGCAAAATGATGTTCATGCAGTCCTTCTCCGACCGCTCGATGGCGATGATTACCTCTTCGACGTCGTTGTCACGGATGATCTGCACCAGGTCCTTGACGGCGCCGAGATGCGGCAAGTACTCGCTCAACCGGTAATAATCCTTGTCATAGACGTTCACGAAACCGATGAAACGCTGTCCCGTGGGCTTCTGCTGCTGGCTGATATCCTGGAAGATGGACACGGCGTTGTCGTTGCTGCCCACGATCAAGGTGTTGAAACAGATCTTCCCCGAGTGGATGTTGTGCTTCACGATGCTTGTGATGACGATACGCCCGATGTAGGTCAGCCCGAACTGTAAGGCAAAGAGCGTGATGAAGGACTGGTAATACATCTTGTAGGTGAAGATCTGGTCGTCGAGGATGGCGGCGAAGAACAAGATGGTGACACCCAACAGGGTGATGAAGAAGGTCTGCGAGAGCTCTTTCAGACGCGACTTGGAATACACGCTCTGATACGCTCCAGTGAGGCCATGAAGCACGACCCAGGCGATCGGGATAAGCGCCACGGCGACCCAGAAGCTCTGGTCGTGGAAGGCCAGGCCGAAACGTTGCCAGGTATTCACATTCGGAACTTCATACGTCTTCCTGAAATAATAGAACAACGTCCATGACAGCACGGATAGCAGCCAGTCGACGAATGCATACAGGTAAGGAAGTCGGCGTTTGTGTGTCATCGATCGCGGTAGATTAGCTTCAAGTTGTCGAAATAGAAATATTGCGTCCCGTCGTTGCGCGCATCCCAGGAGGAGAAATACAACTTGAAATAGCTGGCATCCTCGTTCTCCACCAGATACGGGCCGATGTTGATATAGACCTTATGCCAAGTGGTCGGGTCAACGCCGGACTCGCCGGTGGGATTCACTCTGTAGAAGGGATATTCGTAGATGCTGCCATCACGGTAATAAAGGCCGATGAGGCAGGTGTCGGAGCATTTGTAATCCATCTCGAGCATGCAGGCGGAACCGGTGGTGGGGAGATCCTCGAACTGCTCCGAGTTGGCCACCTTGAACTGCATGGTGTCGGAGGTCAGGACGAACCGTCCCGAATAGGAGGAGTAGATGCCCTGCGGGTCATGCCAGGCTTGCGGACCGTTGACACGGTTGAGGGGAGCGTAATTTCCGGAGAGGTTCTCCAACGACACGAAGCCGCCGTCGAAATCCTCCATCCAACGGACGTGAAGGTTATCGCCTTCCGGATAATAGGTGAAGACCGGAGACAAGGTGATCACGCTGTCCCTCACCAAATCGAGCGAAGGGTATTCCGCCGGAGCCATGAAAGGATATTCAGCTCGGGTCTGGCTGATGCCGTTGACCTTGATGCCGGGATAGATGGCAACCTTATGCGGACCTTCCTTCAGCACGGGAATCACGGTGGGCAACTCGAAAGCGCCAATGTTGTCGTCATCGATATAGACCCACACATCCGTGAAGTTGTGCGTGTTGGCCCCATAGGTGTAGTAATCGCAACTCACTGAAACCGTGTCGATCCGGAGATAGGCAGGGACGGTTTGCGGTCCTTCAAAGTCATTGCAGGACGGGAGGGCGAGGATGAGGAGGGAAAGCAAGATGATCAGCGTAAAATGTCGTGTCATAAGCGTTTGCTTTTAATTTGAACGATTAGGAAGCCCGAATATTGTTTCAATGAGCCATTTTTTTGAAAGAATCTTCGACCGCCTTGAGGATGTCGTAGGCGAGGTTCAGGACCATGACGCCGTCGTGGATGCTGACCACCGGGACGGTGTTGTGGATGATGCTGTCGTGGAAACTCTCCAGTTCGGTCTGGATGGCGTTGATGGGATGGATCTCGGGCATCTCCATGGTGATCTGCCGGGTGGCGCCATCCGCCAGGTCGAGGGTCAGGGAATAGGGATAGCCCTTCTCCTCATGGTCGTGGATCCTGACGATCTCGGTCTTCTTGTCGAGGAAGTCCATAGTGATGTAGGCGTCGTCCTGGAAGATGCGCATCTTCCTCATGTTCTTGAGGGAGATCCTGCTGGCGGTGAGGTTGGCCACGGTGCCGTTCTCGAACTCGATGCGGGCGTTGGTGATGTCGGGCGTAGGACTGACGATGGAGACGCCGCAGGCCGTGACCTTCGCCACGGGCGACTTGACGATGGAGAGCAGGATGTCGAGATCATGCACCATCAGGTCCAGGACCACCGGGACGTCCGTGCCACGGGGGTTGAACAAGGCGAGACGATGCACCTCGATGAACCTCGGCGAGGTGATGCGAGGCTCCGCGGCGAGGAAGGCGGGGTTGAAGCGCTCCACATGGCCCACCTGCACCTTCACGCCGGCCTGGTCCGCCAAGACAATCAGTTTTTTGGCCTCCTCGGGGGTAGCCACGATGGGCTTCTCAATGAAGACATGACGACGACGGCTCAAGGCCTTGGAGGCGCAGGCGAAATGCTGCACCGTGGGAGTGACGATATCCACCACGTCGACGGCCTCGATCAAGTCCTCGATGGTGCCGAAGCAACGGACACCCGTCGCCGACACCTGACTCGCCGTCGCAGGATCGGGATCGTAAAAGCCGACCAACTCGTATTGACTGATCTGCTGGATGCATTTGATGTGGATCTTGCCGAGATGGCCCGCACCCAGGACTCCTATTCTAAGCATGTGAAAATTTTTGGCAAATATAGTGATTTGTTCAGGAGTGAGACCGAAAAAACCCGTATTTTTGCGTCCGCTATGGTGATCGAAGACAACTACCGACACAAAGGGATGCGCAACCAACTCGTGGAACAACTCCGCAGCGAGGGCTTCCACGACGAGAGGGTCCTCGCGGCCATCAACGAGGTGCCACGACATGTCTTCCTCGACTCCTCCTTCGTCGAGATCGCCTACTCCGACCAGGCCTTCCCCATCGGTTCCGGCCAGACCATCTCGCAGCCAAGCACGGTGGCCTGCCAGACGGAGCTGCTGAAGATCGAACGGGGCATGAAGGTGCTGGAGATCGGCACGGGATCAGGCTATCAGGCCTGTGTGCTGGCGGCCATGGGAGCGCGGGTGTTCACCATCGAGCGGCAACGTAACCTGTATTTCAAAACCAAAGAGATCCTGGAGGCCCTACCCTTCCGGGTGAAGACCTACCTCGGCGACGGCTTCGAGGGCCTGCCAACCTATGCGCCCTTCGACCGCATCCTGGTCACCGCCGGAGCGCCCGACATCGCCGAGGCGCTGGTGGGCCAACTCAAGACCGATGGCATCATGGTGGTTCCCGTGGACAAGGCCACCGGCGAGGGCCAGACCATGCTGCGCCTCACCAAGACCGCCGACGGCACCCTCACCCGCGAGGAGTTCGGGGAATTCAAATTCGTCCCGATGTTGCGGGGCATTGGCAACAACTGAGAGCCCCTTCGGGGCGATTTTTGTTCTCTTTTGTTCTCGGGGATTTGTAATCCCCGAGCAAATGGGTATGGGGATTTGCAATCCCCACCATTCCGGACCGCATTGCAAATGCGGCGGAACGAGATGTCGGAACCTTATTTTTTGAAGATGCCACCGAGGATCGACCGGAAAATCTGATTCCCCAGCTTCCGCCCGAACGTTGTCGCCGTCGTATTGATGGTCTTCTCCAAGGCCTTCCGCCCGGCGGATTTCTTCGTACTGGACTTCTTCGTGGACTTCGAGGCCTTCTCCTTCGCCTCCTTGGCCTTGCGCTTCTCTTCCTCCTCGGCCTCCTTCTGGGCACGTTTCTCCTCCTGACGCTGCTCCTCCACCAAGGTCTCGTAGGCGCTCTCACGGTCAAACGACTTGTCGTACCTGCCGTAGAACCGCGAATTGCGGATCAACGACTGACGTTGCTCGTCGGTAATGGCGCCGATCTGGCTCAAGGGGAACAGGATCTTGGCACGCTCCACGATGCACGGGGCACCCTTCTCATCGAGCAGCGACACCAATGCCTCGCCGGTGCCCAACTCCAGGATGGCGCTCTCCGTGTTGAAGTCAGGGTTGGTGCGGAAGGTCTGCGCCGCTGCCTTGACGGCCTTCTGCTCTTTTGGCGTATAGGCCCTCAGGGCATGAAGGATGCGGTTGCCCAGCTGTCCGGCGATGATCTCAGGGATGTCGTCGGGGCTTTGGGTGACGAAATAGACACCCACGACCTTGGAACGCCCCAGACGGATGACCTGCTCGATCTTGTCGACCAGCGCCTTCGCGGTATCCTTGAACAGCATGTGGGCCTCGTCGAAGAAGAAGATCAGCTTAGGCAGGTCGAGGTCGCCCACCTCCGGCAGACGGGTGTACAACTCGCTCAGCAGCCAGAGGAGGAAGGTGGAATAGAGCTTGGGGTTCAGCATCAGCTTGTCGGCAGCCAGGACGTTCATCACGCCTTGTCCGTTCTCGGTCTGCAAGAGGTCATAGACGTCGAAGTCAGGCTCCCCGAAGAAGAGGTCGGCGCCCTCCGCCTCCAGGGCGAGCAAGGCGCGTTGGATGGCACCCACGCTCACCGAACTGACGGTGCCGTACGTAGTCGTGAACTCCTTGGCGTTCTTGGCCACGTAGTCGAGCATCAACCGGAGGTCTTTCATGTCAATCAGCAGCAGGCCGCGGTCGTCGGCGATCTTGAACACGATGTTGAGGATGCCGGTCTGGGTCTCGTTGAGTCCTAGGAGCCTCGCCAACAGCTGAGGTCCCATGTCGGAGATGGTCGCCCTCAGGGGATGGCCCTGTTCTCCATAGACGTCGAAGAAACGTGTCGGGCAGCCCTTGAACTGCGGGTCAGTGATGCCGAACTCGGGGCAGCGTTTTTGGATAAAGCCACTCATCGCACCGGCCTGGCTGATGCCCGAGAGGTCGCCTTTCATGTCGGCCATGAAGCAAGGAACACCCGCCTGGCTGAACGACTCCGCGAGGACCTGCAAGGTCACGGTTTTACCTGTACCGGTCGCACCGGCGATCAAGCCATGGCGGTTGGCCATCTTACCCACCAGATAGAGCGGTCCATTGTCGCAGTGGGCAATATAAAGTTGTTTTTCTTCTGTGTACATAATCTTAACTTATTTTATTGATATTGAACTTGATATACTTAATGGTCAATCCTTGGTCGAGCCACATCTGCTCATAGAAGGTGCGGATGCTCTTGACTTCGAGGTCGTCTTTGTTGGCGTAGAGGTCATCGGTGTGATACAACAGAGGCAGCTCTTGCTTCTCCACCACCTCATGGAGGGTGAATTCATACATGATGGGGCTGTCCGTCTTGAGGTTCAGGATGCCGTCGCGTTTGACGAACTTGCGGTAGCGTTGCAGGAACTCAGGTGAGGTGAGTCGGTGACGGGCGTTGCGTTCGCCTTCACCGGGGTGCGGATCGGGGAAGGTCACCCAGATCTCATCGACCTCGTCGGGGGCGAAGAAATGGGCGATCTGGTCGATACGGGTGCGGATGAAAGCCACGTTGTGAAGGCCTTCCTCCCTGGCCTGGGTCAAGCCACGCCACATGCGGGCTCCCTTGATGTCGACGCCGATGTAGTTGACCTCCGGATGCACCCTCGCCAAGCCGACAGTATACTCGCCTTTGCCGCAGCCCAGTTCCAGGACGATGGGATGGTCGTTATAGAAGAAATCCTCATGCCAGCGACCTTGCAGGGGGAAGCCTTCCGACATGATCCTCTCATAGGAATACTGGAACAGGTTTTCGAAACTCTTGTTCTCCTCAAAGCGCTGCAATTTGTTTTTACTGCTCATAGGTGTCTCATTTGTTCATGATCCAGGCTTTCGCGTTGGAGTTCTGGTGGATTTTGGTCAGTTCGGCATTGGCCGATTCGAGGTCCTCGAAGGAGCCGTAACTCACGTAGAAGCCCTGGCCTCGTTTCATGACGAAGGCTTTGGCGTAGCCTTGTCCGTGGAGGGTGTTTACCAATTTTTCGGCGTTTTCCTGTTGGGAGAAAAAGCCACCGATGATATTGATCTTCGGAGTGGGCGGGGTTGGGGGGATGACATCCCCGGCTGCGTTCTGTCGCCCTTCCAGGGCGTCCACATCACCGGCTGGACCCTTCGGGGCGACGGTGTCACCCACCAGCGTGTCCGCATCACCGCCAGGGGATGCTATATCTGTAACAGGAGCCGTCTCCCGCTCCTCCGCATCCCGGAGGGATGCTATATCTGTAGCCGCGGGGTAGTATTGCACCATCTGCGACAGTACTGCAGGATTCGGTTTGAACACCACCTTGGGGATCGGCTGTGGCTTGGGTTTGATCGGCAGGTCGATATGGATGATCTCCAAGAAATAAAGCAAGATCAGCACCACCGGGATGACCAACAAAAGGCTGAGGATGGTCCACAGGATGGATCTCCGGCGGTGTCTGTTGAACTCGTACTCGTCGTTGGGTTCCTCCTTCCGTTTTCTCTTACCTTCGTCCAAGGCCTGCCGGTCAACGGTCATCGGGGTGTTCAGGTCTTTGGTCTGTTGGGCCACCTGGGCCTTCCAGTCCTCCGTCTTCTGGCCGTCATACACGGGCACGGCGGCGAAGTCGTCCAGCCCGAAGGCATCTGCGTTCAGGTTGGCGCCTTCCTCGGGGGTAAAGCTCACCTGGGCATGGTCCCCCATACGCAGGATGCCGACACCTTCGATCGCGACTTCCTTCCCCTCTTTAAGGGCGGCGAAACTCTCTGCCACAAACTGGGTCAGGGTCCGCTGGGCCTCCTCCTCCGGACAGCTCTCATAGGCAGCAAGGGCCTTGACGAGGAATCCATCCTCGCCGCGTTGCTGCGGGTCGAAGCTGATTGTGGCGGTAGGCCTCTCAAACTGGTTGGTGATGACGTTCACCTTGGCGCCGTCGTCGTGCCGGACAAACATGCCGAGGCCGGGAACGATGATGGACTCACGTTCGAAAAGCAGTTCTGATATGACGGTACTGATATTGCTCATACAAGGTATTCTTTGGGGATGTTCACCAGATCGTCCGGCGTATCGATGGAGATGTTCTGTGCAAGGTCGCTCACGGCTACCCGGATGCGCAGTCCGTCTTCGAGCCAACGCAGCTGCTCAAGCGACTCCGCCTGCTCCAAACGGCCGGGTGGCAGCGAAGCCACTCGTCTCAAGGTATCCGCCTTATAGCCATAGATGCCGATATGCTGATAATAGTCGGTCTTTTCAAACCACTGTGCGGTCTCTGCTCCTCGAACATACGGGATGGCATGTCGGCTGAAATACAAGGCGCCGCCCTGATGGTCAAAGACGACCTTGACAACGTTAGGGTTCGGCACGGCCAATGGATCGGTGATCTTCCTCGCCAAGGTAGCCAGGGCCACATCCTCACGGCGGATCAGGTCGGCCACAAGGTCGATCTGCCTCGGGTCGATGAAAGGCTCGTCGCCCTGCACATTCACCACGGCATCGTAGCCGTCGCCTATGCGTTCCATGGCTTCGCGGCACCGGTCGGTGCCGCTTCTGTGGTCCGAGCGGGTCATCACGACCGCTCCGCCGAAACCGCGCACCTCGTCATAGATACGCTGGTCATCGGTGGCCACAACGACGGCATCCAACGACGACTTCTTGACCTGTTCATAGGTCCTGTGAATCATCGTCTTGCCGCCGATCATCGCCAAAGGCTTGCCGGGAAAACGCGTCGAGCCGTAACGGGCCGGTATGATCCCTATCACTCGCATCAGAACAGTCCATTCAAGGAGGCCTCAATCTTCTCGATGATGCCGCTGAGATCCTCGGGGTTCTTCAACTCGATGTTGTCGCTATCGATGATCAGGAGCTTGCCATCCTTATAGTTGCTGATCCATTCCTCGTAGCGGTCGTTGAGGTTGCTGAGGTAGTCGAGGCGGATCGACTGCTCGAAGTCACGGTTACGCTTGGCGATCTGGCGGATCAGGGTAGGCACCGAGGCGCGGAGGTAGATCAGCAGGTCGGGCGGTTGGAGGAACTTCACCATCAGCTCGAACAGCGACTTGTAGTTCTCGAAGTCACGCGACTCCATCAGGCCCATGGAATACAGGTTGGGCGCAAAGATCATGGCGTCCTCGTAGATTGTGCGGTCCTGGACCACGTCCTTGCCGCTGTTACGGATCTCCAGCACTTGGCGGAAACGGCTGTTTAGGAAGAAGATCTGGATGTTGAACGACCAGCGTTGCATGTCTTCATAGAAGCTGTCGAGATAGGGGTTATGGTCCACCTCCTCAAAGTGGGGCGTCCATCCGAAGTGTTTGGCTAACAGTCGGGTCAGGGTCGTTTTCCCCGAACCGATATTTCCTGCGATAGCGATATGCATAGTAGTTGATTTTTCAAAGTGCTAAATTACGAAAATAATTTAATTCCCTTTAAATAATAGGAATAAAAAATATCCGTAGATGGGCTCCTATTTCGGCGCCTTCGCCAAAAAGAACGCCGCCAACGCGGTAAACAGGATGTTGGGAATCCACGCTGCCAACCCCGGACTGATGCCACTGTTCAGCCCGAAGGCCAAAGCGATCTTGGCAAACAAAATATAGGAGAAGGCGATAGCGATGCCCAAGCCGAGATGCATGCCCATGCCGCCTCGGATCTTACGGCTCGACAAGGCGGTCCCGATGAGGGTCAGCAGGATCAGTGCCACAGGCTGGGCCATGCGCTGGTGCATCTCCATCTCGTAATGCCGGATGCCCTCCGCGCCGCGCAGCTTCATCCCCTCAATGTGATCCTTCAACTCGAAATAGTTCATCTCCTCGAAGTCCTCCTTCATGTTGTAGAAATCGGTACCGCTGAGGTTGGGGATAACCGTGTCGAGCCGTCGCCCGTTGACGATGCGCTCACGGTCTCCTTCGATGAACCGCTCCGTGTAGTTGTCGATGCGCCAACGATGCTCGTCGACGCTGTCGTGGTAGATGATGTCGGAACTCATCTTGTAGACCAGCTCATTGCCGTTGTACCGCTCGATGCCGAACTTATAGCCCAGGTCCTTGTTCAGGTTGTAGGTCTCCACATATACGAACTCGTCCTTGCCTGTCTGGATATGGATGTTCCTTCCCGAACTCTTGGTGAGATGCTCGATATACTCATCCTTGAACTGTCTCCGGATGACGTTCATGTTGGGAATCATGAAGTTGCCGAAATAGAGCGACATCAGCGCGAGCAAGGCAGCTCCCACGATATAGGGCACCAGCATACGCCAGAAGCTGACGCCGCTGCTGAGGATGGCGACGATCTCGGTATGGTTGGCCATCTTGGAGGTGAAGAAGATGCAGGAGATGAAGACAAACAGATGGATGAACTGGTTGACATAGTACGGGATGGAGGTCAGATAGTAGTCCACCACCACCCTTTGCCACGGTGCGTCATGCTTCAAAAAAGCGTCGATGTTCTCGGAGAGGTCGAACACGATGATGATGACCATGAGAAGCGACACGGCAAAGAAGAAGGTGCCGATGAATTTCCGTAATATGTAGAAGTCGATCTTCTTCACTTCGCTTACAGTCTTCGGGTGATCTTAGGCAGCATGTCGGCCTTCCACGCGGTGAAGTCGCCGTTGACGATATGCAGACGCGCCGTCCTCACCAGCCACAGGTAGAAGCCCAGGTTATGGAGGCTGGCGATCATCGGGCCAAGGATCTCTCCGACGACGAAGAGATGACGCAGATAGGCCTTGGAATATTGCATGTCGACGAAAGTTTCTCCTTGCGGGTCGACAGGAGAGAAGTCGGTGCGCCATTTCTCGTTTTTCAGATTGATGATGCCTTCGGAGGTGAAGATCATGCCGTTACGACCGTTACGGGTGGGCATGACGCAGTCGAACATGTCGACGCCGCGTTCGATGCCCTCCAGGATGTTGGCCGGGGTGCCGACGCCCATCAGGTAACGGGGACGGTCCTTAGGCAGGATGGTGTTGACCAGTTCGATCATCTCGTACATCTTCTCGGTTGGCTCGCCTACGGCGAGTCCTCCGATGGCGTTGCCATCGGCGCCCTTAGAAGCAATATACTCCGCCGACTGCTCGCGCAGGTCACGATAGACGCAGCCCTGGACGATGGGGAACAACGACTGTCGGTAGTCATATTTCGGCTCGGTCTCCTCAAAGCGCTGCACGCAACGGTCGAGCCAACGGTGGGTGCGCTCCATGGACTGCTTGGCGTAGGCGTAGTCCGCCGTTCCGGGCGTGCACTCGTCGAAGGCCATGACGATGTCGGCCCCGATGCTCCGCTCGATGTCCATGACCCGCTCGGGGGTGAACATATGCTTCGATCCGTCGATGTGGGAACGGAACTCCACGCCCTCCTCTTTCATCTTGCGGATCCCCGTCAGCGAGAACACCTGGAACCCGCCACTGTCGGTGAGGATGGGACGGTCCCAACCGTTGAAGCGGTGCAGGCCTCCCACCGCCTCCAAGACGTCAAGCCCGGGCCGCAGGTAGAGATGATAGGTGTTGCCCAGGATGATCTGCGCCTTGACCTCATCGTGGATGTCGCGGATATGACATGCCTTGACGGAGCCCACCGTGCCCACCGGCATGAAGATCGGGGTCTCGATGACCCCATGGTCGGTATGCAGCAATCCCGCACGAGCATTGCTTTTCGGGTCCGTCGCTGACAAAGTGTATTTCATCGTATGATATTTTTTGCAAAGGTAAAGATTTTCATCTATCTTTGCGCAAATTTCTGGAGGTGCCCCCGTGAATGTCTCATTTTTTTACAACCGCCTGTCTTTCTATATCTTAGCCTGCTTCATCTTGATGCTCGTCATACAATTGTGCATCCATTGGATACGTTTTTCCAAACTGGCTTTCTACAAAAAGAAGCTCCGTCCCAAGATGGACGAGGAACTGGAACCAGTGTCCGTTGTGGTCTGCGCCCGCGACGCCTATGAACAACTCACTGAATTGATCCCTGCCCTCCTCAACCAGAACTACCCTCATTTCGAGGTCGTCATCGTCAACGACTGCTCGGACGACGAGACGGAAGAGTACCTCAAGGACCTGGAGCGTCGTGAGCCTCGGGTCAAATGCGTGCAGTTGCGCCAGCATCTGAATTTCTTCATCGGAAAGAAGTTCCCGCTCTCCATGGGCATCAAGTCGGCCAGTTACGACCTCATGGTGCTCACCGAGGTCAACTGCCTCCCCACCAGCCCCGACTGGCTCCGCAACATGGTCAGCCGTTACGACGAGAACACCGAGGTCGTCATCGGCTATCCCCGCTACCACGCCGCCAAGGGTCTCACCAACCAGTTGATCCGTTTCGACAACCTCCAAGTGGGGATGCTCTACCTCTCTGACGCCCTGTCGGGACATCCTTCCATCGGCGTCGGCAAGAACCTCTCCTACCGCAAGCGTCTGTTCTTCGAGAACAAAGGGTTCACCTCGCATTACACCATGCCTGCCGGTGACGACGACCTCTTCATCAACCAGGTAGCCACCAAGAAGAACGCCAAGGCCTTCATCGACGCCGAGAACGGCATCGTCGCCACCCCCTCCTCCTCATTTTGGTCCTGGGTAAGGCAACGTTGCAACAAATACTCCACCATCAAGATGTTCCGCCCCAGCACCCGTGCCTCGATGGCGCTGCATTATTGGTCGCAGTTCCTGTTCTACGGCTGTTTCGTCGCCCTGTTCTTCCTCAAGCCGGCCTTCACCATCGACGCGGGACTGCCCTATTACGCCTATTACTTCCCTGCACTGGCCGTGCTTTTCCTGCTACGCTATGTGACGCAGTTGATCATCTACCGTGGAGCCTCACGCCGTCTTGGTGAGAAGGGACTCCTCCCCGGGCTGCTGCTGTGGGATGCCTTCTTTGCCGTCGCCACACCGCTCTTCCGCATCACGGGGCGCATGACAAAAGAATAATTTCTGATTTTCTTCTTGCTTTTTTTGGAAAAGGGCCGTATTTTTGGCTTCCTAATCAGGATAGAATGAACAATTAAATACGCAACATTATGAAAAAAAATCTACTCTCAATCCTTATGCTAAGCCTTCTGATGGTTCTTACTTCCTTCAGCATGGCTCAGACCTATACCATGGTCAGCTCGGAATCGGGTCTTGAAGATGGCGCTCAATACCTTCTCGTAGGCTTTGACGATAATGACAACGCATACGCCATGGGTTATCAGAGGTCCAACAACCGTCTTGCCGTCGTGGTGACCGAAGATGGTGGTGCCATCACGGCTACCATTGCTGCGGATGCCACATCGCAGACCGAGGCGTTCGAGTTCATCCTTGGTGGAAGCACTGACGCTTGGACCTTGTTCGATGCGCTGAACGGAGGCTACCTCTACGCTCCAGGCGGGGGCAATTATATGAAGACCAAAGCCGAAGGCGCGGACGACACGACATGGGCCATCACCTTCGATGACAACGGAGGTGCTCTGCCTGTCTGCAACGCCGCGGTAGAACAATGCTATATGCACTTCAACCTCAACGCATCCTCCGGCATACCGCTGTTCAGTTGCTACAAGAGCACTTCGTCCGTCACTGCTCCGGTCTATTTCTTCAAGCGGAACGACGGCGTACCGTTCGTGGCCGCGCCTACCTTCAGCCCTGCCAACGGCACCGAATTTGGCGACGAAGGTCTGGAAGTGACCATCAGCCAAGCCAACGGCAAGCCCATCTATTATACCCTTGACGGAACGAACCCATCCAACACCAGCTCGCAATATACAGTTGCGATCAGCCTGACTGCAACGACCACCATCAAGGCCATCGCCTACGACGGAACCAATGCGAGCAACATCGCCACCGCCACCTATACCTATGTGGACCTCAACGGTCCCGGCACCGAAAACAATCCTTACACGGTTGCCCAAGCCCGCGCCGCCATCGACGCCAACGCAGGCGTCAATGACGTCTATGCCACGGGTATCGTCTCCGCCATCCCGACGGCTTACAACCAAACTTATGGCAATGTCACCTTTAACATGGTTGACGCCGAAGGCGACGAAGTCTTCCTGCAAGCCTACCGCTGTGGCGGCGCTTTGGCTGAAGAAGTCGCTATTGGCGATGTCGCCGTGGTTTATGGTAATCTGAAAAACTACAACGGCACCTATGAATTTAACCAAGGCTGCTCCTTGGTCTCATTAACGCATCCCAGCACCTTTGTCGCCGTTCCTACGTTCAGTCCTGAAGAAGGCACCTTCACTGAAGCACAAACGGTCACCATCAGTTGCGCTACGGAAGGCGCTTCCATCTACTACACGCTCAATGGCAACGACCCCACCAACGCCAGCACGCTATACACTGGCCCCATCAGCATTGAAGAGACCACAACCATCAAGGCGATCGCCTACGACGGCAACAACGTCAGCGAAATCGCCACGGCCACCTACACCATCATCACAACGGCGAATAACATCTCCGACATCACTGCCACTGGAAACTATGTGGTGCAAGGCACCATCGTGGCCAGAAGCACGAGAGGCTTCATCGTGGGCGACGGCACAGGCTACGTCTATTATTACAACACAAACTATGACCAGAACACTTACGCCATCGGCGATATGGTGAAACTCTCCGGTTCCGTCACCGCCTATGGAGGTGTCTTTGAGTTCAACAACTCCGCCGAAGTCACTCCCGCCACCTCGTCGAACTACGTCGAAGAGGATCCTACCGAGATCTCCGGCGCTGAAATGGATGCCAGAGTGGCCTCAACAGCCAACACTCTTTCCAACTACGTGCAATATCAAGGCACGCTGAGCGTCAGCCAAACCCACTATAACATCACCAACATTGATGGTGCGACAACGGCTCAGGGTAGCATCTCCTATCCTCTCGACACTGAATTCACTGCTTTGAACGGCAAGACCGTCAAAGTAAGCGGCTATTTCGTCGGTGTCTCCAGCAGTACCTACTTCAACACCATGTTGGGAAGCATCGAGGAGGTGACCATCACCGAGCCCACCATCACCATCACCCCCAACGTGGTCAATTTGGCGGCCACTGGTGAGGGTATTAGTCAAATGGAAACCTTGAATATTGCTTACACGAACATCGTTGCCGAGAATTACCAAAGTTTCACCGTTGAATTCTGCGATGCTGAGGGTACAACGCAAGAACAACCGCAATGGCTTGTCGTCGAGGTAACTGCTGTAGTGGACGCTGAAGATGAAATAGTGGAAGGTGAATTTCAAGTGCGCTGTGTTGTGCCCAACAACACAGGCGAAGCCCGAACCGCTTACTTCAAACTGTATGCCTATGACGAAGGTAACAACAAGGTGTATTCCAACATCGTCACCGTCAACCAAGAAGCATACGTGGCTCCTACCGTTGCTTCCCTGCCATTTGAGTTCACTGGAGGTCTCGCCGATATTGAAAACACCGACGGTCTCACCCAAAACGGTCTTGGTAGCGACTACAGTACGGCTCCCAAACTGAGATTCAATGACTCCGGCGACTGGCTCATGCTTCTGTTTGACGAAACTCCCGGCAAGCTGAGCTTCGACATCAAGGGGAACACCTTCTCCGAGGGTACCTTCACTGTAGAGACCTCTGCCAATGGCCAAACCTGGGCCACACTGGCAACCTATACTGAGCTCGGTACGACACAACATGAAACGTTCAACAACTTGGATGAAGACGTCAGAGCCATCCGTTGGATCTACACCGAAAAAGTGAACGGCAACGTCGC
>JAEEGL012973089.1_pt1 | contig 25435 bp, 19 predicted proteins | sample 9134231 | NCBI WGS metagenome assembly JAEEGL01 (sample SAMN16246548, study PRJNA631951) | gut metagenome | biome: gut microbiome; feature: rumen; material: fiber-attached | host: Bos | place: Iran: Karaj | collected 2018-10
AAAGCCGTTCAGACATAGGGAAAAACCTGTTAGTACTGAACGGCATTTTATGCTTCAAAAAAATTATTTTTTAAGAAGACTGTCGATTATAGCTTTATTAGCTACAGTTCGTTTTGCGTTTTTCTTTACATTAGCTTTAATACATTTTTTGTTTTCTTTTGGTCTAAAGCGTTTTGCTAATCTCATAATTTACTCCATAATCATTTGTTGTTAAAATCCTAGCATAATTTTTAAATTAATAAAAGTATCTGTTAGAATTTTAGTTTAATTTATTTTAAGTTAATAATGCTTTTGTCGTAATCTGATGGAGCTTCATAGCCCATTAGAGTAATTAAAGTTGCAGGCCAGCTTGATATACCAAGACCTGAATTTAAGGTTGTGTTATCATATTCACCTTTGTATTCAGGGTCATAAATAATTGCAGGAACAGGATTCAAACTGTGGCTTGTTTTTGCTTTTGGCTCTCCTGTAACTTTATCTGTTTTTACGCTGCCGTCTTTACCATGTTCATACATATCATCACTGTTTCCATGGTCTGCAGTTAAACATAAAATTCCACCTGCTTCTTCGATCGCTGCTTTTAGCCTGCCAAGCTGAAGATCCATTCCTTCCATTGAACATACGACTGCATTGAAAACACCAGTGTGGCCAACCATGTCACCATTCGGATAGTTCAGACGGATATGGTTATACTTTCCGCTTTTAATTGCCTCTATAACTTTATCTGTAATTTCTGCACATTTCATCCATGGTCGCTGTTCAAAAGGAACAACATCAGAAGGTACTTCAACATAATCTTCAAGTTTTTCATCAAATTTACCCTGTTTGTTTCCGTTGAAGAAATATGTTACATGTCCGTATTTTTGTGTTTCGGATATAGCTAAAAGCCTGATTCCTGTTTTAGTAAGATATTCACCCATAGTGCGGTCAATAGACGGAGGGTTTACTAAGAATTGAGACGGAACGTGTGCATCTCCGTCATATTCCATCATTCCTGCATATTCAACATGCGGAACTTTTTTTCGCTGGAAGGGCAGGTTTCCGTTTTCTGGAGTTTCAAATGCTCTTGTTATTTCAAGAGCGCGGTCTCCACGGAAATTGAAATAGATAACACTGTCGCCGTCATCAATTGTTCCAACAGGTTTTCCGTTTTCTGCGATAACGAATTCGTGCATGTCCTGATCCAGAAGTCCAGGAGTTTCTGAACGGTAGGTTTCTATTGCTTTTGTAGCACTTTCAAATTGACGACCATCTCCTTCAACATGAGCTTTCCAGCCCCGCTCAACCATTGACCAGTCTGCATTGTATCTGTCCATGGTCATAAACATTCTTCCACCTCCAGAAGCAATCCTGTAATCAACACCAGAAAAACCAGAAAGATATTCTTCAAGAGGGGTGATGTAATTTAAGGCTGATGTAGGGTCAACATCGCGTCCATCAAGAAGAGCATGTACGCGGAGTGTTTTTATTCCGTCGGAATATGCGCGTTTTATCATGGCTTTAAGATGGTCAATGTGGGAATGAACATTTCCGTCAGAAACAAGACCTATAAAATGAAGTTTGCCGTTTGTTTTAAGAACATTTGAAATAAGTTTTTTCCAGGTAGCAGCTTCAAACATAGAGCCGTTTGAAATTGATTCTCCTACAAGTTTAGCACCCTGTGCAAAGACTCGTCCGCAACCCATTGCATTGTGACCAACTTCACTGTTACCCATATCATCATCAGAAGGAAGTCCAACGGCAGTCCCATGAGCTTTTAATTTTGTATGAGGACAGTTTGCTGTAAACCAGTCCAGATATTTCATTCTGGATGCTTTTACTGCATCGCCGTCTTCATATTTTCCGTAACCTACGCCATCCATGATGACAAGAACCACTGGTCCACGACGTCCTTTCCATGCAGGATTTTTTTTCAATGCATGCATTGTATCACTCATAAAATATATCTCCATATAATAATTCTTTTCTTATATCAATATAATGAATTTTTTAACTAAATACAATAAAACAATTTTTTTGCTTTTAAGTAATCTATGTGATAAAATAATAACAGATGGATAATATCAAACTTGCTAAAGCAAAAAATACTCGGGAGCTTGCCGGTTCTGCAATACATTTGAAAAATGTTTCAGGGTGTATTGCCGGAGGTAAACTGATTCGTAGTGCAAAGTTAAATAAGATTCATAAAAAGGATATCCAGATATTAAAAAATAATTATCATGTAAAAAAAATAATTGATTTAAGAACGCCAGCTGAAATATTACAAAAGCCTGATGTAGAAATTCTCGGTGTAAAGTATTTAAGCATTCCATTTTTTTACAAAGCTGTTTTCGGAATCAGTCATGAAAAAAAATGGTACAAACGTTATGACATGAAGACAATTCCAGATTTGGAAAAAAGTTATGAAGTCCTGGTTTCGGATTCAGAATGTATTTTATCAATAAAAAAAATATTACAGGAAATTATGAATACTTCTGATGGTGCTGTTTTATGGCATTGCTCAGAAGGAAAAGACAGATGCGGGATAATTTCAATGTTTGTTCTTTCAATTTTGGGAGTTTCTCAATCAGAAATCTTTGCTGATTATTTAAAAACAAATGAGGCCTGTCTTAAAAGAGCAAAGTTTTTTTACTGGTTATTTAAAATCATTATGCCATGGTCAGATGTTGCAATCAGGATAAAAAAAGCATTGACAGCTGATGAATTATACTTAAAGGCTGCCTTACGCAAGATAGATGAAATATCAGGCTCTATCGAAAAATACATTACTGACGTGTTAGGCATTTCTGAAAAAGAGCGTATAGATTTTGCGAAGCGTGTTGCTAACTTAAATCAATAAATTCATCTTTCCATTCTTTTATCATACCAGGATTTTTTTTTGCTTCTTCAAGTATTCTGTTTTTTAATCCGCTGGAATTTACAAAATCTTTTATTTTTTCCAAAGGAATTTTATTAAGTGCTTTACAGGTTGGACAAAGCACAACAATAGTTTTGTTGTTTTTCCGAATGGCTCGTAAAGGCCATATTGCACAGTCAAAGGGTTTTTGTTTTTCAGGAAGCATACAGCCAGATTCTGTATTCAAAAATGGGCATGGACTTTCTTCTTCAGGATCATCTGTTTTATAAAATTCATATAAGTCTATAGTGTATATATTTTGTTTTGTTAAATTATCAGTTGTGATTTTTCTAAACTTGGCTTTAGGAAAATCTATCTGTAATTTAAGCATTTCATTTTCTGTAAAGACGGGAGTTTCCCATAAACTTTGACGCCTGAAACTGCAGCAGAACTTACATTTTGCACAAGTCTCTTTTGAAAGAATTTTGCTTAGCATTTTTCTACCTTGCCGTAAAATTTGTCGAGTATTATATCTGGATGATATGAAAGTTTTGATTTTCTTAAACCTTCAATTCCTAAATCCTCTTCGCGGTTTAGATACAGATAATCTTTACAGGTATTAGCAAATAATTGATTGATTGCTGCGTAGCCGCCTTCTTTTGCAACCGATAAAATTACTTTTTCATAAATGATGTCGAGAGTATCTGAAGAAATCGGAGAAGCCAGTGTCATGCCTGCAGGCTGATTATCAATGTAAAGGACACCGCCTTTGAATCCAAAAAGCTCTGCATTTTCGATTGCTGTTTTTATGCTTTCTTTTTCATCATCAAGTTTTTTTAAGTCTTCGGTTTCTGTATCAGCGTGTTCATTTAAAATTTTTGTGCTTTGTTTTTTTTCTTCAAGCCATTTTTCAGCAACCTGTATCATATCAATACCATTTTTGTTTTCTGGAAATTTCTTAAAAGAAAAAACATTTTCAAACTTTCTGTAAAATTTTGAAATGTGATTTTTCTTTTTGTGATATTCAGACCCTGGTAATTCAGAAAGCTTTTTTTGAAGATAAAGATAATCGCTGTCGGCTCTGTCGGTGTTCCAGTTAATGTTTCGGTCAGAAAAAACTTCATGAAGGGTTGAAGTCATTTTAGATTTTTGTTCCTGAGTGAATAAACAGAATTCAATTGGACGATTGTTTTGAGACGCATCTTTTTCTATAAGTTTTAGAGCTTTTGTAAGGTAATCAGAATCTGTTTTTTTAAGTGGAAGAGGAAATCCATAACCACGTCTGCCAAGTCGATTTCCATGATAGTATCTGAAAAAGATTCCTTCAGCAATACAAAACTTTGTGTTGTATTTTTTTTGCAGTAAAAAAAGATTTGCTATGGTTGTGTCGCTTCCAGATAAATCTGTTGTTTTTAAATTTTCGATTAAAAATTTAAAATCGTCTAGGTTGAAAGATTTTAATTGCATGCAATATAATTTTACAAGTTCTATTGTTATTTTTCAATAGTACTTATTTTTTTTGGTTCTCCAGTAAAAAAAATTCGTAAGTTAAGTTTTATCCAGGAACATATTTCTTTTACATAATTATGCAGAACAGTAAGTTTTGAGGTTTTGCTTCCTGCGCCCCTGACGTTTGTAAAGCCCATCCGTTTTGCAAGACGTAAACTTCTTGCAAGGTGATACCTGCTTGTAACAACACATATTCTGGACTCAAGAATTTCTGAAACGGATTTACCGCTGTAATCCGAAAGCAGTTTTGCACTGTATTTAAAATTCTGTATTGTATCAAGAGCTTTATCTTCTATTAATATGCTGTTTTCGCTTATGCCGTATTTTATAACTTCAGCTTTTAATGCAGGCGCTTCCGGATACGGAACAAACTGCAGCTGTCCCCCTGTTACAACACAAATTGCTTCTGGATTCAGTAAAAGAACTTCGGACGCTTTTTTTGCACGAAGTTGTACACTAACAGGAAGCTTTCCGTTTTTATCTATTCCACCACCAAGAAGAATTATGTAATCAAAAGTATCTGTTCTGGAAGCGGTTTCTGGCGTTAATATATAAAAAAGATTAATTGTATAGATAATCAGTCCAGCTACTGCAATAATAAGAATTACCCTTTGTGTTTTTTTCGAAAGTGATGTCCAGAACTTTTTTCCTGTCTTAAGACGAAAAACTGAAATATAAATCAGAAGAAGTCAGATTAACAGCCAGAAATGCCGGAAGGTAAAAAGAATATTAAAAAAAGTTCCGGGACAGACCAGAAGCAGAACGATGTCATAAATGATAGAAAGAATTCCCAGTGTAATTAAAGAAATGTTCAAAAACATATATTTATTATAGCATTAATTATTTGATAAGTGATAGGTCAAGTTTAAGACATTATAATCCATTATAAATCCATTGCAAAACTATTCATTAAAGTTATATAATGTTATTGTAAAAAAATATCGTATTTAAACGAGAGGAGGTATTCTTTAATGAATACTATTTTAGATTTTATAAAGTCTCTGCCAACTGATTCTTCAATTAAGGCAGCAGGTGTTTACCCAAAATCAATTAACAATAAAGATGGACTTTGGGCTTTCATGATAAAAGACGGCGATAAAGACTATATTATCGCATTTGGAAAAGGTTCAGATGCATTTAAAGGAGAAAAACTTACAGCAGATTGTGTAAAAGCTCCTTTGAATCACGAAACTGCAGCTGCTCTTAGAAAAACTTTTGCATTTACTGCTCCAAAACCTGTTCTTCATGAAAAACGCAGTTTTGGTGTAGGCGACAGACTCGGTATTGCATGTCCGGGACATATCCGTGTTGCAAATGACTATGATGCATATCCTATGTTTGCCCAGCAGTCTATTCGTGAACTTACACTTACAAACCGCACTTTCGAAGATGTTCTTGACTGTGTAACGTTTGCTGTTTTCCGCGACGGATATAAAAAAGGTTTCGGAGCTGATGCTGATCACTTGAAAAAAGAATCCGACATTGAAAAGGCTCTTAAAATCGGCTATACAATGATTACACTCGACTGTTCAGATCATATCCGTAATGATGTGAACGGAATGACTTTTGATCAGTTGAAAAAAGAATGTACTTTGCCAAAAGATATTGCAGACCGGTATCTTGACAAAACCTTTGATGTTGAAGGTGATAAAATTACTTTTACAGAAGAAGAACTTCTTCGTATCCAGCTGATTTATGGTGATGCTGTAAACTTTGCAATCAAGGTATGGAATACATATCTTGCAAACGGAAAGGCAAATGCAGATTTTGAAATCTCTATAGATGAAACAGAAACTCCTACAACACCATTACAGCACTATTATGTTGCAAATGAACTTACCCGACAGGGGGTTCGTGTTGTAACTGTAGCTCCACGCTTTTGTGGTGAATTCCAGAAAGGTATTGATTATATCGGGGACTTAAAGCAGTTTGAAGCAGAATTAAAAGTTCATGCAGCAATTGCCCGCCGTTTCGGATATAAACTTTCCATTCATTCAGGTTCAGATAAATTCAGCACTTTCAAACTGATTGGAAAATATACCCGTGGAAACTTCCACGTAAAAACTGCAGGAACAAACTGGCTTGAAGCAATGCGTGCAATTGCAAAAGTAGATCCAAAACTTTATCGTGAAGTACATAAGTTTGCCCTTGAATCTTTTCAGGATGCATGCAAGTACTATCACGTAACAACAGATCTCAACAAGATTCCAAATATCGATACACTCAAAGATAATGAACTTGTAAATCTGTTTGATATGAATGATGCCCGCCAGCTTATCCATATTACATATGGTCATATTCTTACAGCAAAGAATGCAGACGGTACTTTCCGCTTTAAGGACAAACTTTATAAGTGGTGGCGTGATGAAGAAGAAGTTTATGCAGAAATGCTTCATAAGCACATTGGTCATCACCTCGAACTGCTGTATTCAGGATTTGAAAACTAAATGAAAATAACCGGCCTCCATGCCGGAAAGTCAGGAGAATACGGTGATTTTACCTCCATGTAAAATCACCTTTGCAAGGTACACTAACGTGTAACTTGTTATTATACCGGCCTCCATGCCGGAGAAACAGGAGAATACGGTGATTTTACCTCCATGTAAAATCACCTTTGCAAGTTACACTAACGTGTAACTTGTTATTATACCGGCCTCCATGCCGGAAAGTCAGGAGAATATATGGAACTTAAGAAAAATTGTAAGTATGCTCTTTGCGTACCAACAAGTATGGGTGTTAGAATTACACCAGCTACTCGTCAGCCTGTTCAGATTTGCGATACTTATCGTATGCAGGCAACATCCGCCGAAACTAATGTTGCATCAATTGCTGCAGGTCTTGGAATGCCTGTAAAAGTTCTTACTACTTTTGTAAAAGGCAGTCCGATTGCACAGTATATCAAGGGTGACCTTCGCCGCCGCGGTATGGATTTTGAAGGTCCGGAAGTAGAGCAGGGTGGTCCATGGGGATATCGCCATCAGTTTAACATTGCTGATTCTGGTTTTGGTGGCCGTGCTCCACGTGTTACAAATGACCGTGCTGGAGAAGTTGGACGTACACTTAATATTAAAGATTTTGATGTGGATCGCATTTTTGGACAGGAAGGTGTACAGATTCTTCACCTTTCAGGACTTATCGGCGCACTTTCGCCAGATACAAGTAAATTCTGTCTTGAACTTGCTCGTGCTGCAAAAAAATATGGAACAAAAATTTCTTTTGACCTTAACTATCGTGCTTCATTCTGGAAAGGCCGCGAAGATGAACTTACAGCAATTTTCCATGAAATAGCAGATGCTTCAGATATTCTTATCGGTAATGAAGAAGACTTCCAGCTTTGTCTTAAGGTAAAAGGACCAGAAGCTGGCGGAAAAGATATCGGTGCAAAAATTGACAGTTTCAAGGGAATGATTAACGAAGTAAAAAAAGAATTCCCTCATGCTTCTGTTTATGCAACAACACTTCGCCAGGTTGTAAGTGCAAATGAACATCTTTGGGGTGCAATCATGAGCTATGGTGACAACTGGAAAGTAATTGATCCGCGTCCAATTCAGGTAATGGACCGCATTGGTGGCGGAGACGGCTTTGTAGGCGGGCTTTTGTACGGCTTCCTCAATGGCTGGGAACCAGAAAAATGTGCTGAGTTCGGTTGGGCATCTGGCGCATTTGTTGCAACACTCCTTGACGACTTTGGTATTGCAGCTGATGAAGAGCAGATCTGGTCTATCTGGCAGGGAAATGCACGCGTTAAGCGATAAAATTAATTATACCGGCCTCCATGCCGGAGAAACAGGAGAATACGGTGATTTTACCTCCATGTAAAATCACCTTTGCAAGTTACACTGACGTGTAACTTGTTATTATACCGGCCTCCATGCCGGAGAAACAGGAGAAGAAAATGGCAAAAAAAGCTGATATCGGTCTTGTTGGTCTTGCTGTAATGGGTGAAAACCTTGTTATGAACATGGAATCTAAAGGTTTCACAGTTGCAGTTTACAACCGTACAACAGAAAAAGTAACAAAATTTGTAGAAGGTCGTGCTAAAGGTAAAAACATTATCGGATGCATGTCTTTGAAGGAACTTGCAGATAATCTTGCAGCTCCTCGTAAAGTAATGATGATGGTAAAAGCAGGTCAGGCTGTTGATGATTTTATCGAAAAACTTCTTGAAGTTCTCGAACCAGGCGACATCATCATTGATGGTGGTAACTCACACTTCCAGGATACAATCCGCAGAACAGCATATGTTGAAAGCAAAGGTCTGCTTTATGTTGGAACTGGTGTTTCTGGTGGTGAAGAAGGTGCTCTCAAAGGTCCTTCTATGATGCCAGGCGGAAGCCCAAAAGCATGGCCTTTTGTAAAACCAATTTTCCAGGCAATTTGTGCAAAAGCAGGAAATGATCCTTGCTGCGACTGGGTTGGTGAAAATGGTGCAGGTCACTTCGTAAAAATGGTTCACAATGGAATTGAATACGGAGACATGCAGCTTATCTGTGAAGCATATCATCTTATGAAAGATGTGCTTGGACTTTCTTGCGATGAAATGCATGATGTATTTGCCGAGTGGAATAAAACAGAACTTGATTCATATCTTATCGAAATTACACGTGATATTCTTGCTTATAAAGATACAGACGGAAAACCAATCGTTGAAAAGATTCTTGATACTGCCGGTCAGAAGGGTACAGGAAAGTGGACTGGTATTGCTTCTATGGATGAAGGTGTTCCGCTCACACTTATTGGTGAAGCAGTTTACTCACGCTGTCTTTCTGCAATGAAAGAAGATCGTGTTCAGGCTTCAAAAGTATATACAAAACCAGCTATCAGCTTTAAGGGCGATAAAAAAGCTTTCATCAACGACATTAAAAAAGCACTTTATGCATCAAAGATTATCTCTTATGCACAGGGCTATACATTGATGAGACAGGCTGCAAAAACCTACAACTGGAACCTTAATTACGGCGGAATCGCTTTGATGTGGCGCGGCGGATGTATCATTCGTTCTGTATTCCTCGGAAAAATTAAAGAAGCTTATGACAAAAAGCCGGATCTTTCAAACCTGCTTCTTGATGATTACTTCTCAAGTACTATGAAAACTCTGACTGACGGATGGAGAAATGTTGTTGCAACAGCTGCCCTTAATGGAATTCCGGTTCCTGCTATGTCTACAGCTTTGAACTATTTCGACGGATATACAAGCGAAAGACTTCCTGCAAACCTTCTTCAGGCTCAGCGTGACTATTTTGGTGCTCATACTTACGAACGTCTGGATAGTCCTCGCGGTCAGTTCTTCCACACAAACTGGACTGGCGAAGGCGGAAGTACATCAGCTTCAACATATACAGTATAAGTGTTGAAAATTAAGAAACATAACCCTAAAAGAGGGTGCAGATTATACCGGCCTCCATGCCGGAGAATTAGGAGAATACGGTGATTTTACCTCCCTGTAAAATCACCTGTGCAAGTTACACTGACGTGTAACTTGTTATTATACTGGCCTCCATGCCGGAGAAACAGGAGAATACGGTGATTTTACTTCCCTGTAAAATCACCTTTGCAAGTTGTGCTGCTATGCATCCCAACTTGTTATTATACCGGCTTCCATGCCGGAAAAATAGGAGAATAAAAATGGTAAAACCAAATTTAAAAGATAAGGTAGTTGTAGTTACAGGTGGTGGCGGAGTTCTTTGCGGCGGGTTTGCAAAATCTATTGCAGAATGCGGCGCAAAGGTTGCTATTCTTGACTTAAACGTAGAAGCTGCACAGAAAGTAGCTGACGAAATTACAGCAAAAGGAGGAATTGCCAAAGGCTTTAAATGTAACGTTCTTGAAAAAGACTCTATCAAGGCTTGTCATGATGAAGTAAAAGCAGCTTTTGGTGAATGTGATATTCTTATCAATGGTGCCGGCGGAAACAGCCCTAAAGCAACTTGTGATGACGAAGAATTCAATGCTGAACTTTTTGGAAAAGAAGGACATAAATCTTTCTTCGATCTGGATCAGGCAGGTGTTTCTTTTGTATTTAACCTTAACTTCCTTGGAACACTTCTTCCAACACAGGAATTTGCACTTGATATGCTTAAAAAACCAGGCTCAATCATTCTTAACATTTCTTCAATGAATGCATTCTGTCCTTTAACAAAAATTCCAGCATACTCTGGAGCAAAGGCAGCAATTTCTAACTTTACACAGTGGCTTGCCGTTCACTTTGCAAAAACAGGTATCCGTGTTAACGCTATTGCTCCTGGATTCTTCAGTACAGCACAAAATAAAGCTCTTCTCTGGAATCCAGACGGAACACCAACAGCACGTACTGGAAAAATTCTTAAGGCAACTCCAATGAACCGCTTTGGTGAACCGGATGACCTTACTGGAACATTGTATTATCTTCTTGATAATGAAGCTTCTGCTTTTGTTACAGGTGTTGTAGTTCCTGTAGACGGCGGATTTGCTGCATATTCTGGAGTTTAATCTATAAGGTTAATACAGTTTTTTTAATATAATATGGCTTTATTAAACAGTCTGAAGATTCTTTCAGGCTGTTTTTTTTATTCTTTTACAAAATGTTAAGCAGCAAATAAAAACTGCGTTGTAAAAAATATCAATTATAAGTATAATAAAAATATCATTATTAATTAAATAATCAGGAGTTATGATATGGAGATCTTTTTAAGGGCAAAGACTGATGAAGGACTTTCGCCAGATGAAATCAAAGCTGCACTTGCAGAGTCGCTTAAGGGTGGAATGTATAATGGAAAAAAACTAAATAAGGTATTGATTTTACCGCCTGATTTTACACGATATCACTCAAATGCAGGTTTTATAACAAAGACATATTATGACATGCTCAAAGATATTTGCCAGGTTGATATACTTCCTGCTCTCGGTACTCATTTTAAGATGACCGAAGAAGAATGTAAGAAGATGTTTGGCGATATTCCTTATGAAAAATTTCTTGTTCATAACTGGAGAACTGATGTTACAAAGGTTGGGGAAGTTCCAGGTTCTTATCTTTCAGAAATTACAGAAGGCTTATGGAAAGATCCTATTGATGTTGAAGTAAATAAACTTGTAATGGATCCAAGTTATGATTTAATAATATCTGTTGGTCAGGTTGTTCCGCACGAAGTTATCGGTATGGCAAATCATTCAAAGAATCTCTTTGTAGGTGTCGGTGGAAAGGATATGATTAATAAATCTCACATGGTTGGTGCTGTATATGGCATGGAACGCATGATGGGAAAAGACTTTACCCCGGTTCGCCGTGTTTTCGACTACGGAATGGAACATTTTTTGAATAAACGTCCGATACTTTTTGTTCTTACTGTAACAACAGCTCCTGGTGGTAAAATTCATCAGCACGGAATGTTTATCAGTGAAAAACGCAGTGGACTTGAAGCTGCAATTGCCCTTGCGCAGGAAAAAAATATTGACTGGCTCGATAAACCAATCAAAAAATGTGTTGTTTATCTTGATCCTACAGAGTTCCGTTCAACCTGGCTTGGAAATAAATCCGTTTACCGTACACGTATGGCTATTGCTGATGGTGGTGAACTGATAGTTCTTGCTCCTGGTGTAAAACAGTTTGGTGAAGATCCGAATAATGATAAAATTATCCGTCAGTACGGATACTGCGGACGCTTAAAGACTCTGGAACTGTTCAAAACAGAAAAAACTTTACAGGAAAATATGGGAACTGCCGCACACCTGATTCATGGTTCTTCAGATGGTCGTTTCAGTATCACTTATTGTGTTAAAGATATCAGTAAAGAAGAAATTGAAAGCGTTCACTTTAAGGCTGCGGATTATGATGAGATGGTAAAAAAATATGATCCTGCAAAATTAAAGTACGGCTGGAATACAATGCCTGATGGTGAAGAAATCTACTTTATCCCAAATCCTGCTTTAGGTTTGTGGATTGATAAAGGAAAGTTTAATTCATAAGAAAAAAAATTTTTATGTTATTCATAGAAAAACTTTGGACAGACTATGCAGTTCTTTTGCAATCCGTCCAAAGTTTTTTTCATTTATACTGGAATTACGCTTTCCAGATAATCTCCTTCGAAAGATTCGATTTCACCAGAATCGACTTTTTGAGCAAGCACTGGATTTACCGGCATTCTTGCAAATTTTTTAATGCCGTATTTCTTTGCAATTTCTTCGACAGTGCTTTTTCCGAATATTTCAATTTTCTTTTTGCAGTCAGGGCATTCCACATAGCTCATATTTTCTACAATCCCTAAAACAGGTATGTTCATCATTTCTGCCATTTTCACAGCTTTTCCGACAATCATGCTTACCAGTTCCTGTGGACTTGTAACTATAATTATTCCGTCAATTTTGATTGACTGAAAAACTGTTAACGGAACATCACCTGTTCCTGGGGGCATATCAATATACATGCAGTCAACGTCTTCCCAGATAACATCTGTCCAGAATTGTTTTACGGTTCCTGCAATGACAGGACCCCGCCACACAACCGGATCTGTATCATTTTCCAACAGCAGATTTAAAGACATTATCTGAATGCCTTTTTTACTTCTGCAGGGAATCATTCCATCATCATTACCCATTACCCGGTCATGCACTCCAAAAGCCTTTGGAATAGACGGACCTGTTATATCAGCATCAAGGATTGCTGCCTTAAGTCCCTTCCTTTGGGTCATAACTGCAAGCATTGATGTTACAATAGATTTACCCACACCACCTTTTCCAGAAACAACACCTATTACCTTTTTGATTTTACTTTTAGAATTTGGATTTTCATGAAAGTCGTTTTTTTCTTCGTTCCTGCTTGAACAGTTTGCACTGCAGGTTGAACAGTCGTGTGTACAATCGCTCATAGATTTACCTCGTTGTCTTTTATATTAAACATATTAGGAATTTCTTTTGGAAGAATTTTCCCTGCTATTTTAAATAATTCCTTAAAAGCCTGATGTACAGGTTTTTTGATTTTTGAATCAAGCTTTGCTATATAAAGCAGAAATTTCGGAGGATTCTCTTTTAATTCCTGAAAAAGCTCTGTAACTGTAAGAGCTCCTGAAGATGTAAGCATATTAAAAAACGCTGTAACAAATTCTTTTGTTTCTGTTTCATTTCTTGAATGAAGCCAGGCTTTCAGTGTTCTGTCAAACAGTTCTGCTTCAGGTGAAAAAGATTTTTCCTGTTCAAATGAACAGCATTTTATTTTCCAGGAAAAAGGATCATGCTGTCGTATCTGGTTTTCTGTGCTGGATATGATAACTGGTTTTTCTTTACTGTAAAGCAGAGTTCCAACAATTGAAGAAGAGGGAATAAAGTGCAGTGTTTTTTCTGCTGTTTCATTAAAAGCACCGTTTTCAAGATTTTTTTTAGTAAAACCTGGCCCATCATTGTTGTAGATTCTTTCAATGCGTTTACGAATTTTGGGTTCTGAAAAAGCCGCACTGTACGAAGCAAGGTTTCCGCCTTTTGAGTGTCCGCATATAATTATGTTTCCGTTAAAAAAATCTGCTGACTCTTTCAAATATTTTACGGCCTGCAATTGTGCTGGAACTGCTTCAATAAATGACATATTGAAATCTTCCTTCCAGCCTGTAAGAGTATCATCAGTTCCTGTAAATACTACTGCAAATCTTTTTTTTCCAATATTGCTTAAAGTTAGAGCCTGAAACTGTGTTTCTTTTTTTTCATCTATTGTTCTTTTAAAACCAGAAAGGTTTACATCTTTGAAGCGTTTTGTGTTTGCTAAAGCAGGCAGAAGCACCTGTGTTTTTTTATTGAAAAGAATACCCGGAATTCCGCTTTTGCCAGATTCCCTGAAAAGTTCCCAGGTCTGCCAGACAGTAATTTTAGTTTTAATGTTTTCTGGAATTATGTTTGTAAAATCCAGATAAGAAAGCTGACTGAAAATAAGAGAATCGACTTCATTAAAAGGAGAGTAATCAAATGTGATGTCACCCCGCCAGGTAATATAATCCAGAATATCAGCCATAGTTATTTTGCACAGTTATCTGTAATTAAATGTTCCGGTGGAATCGCATTTATAATTGTCTGCCGGACATTATCTATAAGCTCAAGCTTTTGTTCTCGAGTTAAGTTTTTTGTTGGAATACTCCTGTGAATTGTTAAGGTTATATTTGTACCTTTCTGGAGTTTTCCTGTTTCTTCAATCACATGATATGAACCATCTGCCGAAACTGGCACAATTGGACATTCAGCCTGAAAAGCCAGCTTAAAACTGCCTTTTTTAAATTCTTTTACAGGTTGTCCTCGGCTTCTTGTGCCTTCTGGAAAAATCAGCATGCTGTGTCCGTTCTTTACTTTTTCAATACCTTCCTGAATTGCTAAAAAAGACTGTTTTGGACTTGTTCTGTCCAAAAAGATGCAGTTCAGTACATTCATCCAGTTAGAGAGTATCGGAACTTTTTTCAGTTCTTTTTTGGAAATAAAGCCTACAGGTCGCGGAAAAGAAGCTAGCATCGAAACAACGTCAAGATTACCCTGATGGTTTGAAATGAATACACAGCTTTCATCTTCCGGTATATTTTCAAGTCCCTTAACGGTTACGCTTGTTCCTGTAATATCTAATATTTTATTTGCCCATTTTTTTGTTTCTGACGCAATAAAGTCATCGGCTTCTGTGAATTTTTTCTGTTTTATGAGCTTTTTATATTTACTCTTGAGCGGAAAAGTTTTTATGAGAGATATGACAATTTTACCATAAGCAATTAAAGTCTTTATCATAATAATAGTATAATAATTTTTTATACAAATTTAAAGAAAAAAAATTTGCTTTTTTGTTAATTAGGGAGTAATATTTTTTTGGGGCAATATGAAGAATTCTGTTTTTAAAAAGACATGGCTTGTATTTCTCGTTTTTTTGATAAATGTGTACGTTTCCGCACAAATTTTTACATTTAATTCTTTTATTTTGTCCTGTAACAATGTGTCTGAATGTGTTACTGAAAATAGAATCAAATCCAGCGTTTTCCTGTCCTTATCCTGTCCTGAAAAATATAAAAAAACTGAATGCTTAACTGCATTAAAAAAGATTAGTTTTGATCCACCTGTACGAGTGAAAAATGCACCGCATCATAAAATGACTTTTTCTGATATTGTTTATACCTTTCCTTTTCAGTTTTTTATGACGATTATTGCTATAGTAATTATATTTTTAATTCTTTTAATTATAATACTGTTTATTAAGAATCAGCTGAAAAAACAAAAAAACAAGGAATTACAATTTAAAGCCGATTATGATGTTATTACAGGAATCTGGAATCGTGCAAAATTTTATTATGATACAAAAGAGCTGTTTCTAAAAAATCCTGATATGCATTTTGTCGTTATGATAAGTGACATTGCCAGATTTAAAGTTATAAATGATCAGTTTGGTGTAGAGACTGGAGACAGGTTGCTGCGGTATATAGCTGATGATATTAAGGCTCAGAAAAAAGAAAAGACAACTTTTGGATATTTAGAGAGTGATCATTTTGTTTTTTGTTTTCCGTATAGTGAAGCAAATTTTCATGACTGGTATGATCACTTTTTACATCATTTAAAACAATTCAATTTGGATTTTGAAATTATCCTGTATTTTGGATTATATGAAGTCAATGATCCAAATATAGAAATAAGTTTAATGGTTGACAGGGCACGGCTTGCTTTAAACAAAATTAAAGGCAATTATTTTAAGCATTTTGCCTATTATGATGATGAACTGCGAAATATGCTTTTGTCCGAACAGGAAATAATAAACGAAATGAATCAGGCTCTTACAGAAAAACACTTCGAGGTGTTTCTGCAGCCTCAGTATAATCATGTTACAGGCGAGCTTGTCAGTTCAGAGGCTCTGGTTCGCTGGATTCATCCGAAAAAAGGTATTATTTCACCTGCAAAGTTTATTCCGGTTTTTGAAAAAAACGGATTTATTACAAAACTTGATGAATATGTCTGGGAGCGTGCCTGTCAGATTTTAGCACTCTGGAGAGAACGGGACATAAAACTCATCCCAATTTCCGTAAATATTTCAAGACGGGATATCTATAATCCGCAGTTGCCCGATATTCTTTTGACTCTGGTTACTAAATATCAGATTCCAACAGGCTATTTGAAACTTGAAATTACTGAATCTGCATATGTTGAAAATGCGGATCAGCTGATAGAAACCGTCAAGCGTCTGCAAAAAATGCGGTTCATTGTAGAAATGGATGATTTTGGTTCAGGATATTCTTCTCTTAATACTTTAAAAGATGTTCCTGTGGATGTCTTTAAACTGGATTTAAAGTTTCTTGCAAAAGATTCTCAGATAAAGGATGATGCTCTTTGTACAAACGAACGCGGAGGAAACATTTTAAACTCGGTTGTCCGAATGGCAAAGTGGCTTAATCTTCCGGTTATTGCAGAAGGTGTAGAAACTCTATCACAGGCGAATTATCTGAAATCAATCGGATGCCATTTAGTTCAGGGATATTTATATTCACCGCCAATTCCTGTAAGTGAATTTGAAAAACTGATGGAAAAATCTACACCGGGCTCAGAAACAGAAATGGAAAAAACTCATAGTAAGTTAGACTTAAACTATCTATGGAATCCCGAATCACAGGCATCGGTATTTTTTGACAGATTTATGGACGCGTCCTGTCTTTTAGAATATCACAATGGAAATATGGAAATTTTAAGGGCAAATGACAGTTTTTTTGAAATGTTAAATATTTCAAGAGAATGTTTTGATAAAATACGTACTAAACTTCAGGAAAGCATTTTCCCTGATGATCTTGACTGTTTTAACGAACTTATTATGGATGCCATACGAACGCGGGAAAAAACAGAATGTTTTATACGCTTTAATATTTGCAATGCGCAGTCAGAAAAAGAAACCGTAAAATTAAGAGTTCGTTTAAGATTCGTTGCAAAAAACGGTGAAAGATATATGTTCTTTGTAACTTTAGAAAACTTTTCAAACCTTTCAGATTTATTAAAAACAGCTGAATAAGCCCTTCAATAAGTTTGCTTAAGCATTTAAATTTTATTATAATTTATACATGTCTTCGTTAAAAAAACTTTTAGAAAAACTGGAAACAAAATATATAGTTACAGCTGTTTTTTCTCCAATTGCAATGATTGGGGAAGTTTCTATGGAAGTATACATTCCGCTGATAATGGCCAGAATAATTGATGTGGGCATAAAAAATTCAGATTTAGCCTATACTGCAAAAACCGGTCTTTTAATGATTCTAATGGCAGTGCTTTCTTTAGGCTTCGGAACATTATCAGCCAGGCTGGCCGCTATTGGAGCTTTAGGTTTTGCAAAAAACTTACGTAACAGATTGTTTTTGAAAGTTCAGAATTTTTCCTTTTCAAATATTGATAAATTTACTACACCAAGTTTGATAACCAGGCTTACAACTGATGTTACAAATTTACAGAATCTTTTTATGATGGCTGTTCGTACCTGTATCCGCTCTCCTGTAATGTTAATCAGTGCTGTGATTATGAGTATAAGAATCAATGTTAAGCTTTCAATTATTTTTTTATGTGCAATTCCAGTTTTAGCTTTGTTTTTAGGAATTATAATAAAACAATCATTTCCAAAATTTCAGACAATGTTTAAAAAATACGATAACCTTAATGCATCTGTTCAGGAAAACTTAAATGGCATTCGTGTTGTAAAAGCTTACGTACGGGGTAAATACGAAAATTTAAAATTTGAATGTGCCTGTGATGATTTAAGAAAAAATCAGATTGATGCTGAAAAAATAGTAATTTTAAATATACCTTTAATGCAGATAACAATGTCAGTCTGTACAATTTTAGTTATCTGGTTTGGTGCCCGTTTTATTATTGCACAGACAATGCAAACAGGTCAGTTAATCAGTTTTATCACCTATAATACACAGGTGCTTATGAGCCTGATGATGATATCTATGATTTTTATTTCGATTGTTTTAAGCAGAGTTTCTATCCAGCGAATTCTTGAAGTGCTTCAGGAAACTACCAGACTGCAAAATAAAACAGACCCGATATCACAAACGAAAAATAAGTTTTCAATAGAATTTGAAAATGTCAGTTTCAGTTACAACGAAGATAAAAATAATACTGTGCTTGAAAACATCTGCTTGAAAATCGAACAGGGAACTACGGTTGGAATTCTTGGTGGAACAGGTTCATCAAAGACAACTCTTGTCAGCTTAATTCCACGATTGTATGATGTTCTTTCTGGTTCTGTTAAGATTGCAGGAATTGATGTGAAAAACTGGGATATGACTGAATTAAGAAAACATGTTGCTTTTGTTTTACAAAACAATCTTTTGTTTTCGCAGACTATTCGGGAAAATTTAAAATGGGGAAATGAAGATGCTTCAGATGAAGAAATAGAACAAGCGTGTAAAATTGCATGTGCTGATGAATTTATAGAAAGGCTTCCTGAAAAATATGATACAGTTTTGTCTCAAGGCGGAACAAATCTTTCTGGAGGACAAAAACAAAGGCTTTGCATTGCCCGTGCTTTGTTAAAAAAATCTGAAATAATTATTTTTGATGATTCTACAAGTGCAGTAGATACTGCTACAGAAAAGAAAATTACCAAAGCTTTGAAAACTGTATTTCCTGATACAACAAAGATTTTTATTGCTCAGCGTATTTCTTCTGTAAAAGATGCTGATGTAATTCTTGTTATGGATGCAGGACGGATTGTGGATTCCGGAAAGCATGAAGAACTCTTATCGCGCTGTGATATTTATCGGGAGGTATATGAAACCCAAAACAGATAGACAAACGCCGCATTCTAAACCGAAAAATATAAAAAAAACTTTAAAGCGGCTGTTATCGTATACAAAGGAACATACTTTTTCAATTATTCTTGCAATGCTTCTTGTCATGATCAGTTCTTTTGCAACGGTTATTGGCAGTTATCTTTTAAAACCTATAATTAATAATTACATTATTCCCTTAATTGGACAGAAGAATCCTTCTTTTACAAAAATATTGCAGACGCTTATTTTTATGGCTGTAGTTTATGGTACTGGTGCCTTATGTTCTTACTTTAACAGTTACATTATGATAAAAGTTACTTCTTCTACTTTATTTAAAGTACGAACACAGTTATTCGAACATATGGAAAAACTGCCTGTAAAGTTTTTTGATTCAAAAACTCATGGCGAAGTTATGAGCCTTTATACAAATGATACTGATACGCTTAGGGAATTTATGAATCAGGTTTTACCTCATTTTCTTTCTTCTGTGATTACATTAATTTCAGTTTTTATAATGATGCTGATACTAAGTCCCTTACTGACACTTCTTGTTCTGGTTTCTGTAGGACTAATGATTTTTTTAACAAAAGTAGTAACAAGTCACAGCCATAAAGCATTTAAAGAACAGCAGGAAGCTCTGGCAAAAGTAAACGGTTGTATTGAAGAAATGACAGAAGGGCAGCGGGTTGTAAAAGTTTTCTGTCGTGAAAAGGAAGCTGCAAATGATTTTTCAAAATTAAACAATAAACTTTGTGATGCAGGAACTCGAGCGCAAACTTTTGGTAACATACTTGGACCTTTAATGAATAATCTTTCACATATCACTTATGCCTGCACGGCAATGGCCGGAGCTTTTATAGTTATAGCAGGAAAGATGGATGTAGGTTCGATTGCAGTTTTTTTACAATACACAAGGAATTTTTCCCAGCCTATAGGAATGCTTTCGCAGCAATTTAACAGTATACTGAATGCCCTTGCAGGAGCTGAAAGAATTTTTGCTATGCTGGATGAAAAAGCTGAAATTGACTCTGGAACAAAACTTTTATCTTTTGATGAAAAAAAGTCACAAGGAAAAATTGTTTTTGATTCTGTAAATTTCGGTTACAGAAAAGATAAACAGATTTTGCATAATATCAGTTTTGTTGCAGAGCAGGGAAAAAAGATAGCTCTTGTTGGTTCTACAGGTTCAGGGAAAACTACAATTATCAATCTGCTTACAAGATTTTACGATATTGACAGCGGAACAATTACTTTTGATGGAATCCCGATAGATGATATTTCCAAAGACAGTTTGCGAAGTAATCTTGGTATGGTGCTGCAGGACACTCATTTGTTTTCCGGTACAATTATGGAAAATATCCGTTATGGAAAACTTGATGCAACAGACGAAGATGTTTATAATGCGGCAAAACTTGCCAACGCTGACAGTTTCATAAACCATTTACCAGAAGGCTATAAGACAGTTATTTCTGGAGACGGAACAAATTTAAGTCAGGGACAAAGACAGCTGCTTGCCATTGCCCGTGCTGCCATATCATCTCCATCTGTACTCATCCTTGATGAAGCCACCAGTTCCATTGATACAAGAACAGAACGCTTAATTGAAACAGGTATGGACAGGCTGATGAAAAACAGGACAACCTTTGTAATAGCTCACCGGCTTTCTACAGTAAGAAATGCAGACCTGATTCTTGTTATGGAAAAAGGCTCGATAATAGAACGCGGAAATCATGAAGAACTGCTTTTGCAAAAAGGCCGTTATTACGATTTATATACAGGGATGTTTGAATTAAATTAACTATTCTTCGTTGCCTAATAGTCCTGCATTAACATAATGAATTGTTGATAAATTGTTTTTTCCAAGTTGAATCATATATGTGCCGATTGAATTTGGAATTATGTTCAAAGCATTTGAGTACCTGGTAAAAGAGGTATTTTCCCAAAGAATGTTATAATTATAGTCGATTGCTGTAACAAAAGGCATTGCGTTTTCTTTTCCGTTATAGTCAGAACAGGTCGTGCCGCAAAGAATTATTTTGTCATCGTTGATACATAATTGCGTGAAAAAACAATTAGCCCTCTTTGACACATAAAGATATCTGGCATTCTGATTTTCCAGCTTATCTGATGAGATGACAAAACCTTTCAAGATTTTTCCTGTATCGGCATATTCACCACAAACAAAATATTTTTCATTTACACCGTTTATGCTTAAAAAAACTGTTCGTTCACTGGAGTAAAGCAGAGCCGGATTTTGTATATTATCCGGAGAAAAACTGTATATAACTCCCAGATGATTTAATGTTTCATATTCTGAATTCCAGTTTTCGACGCCACAAACAATGTAAGAAGTTCCGTTAAAGTAGACTGATGTGAATTGGCGCCGAAGGGAAGAAAGAAAGGAATCTTTTTCATCGGAAACATAATAATCAAAACTTGTATTCGTTTCTGTAAAATGTATTATTCCAAAAAGATAATAGTAATCATCGTAGGTGTTGTTTTCATCAGTATAGTCATACTGATTTACGCAGGCAGCGAGTGCGATGGTGTTGTCATCTTTTAAATACATTTTGTTTTTTGAATTCACGCACCAGTCTATGTTTAAATTATTTTCTTCAAAAGAATATTTGTTTAAAACTGTTTTTGTCTGACAGTTGTATTTATAAATGCTGTGGGTAATTGTTTTTTCTGAATTTGAATCAGTGTAAATAAAAGAAAGGAGAATAACAAAAACGCCGTCATCAGAACATTCTGCAAAATCTACAACTTGTACTTCGCTTAAATTTTCTGCGTTAAAAGCAATGTCATAACCTCTGTTTGTATTATCTGTACTTTTTTTATTTTCGCCATATTCATTCAGGTAATAAATACCGATTGTTGCAGGATTTGTTTTAAGGGTTCCCGCAACAATTGAACCAGGATCCAGGTTTCCGGCTTTTCGTAAAATCGGTGAATTGTTTTCTGTTGTTACGAAAGTTGAGTCATCAAAACTCCAGATTTTATTCTGAACATCTACATCAAAAGGCGTAACAGCTTTAAGCGAAATCCTTTTTTCTTCATTCGCTGTTCCAGAATTTATAGTACTTATAGTGAGAGTGTAGACATTTCCTTTTTTTATGTCATCGTTTGTTAAGGGTAGTGGAATACGGTTAGTTGCATCGAGTCGAACTTTAAGCTGATCAATTAAGCCCATGCTGATTTGAGCGTCATTAGATGCGGATATTTCGTATACGCCGCTGCCGCCGTTTTCTTCAATATATGATGTGCTTTTTCCAAAAGGCTTAAGGACAGCCCCTCCGTTATTCAGTTGAATCTGTGAAGTTGTGTTATTTTCTAAAAGTATGTATGCAGAATCTGTCGGGCTTGAGTTGATTTCATCTATTGTAAGGCTTAAGTTTTGTGTGCTTTTTACATCAATTGCTTTCCAGCCTGAAGTTTCTTCATTTGTGTAATATGGAAAAACAGTTTTTCCCAGTTTGATTAAGTATTCAATAAAAAACACTTCGTCTGTGTCTGTAGTAAGCTGAAGTGTATAATTAACGGTGCTTTTTGCAGGCACTGTAAGAGTAGCTTCGCTTTCGGCTCTTCTTGGGCTGTTGGTCTTTCCGACATATACATTTACACCGAATTTACTGTTGTTAATCAATGATATAACTTTTGTGCCGTATTCTTGCGGAGTAACAGGCTTAGTCTGATTAAATGGATCGCAGGAAAAAAAACAGAAGGTAAATATTATTACTAAAACTGATGCTAAAAAAGTGTGACTGGTTTTATTTATAGAACAAGTATTATAACAAATATTTTTCATCTCTCTTACCCTCTGTAAAAAAATAAACGGAAGAAAGTGAATTCTACATTTACTGTGTTTAAGCAATGTTTGTTTCGTCTTTCTTCCGTTAGTGCTTTTGAATAAGGCTTATTTCAGTTTATTTAAGTGTTATTTCTGAAACTTTTGGAGCTGCATCAACAGGTACTACTTCATTTGACCAGGTTACTTCCAGGGCATCATATGAATTTCCTGTTACAATAAGAGTATACATATAACCGGCTTCGAATGTTATTGCAGGTACATCATATTTCTTTTGTGTTGGACCAACTCTCCAAACACCTTCAGCAAGTTCGTAAGTTGATGAATAGGCATATCCATCCTGTGCTGTCGGAGCTCTGTTCATTTCTGCTTCATAAAGCATTGTTTTTCCAGAGTTAACATAAATACCACCTGTTGAAGTTGGAGTTGCTGTAGCACCGTTTCCTTTGTAAAGGGCAACAGCAGATCTTGAATTGTTCTGGATTGTTATGTATGCACAGCTTAAAGCCAATGTAAATGAATCTGGATCATAAAAGTCAGATGTATCGATTTCGTATTCTGTTGTTGCTGTATCTAAAGAGAAGTTAATGTACTGCGGATTTCCCTTTTCTGTCTTTGGATAGGTTGTAAGAATTTCTGAAGAGGATTTATCAAAGCTGCGGAAAACAGGGAAAATGTCGTAGTTACCGGCATCTACATAAATAGTTGTTTTGAGTGTGTTTCCGGCAACAAAACAAAGCGGTTCGCCATAAAGACCATCTTTACGGAATTCAACATTATATGGAGTTGAGTTATTCAGGACAATCTTATACTGGCCGCCAAGATGTGAAGAAATGTGATAGACGATATTTCCGCGGTTTGAAGCATCTTCATTATAATAAGCATAAAGGCGTGCAAATGGACGTTCTTTTAAGGAATTGTAATCATTTAATACTGAATACTTAAGATAATCAGCTTCTGTTACACAAAAAAGAACAAAATCTGTAGTTTTTGTAAAAATAGCCTTATCGTTCTTCAAGCCTGAAAGTGCACTTGCACGAACTCCACCGATAAAGTTTCCTGGTGTAGGTGAGCCAACAAAACATACAATATTTGTTGTAGAGTCATTCTTTACCAAAATAGAATAGTCTGTATAACTCTGGAAAAGCTGTGTTTCAGCTTCTTTTTCTGCCCAGTGGCAGGATACAAGCATTGCAATCATTACTGTTAAAGTAATCACAATGAAAAGGTTTTTCTTAGACATTGCGTCCCTCCTGATTCTTAGTGTTCTAAAAACTAATCAAAATAGTAATTGAATAGTTACATTTTGTCAAATAATTCTTCGTAAGGAATCTTTAATAAATTATTAATAAATTTTAGATAATTTATCTATCCGTTTATTTTAGAAATGTGCTATAATATCGACCATGAAAATCAATATAAAGCGATTGATAGTTTTTGCCATACTCATTCTGTTGTTTTCAGAAATACCGGTTTTTGCGAATTCTGTGCAAAGACGCCGTTTTGGTATGACACTTGGCTCATCTTTCTTCAATTATACCGATACAAAATCTGTAACTGGTTCTATTGGGTTTGATTTTCCCCTCGGAGAGTATTTTTTTCTTGGATTAAACGGAGAGATTGGCGGTAAGGTTTCCGGTTATAGTTCCAGTACAATAAAAAACGCCTTACCCGTTGTTTTTACAGGAAATCTTCGTGCAGGCAGTGCCTTTTCTATTACAGAAAATGTACGCCTTTCTTTATTTGCAGAAACCGGTTTTATAAATAACGCTTTCGGAGTTGGTGCGGGTACTTCTCTTGAACTAATCGGTGATTATTTTGGAGTAAATATTTCCTATGCTGCAGGTTTTACTCCCGCAGAGTATTTTTCAAACCAGAAAAGATTTTATGATCACGTAAATTTGAGTTTAGCAATGCCTGTTGATTACGGCTGGGACAAATTGCGTGATTTCTTCCTTTATCTATTAATTCTGCCACTTGCTGTTATAAGTGGAGCATAAAATTAATTCAGGAGAGTTTCGTTATGAAAAAGCTTTTTGTTTTATTGTTAATAATATACTCTTTTTCTTTAGTGTCTTGCATTGCAGATTTAGTAAATGTTGTATTTATTTCCGGTTCAAATACATCTAATCCTGACGACCCGGTTAAACCTGTAACCACAGATGATACTTCTGTTCCAATGGACAGTTTTTTCTGGGGAACCTGGGTACGCATGGATAACGGCAAGGAATATAAGTTTCTGGAAAAATCAGTAAAATACGGGAATAGAGAATATTTTGTTGAAAGTTCTACAGACACTGTTCTTAAAGTGAATAATATTGGAACCTTTAATAAGCAGTCGGACAGTATTATTGTTAATGATAATATTCCATATTTCAGACAGGGCGGTACAAACCTTGAATACTCTTTTAAGCTTGTAGGCTTTACAGGAACCGGCGGAGCAAATGCATCGGTTTTTTCACGGGCAGGAACGTCAGGACTTTCTGGTATCAAAGGAAAAGGAAAGTCTACAACGTATACCTCTTTTGAAAGTGAAGCTGAAAGTGATTC
>JAEEGL016479152.1_pt1 | contig 25435 bp, 22 predicted proteins | sample 9134231 | NCBI WGS metagenome assembly JAEEGL01 (sample SAMN16246548, study PRJNA631951) | gut metagenome | biome: gut microbiome; feature: rumen; material: fiber-attached | host: Bos | place: Iran: Karaj | collected 2018-10
TATTTTCACATAAAATTGTTACTTTCTCTTGCAGAGTTGCAGAAAACCCGTACCTTTGTACCAGTGTTTTTCATGGTATTAGATTTAAGGTTAATGAAAGATTGGTTGTCGTGAGACAACCTTCTTTTTTATATCCCTTTTTCCACAACATATTGGTACAATTCATTCAGTTTTTTAACATACAAGTCTGGGCTAAAGTTATTGAAGATTGTTTCTTTAGCTTTTATACTCATCTCGTATAACACCTTTCGATCTTCATTTAACCGTTTTATTTGACGGTATAGGCTTTCTGCATCTTCTTTCTTCATAAATAGACCATTCACACCATCTGCAACATAATGGGGAATACTGCCTACAGGCGTAGTTATAGGTACAATGCCATAACTCATGCTTTCTAATAATGACATAGGCAGTCCTTCGAAGTGCGATGGTAAAGCAAATATGTCAATGCTCTTTAGAAAGTCAGATTTGCTTTGTCCCGCAACAATCCCAGCATAATGAAAGTTATCTCCTAACAAAGTTTTAAATTGGGGGATATATTCTCCTTCATGTTCTTCTTTACCTGCTATGTCAAGGACAAAGTCTATATCTTCTTCTTTTAACTTACGACAAACTTCAAGCAAGTCATCCATACCTTTTGTCTTGGCTATGCGTCCTAGATATCCAATATGCAGAGTTCCTTGTTTCTCCCCTCGATGGAATTCCTTGGCATCTTTTAATTCAATGCAGTTGGGCAAAGACGAAACATCTTTTGCACCAAACTTATCCTTGATTGTATCCACCTCAGTATTACTTAATGCTACAAAAGGAACCGGCATGCTGAACACTTTTTTCAAGATACATCTTTGTAGCCAAGGAATATTGTCTGCGGTTAAATATAGTCCACCGTGTACATGTACAATCATTTTCATTCCTTGCCTTCTGACCATCCACATAAAGAGAGGATCGCGAATCACTGAAGCTGCAGAAAGTGGAAAACTATAGTGGACAAGTGCTTTAGGAGTCTTATTAAGCAAACGCCTCCATTGTCTCAAGGCCTTTAATAACGGAAAAAGGCGGAAAACTCCGCCACGTTCCCTATCTTTCTTGCCTAGCTCAAAGTGGATGTAGTGATGCTCCTTGTTGTTGTCAATAATGAATTTAACAACAGAGGATACCCCACTTACGTTTTGTTCGGGGTCAAGTGATGGTGCTGTAATAATGATGTCCATTTACTCCTCCTGCAGTTGAGCCTTTTCCTCTTTTTGCTTTATTGTCAGTTCAGTCTTCTTTTCTTCCTCAATCTGCGTACCAACACTCATTACGATACCCAGAAGCATAAAGTATCCCATACCTTTTCCTGATAGGTATGACGTATCTGCCACACTTTCCAGCGCCAAGGCCATAAATGCCATTGCACCCACCTTATAATACTTCAGTGGCAATTTTTGTATCGCCCACAACCTCCGTTTCCAGAACCAAAGGAAGAGGAATACACCTAATATTCCATATTCGGCCAAACTTGGGTAATATGTATCAGCCATAAACACATTAAAGTCAGGAGATAACCCCCATACATCACTTAGACCATATTTATAATATAGTGGTGAATAGTATTCGGCTGCTGCATTTGTAGCAAATGTACCCAAACCACTCCCAAGAGGGAAATAGTCCTTAAAAATTTGTATTGAGGCCTTATATGTTTCAGGTCTTGCCATACGATATTCCCTTGCTTCAGAATCAAATCCTTCTACATAATATGCATTAAACTTCGACCATGTGAAATAAATTACCACTATTGATATCAGACAAATGTACATGCTTGTTTTAAGAGAATTTACCTTCAAACGCTCCTTAAGGAAATAAATAACTGCAATGAGCACCACATATTCACCATAATACTTCGACTTAGAACTCAATAATCCTAATGTAGCTATGAGTAAACAGATTATTGTGTTTTTTCGGTTTTGTGGTTTAAACAAATAATACATCAATGCACAATTTAAGCATAATTGTCCAATGACAACATCTTCACTTAATCGGCCTCCAAACAAAAGATATAGTACAATCGTTGCATACATGCTCCACAAAATGTAGTTTTGCTGCTTCCGAGTGAATCTTGGGGCAAGCAACCAAGTGCAATAGAAAACGACATAGGGGCGTACTTGTTGCTGGAAATCAAGAAAAATGCTTGGTATGACGTTAAACCTAGTAATATAAGAATATATTAAATACAATAGCATAATTCCTATATATACCCATATCTCTTGTCTTATCCCATCTCTTTTACTCTTCTGAAACTGTAACGCAGTATATCCAAACAATAGTAATGTCATAGCCTCATCCACCCAATCGGGAATCCAAGACATCCTATAAAATGCCATGCACAATGGGAAATATAAAATCCAAAAACAAGTATAAAATGTATTAATTGACATCTTTCTTTATTTTTTCTATCAATAAATTTTCATGCATCTCAATCTCTTCAGGCGTGAACCTCTTCTTGAGTACTTTTGCAGGGACGCCCCCCGCAATACTATATGGAGGGATTGACTTAGAAACCACCGCCCCTGCTGCTATTACAGATCCCTGGCCAATGGTTACCCCTTTCAAAATTGTCACATTTGCTCCACACCACACATCATCCTCTATAACTACAGGAAGATCATTCTCTGGTAATTTATCAAAGACATCTGCCATATATCTTCCAACTACATCTATTCTATGATCTCCCGTAATAATAGTAAGGTTAGGAGCTAACAACACCTTCTTACCAATCGTTATTGTTGCATCAGTGCAATATAATACTGCACCTTTAGAAAGAATGGTATTGTCTCCTATGGAAAGGTTATGCAAATCTTTTATTTCACATTGTGAAGGACGCAAATAAACACCCTTTCCACAATATTTCATTGCTCGCTTATAGAATATACATAGGAATTTATCCCACAGAAATGACGGAACGAGTGATATTCTCACCAAGAATAAATATATCTTCTTCATTTATTTTCTAACCAATACATTTCATAAAAGTCATGCTTAGGAACTCTCTCTCTTTCAGGAGGTAGTTTCATATAATCACCATATTCCCGTTTTAAATATGCATCATACTCTTTTACTGCCATAAACATATTACCTTCAAAACAAATTTCTTGGAAACTAGACCAAACAACTCTCTCAATAATTTGATTTTCTCTCAATGTCGTACCTACAACTAAGCCTACATACTTTGAATCAGGTTTTCGATGTTGTAAAGCTCTATGTTCTATTATTATAGATATCTTATGCAAAGAAATCCATGAAAATGCAAGCTTCATCATCACAAAGAATGGCTTCTTCCAAAAACTGCGTACTTCAGAAACTCTTCTGCATTTTACGACAAATAATGTCTTTAAAAAAATAAAAGAATGATAATATTTACGAGCCTCCTTATACGTATCCCCTAAATCATCAATAGGGAAAACATCTATAGAAATCCCTAAATTTTTAGTATCGGCTCCCTCTAGAACAATGGTTCTCGTATCTGCTACCTTTCCAAATCCTATATGAACATCCTTATCATTGCGACAATCAAAAAATCTACACACATCATTCTCTTTATTAAATAACTGTGAGAAACGCTCATAATCGACACGCAACATGGCTATATCTATATCATCATCCCAAGGTATATAACCTCTATGACGGACAGCCCCAAGTAATGTACCATATGCTAAAGAATAATTAATACTGTTTTCCCGGCAAAACCTATCTACCTTTTGCAAAATATCTAATTGCAATTGCTTCCGCTCTTCCAAACTTATTTTCTTCATATTTATATCAATTATGCAACATTTTCATTCCCCAATCATTAACTCCTTTTAAATAATGGCCATGTAAATCGTCTGTCTTAGGTATTAACTCAACAATGAATCTTAGTCCATAAGGGAAATCTTCCGTGAAATATCGGCTTCTAAAATCAGGAATCCAACCTCCGCCAACTTGCTTCATTGGCGAGGCTATCCCTTGAAAAGCAGGGATTGATTTGATTTTTCTTGTCAAAGACCATGCATCCTTACTTTCGTAATAGTCTAAAACGGAAGGAACACGTCCTTCCTTAACACCGAGAGCCTTTAGCAAGGACTGAAATTCGACATCCATAGCAATGTACAGTTCGGAGGCCTCAACTGTCCAATCCGAATAGAATCCCGGGTTATGGTCATAAATAATCCCTGGTTTCCAATCTTTCCACATAGTATAGAGCCTTGAGGTGTGAAGGAGCGGGTTACTATTAGACAAACTTGCCTCATAGTGGCTGTCCAATAACTTGACAGGTGTTTTGAACAGATACTCCAGCGTGGAACGAATGATTTCTTTTTCAGAACTTTGTTCAACAGCAACACTTAGAGATTCTTTATAGCCCTTTAACTGCGCTTCTTTCCCATACTTTGTGACGCGTGAGATAAAGGGTACTCTCTGGAATCCAAATAAGACTTGGCTTTTGGGAAATACCTCCATTGCTTCAAAGAAAAAACCTGTATTGGATACAACACTTCCGACCCATGTGGCGGGAGCAAGGTATGGCGCAATTGTGCATAGAACTTCTCGGATGGCAAAACCAGGCAAGCAGAGAAGTACAATCTGCGCATCAGGAATGACATCTTGAGGTTTATCCGAGATGCAATTAAGGGTACCATGGATGATTTTTCCTTCGGGTGCAATAATGTCTATATATCGAGACCATATATCTGGTCTCGTCGTCAATAATGAGATTTTGTTTTCTGGTTGTGATGCCAAAAAACCAGCACATACATGCCCTAGGTTTCCACCTCCGCAAATGCAGATATTCATGTTTTATTTTATTATTTGCTTAAGGGCATCTACGAGGCGAGAGTTATCTTGGTGGTCACGCACAGCAATACGCATATATTGGCGGCCGTCAAAACCAACTTTAGAACTACAATCACGAGTAAGAATGTTGAAGCGGCGAAGCATCGTTAGAACGATTTCATTGGCCGTATATGGTGGAAGCACCTCACATAGGAAATAGTTGGCCTGAGATGGCATCACGCGCAGAAAGGGTATTTGGCGTAGTCCTTGTTCAAAACTTTCGCGCTCGACGAGAAACTTCTGACAGGCAACATAGTAGTCTTTCTCGTATTTGGTAAAAATTTGCATGAAGAATTCAGCAAAGGAGTTGAGGTTCCAAATGGAGACAATCTTCTTCATGTTAACAATGAGTTGCTTGTCGGATGATGTGAGAATCCCCAGACGAAGACCCGGCACACCGTAACTCTTGCTGATGCTCTTCATGACAACCATGTGGGGATATTTCTCAAGCAATGCATCGGAAAGTAGCGTGTTGTCTGCATAACCAACACTGAAATCGACAAAACTCTCATCGACGACAAGACGTATTCCTTTCTGCTCGCACCATTCTGCCAATGAGAGAATGTCGGCTTTGGGGATGAAGTTGCCGGAAGGGTTGTCGGGATTGATGAGTAATAGCGTCTCAACAGGGTTATTGCCAAAGAAATCCATTAGGTCTTGTGCCGTATAGCGGTATTCGTCATTCTGTGGAACGAATGTAACGTGCCGGCTGGCATCGACGCGGTTGGGGTATTCTTCAAAAGTCGGGCGTGTGACACCAATTCTGCCGTCGATGTTCTCCATCAGGGCCTTGATAAGTTCAGCGGCACCATTGCCGGGGATGATATAATCCTCACTCACTCCCCAACACTTGCTGGCCAGCAATGTATTGACTTTCATCCCTGACGGATATTCAGTGAGTAATGTGCGAAAATTAGCTTGCATCTCATCGACGATGCGAGAAGTCGGGAAGTAAGGGTTGACAAGATAGCAAAAATCAAGCATCTTAGGGAAACGCCAAAAACCTCCAAAACGGCCATAATACTTTCGTAAAAGGTCCTTTTCATCGGCAAAGAGTGCTTCTGCAATATCTAAATCTTGCTTGTCATCTATCTCGTACCATTTCTCGTCCGAAATGGGCAGGGCTTTAAGGTCGTGGCTGTTGAGGAAGGAGATGATACGTAGCACATTCTCGTAATACTCGTTGTTGCCCACGGCCTTGCTGTAGGCCTCAAGGAAAGGGACATATTTCTCACGTGAAAACTGCCGTGAAAACTTGTAGATGTTGACGGTCTTATAGTAATTGTCTGTGTCACTATATTTGAAAGCTGCTTTCGGTACAAAGTTTACAATGTTATTGTCTTCGTCAAGTCGTACCATAGTACCGTCCATCCATGTCTCATACTTGGCAACAAGGGCAAGGTTGGGATAGTCATTTTTTATCAGCATTGGCAGCATCCGGTCATCGAGAATGAGGTCGCTTTCGATGAGAAGGGTATCATCCTCCTGAAGTTGCTCTTTCGCTAATGCCAGTGAATAGATATTATTGGTCTTGTCGTAAATTGGGTTGTTTACATACTCAATCCTTAGTCCATTGCGTTCGTTACCCAGATAATCGATGAGTTTTTGACCTTCGTAACCGACAACGATAACAACTCTATTCAAATTGAGTTTGCTGAGTTGTCTTAACAGACGGTCAATGAGCGGTGTGCCATTAACTGGCACCATGCATTTGGTATTATTTTTTGTGTATTCACCAAGCCGACGGCCCATTCCTGCCGCGAGTATTATTGCTTGCATATAATTTGCTTTTAATTCAATACCTTTCTATATTCTTCTATATATCTTTCCGCTGTTTTACGAACATCGTATTCTTCACATACATGCTGATATGCCTTTTCCACTAATGAATAATCATATTTACCTTGCAGGATATATTTCAGCTTTTCAGCAAGATCTACTGCGTCTCCGACCTTAAATGACATTCCATATTTCCCAAATCCAATTATCTCCATTGGGCCCTCTATATCACTAACCAGGATGGGGATTTTTGCCGCAAGAGCTTCTGCCACAGTCAGTCCAAAACCTTCAAAAAGAGATGGTTGAACGAATAAATCATAATCACACAAATGCTCTTGTATATATTGTTGTGATTTTAAACCTTCAAATATTACATAATTTTCTAAATCTGCATTTTTTACTAACTGTTCAAGTTCATCCTTTGAATCCCCTTCACCGATGAAATACATTGTAAAATTTTTCACTTGATATTTGTTAACAAGAATATCCAATGCTTTTATCAAGATATGTTGACCCTTTTGCCTTATATTCAAACGACTTATTTGAACTATTCTATATTCATCTTCACACTGTTTAAATAACGCTTTCTTCTTGAAGGCATCGGGTTGAATTCCATTATAGATTGTATTTACATTTTTGAATCCTTGCTCCTCCGTATATTTTGCCACAACATTAGAAATAGCATATAAGGCTTTCATACGAGAATACTCATCTGGCCGGTTTCTCGTGTTATGTATTGTTCTTACTATATTCCAATTGCCAAGGATGAGTCTTGATACCTGAAAGGAGTGAACGTGGATGATGTCTGGTTGATATCTATATATCCATATATTTAACATTAATATCTTTAGAATTGACTTACTCCCTGGTTTCCTATTCAACCTCTTCACTACACATCTTGCATCAATCTTATTTAACAATTCCTCTTGCAAAAAATCGTTTATTATGAACAATTCAACCTCATCGGTTTTTATTTGCTCATTGATAATGTTAACGAGCATCGTTTCCACACCTCCCATCTTCATCCCCCAAACTACATGAAGTATTTTCATATTGTATATCCCAAAATTTTAAACCAATTCATTACTTCTTTCATTCTCAACCCCCAATCTCCCTTCCTCAAAACTATCCTTCTATTCCTATCAACCAACTCTTGGTAATCCCCTATATGAGCAACAACATCTATGATTTGTTCTGTAGGATGCTCCAAATCCATTTCAATAACAGGATTATAACCTATCAAATCAACCAGTTCTTGAGGAGCATGCCCCACCATCACGATGCGGGATAGCATGTTTTCCCAATAACGTTGGGTCAATGTTTCTATGTCACCTGCTTTCTCTGGTTCTGTAATGCTTCGAGGCAAGGCTATCGTCACTTTGGCATCACCCATTATCTCAATTAATTGCTCGTTCGAATAAAGATATGTCCCATCCATCTTTGTACAAACATATCGGAATCCAGTGTTAGCGTTAGGGCTCTCGTTGAATTTTATGTTACTACTTCGTCCAAACTCCAGCAAATCGACATCTCTTTCTACCAATGGTTTCCCCTCAGAATAACGTGATGTATCTATTCCTTCTGGACAATACATGATATTCATCTCTGGGAATCGTTTTTGCATTCTTTCTGCCGTTTGTGAGGATGTAAATATCGCAGTTCTAACATTATGCTTCTTGAACCAGGCACAAACCTTTTCAAAATAACATGGCCAACAATCCCATATAAAAGGTATTATCTCATATCGAACGTAGTCGGGAAAAGTATCAAAAGACAAAGAGACAGGTTCCACAAAGCGGAGACGTGCCTCCGTTTTACTTTTCCAAAGTGTTGGGAGTTCATATCTGTATGCCAAACCATGAAAACATCTCCATGGATAATGTGTTTTGGGTATGAAGAGGTTTCCATTAGCGTTAGCATTTCCTCTTATTTCCTTGACCCAAGCCTCATAAGCCTGAGTCTTGAAATTTACCCCCCCCTTATGATGATATGGGGCTACAGCTATGACATTTCTCCACTCCCCTTTTCTCATTCTTTGACATCAAGTTCCTTGAATTCTGATTTTAGATTATCAATGTCGCATAACAATTCCCAATGCTCTTGAGGCCATTCAATATCTCTATTCCACCACTTTATTCTCAGCAGAAAAGCTATTGTTGCCTCATCATACCGATAACCAATTACTTTAGCAGGAATCCCTCCTACAATAGCATATGGTGGAACTTTTTTTGTTACTAATGCCTTTGCTAACACAACAGCTCCATCGCCCACTTGGACACCCCCTATGAAACAAACGCCATTTCCTATCCAACAATCATTGCCAATGCGAATAGCTATTTCTCTATCTTTATCATAAAATCGGTATTCTTCAAACATCTGTTTCTGAGCAAAAGTATGTCCATTCTGCTTACGTAAAGAGTAGAACATGGGAGACGTTGTCGCAAATGGTTCTTTATACGGATGGCTCTCTAAAATCTGAGAGATATTATTACCGATAGATGAGAATCGACCAATGTCTGCACTGATATGGCAGTTGTTGCCTATATACGAACCTCGCCCCATCTTCCCATAGAAAGACGTATGTGCCCCGACACGATTCATCCCTTCAAAACGGCAACGATGTGAAAGGTACGTTGTTAAGCCAAACTTCACTAAATGACGATGTTTGTATTTATGGTAGCAATATAATGCGAACCTCTTTATCTTATTTTCAAATAACATAGATTCTCCTTAAGAACAATAGAGCTTTATATACTATTAACAAATCATATCTGCGATGCAGATTAGGATAAAGTTGACGCACCTCACGGGGATAATAGTCCCGTTCCCATAAATAGAATTGATATAGGCACATCTTCTCCCAAAATCCCTTATTCCGGAAAAAAAGATATCCCATAAAATCTTCTTTAATAGTGGGCCGAGCTTTTGAGGCAGAAGAATAACTAGTATTCACATAAAAGATAACCTTTGATGTTGTCACTATTTTTGCTTCTTTTAAGAGACGCATTATCAATTCCACATCTTCATAGCGCCTAATTTTCTCTTTATAGTGATACTGTTCTAGTAATGATCTTTTGAATAGAGTGTGTCCTGTACTTGGGAGAATCTCTTTGTAAAAAAAAGATTTGTAATTATTCCGAATCTTTCTATTCTCTTTGTACGTAACAGCGCGTGTAGTATGACTACCACGAACCACAAAACTACCATCAATAATATTTGCATTGGGATGTTTGGTGGACATATGAAGAAGGTGATCAATTGCTCCTTTTGCGAGTTCATCATCCGCATCCAAGAATAAGACCCACTCCCCTTTGGCATGATTTACTCCCGTATTACGTGCTTTACTTGGTCCACCATTCTCTTGTGCTATAAAAACGATTCTCTTGTCATTAATGCCCTTTACAACCTCTGCACTCCTATCGGTAGAGCCATCATTCACAATAATCAGTTCAAAGTCCTTGAATGATTGGGACAGCACACTCCTAATGGAGCGTTCTATGATAGCTTCCTTATTAAAAAGAGGGATTATTACTGAAATCATGACTTCTTCATACATTGATGAAGCCAACCTAGAAGTTTTGCTATCTTCTGCATTAACCAGCTAGTTAGTCCCCCCTCATAATATATGTTTTCAAATATATAGGCTACCTCAGAAGTCATAAAATTCACGGTTCTCTTACCAACAATTATTGAAGGTGATGCTATAGCAGACTTGGCATGACATATTAGTTCTGCAGTCTTCGGGGTAATGCCACAATCTTGATGAATTTTCACATAAATACTTTTATCAAAAAAGGGACAAAAACTTTGGTCTTTTGGAAAAAAAGTATGCACATAATGAATTATCTTTGCTTCACCATAAAATTGCATGCTCATAAAAGGCTGGGCATTATAATATCCTGGTAACTCATCCATCACAAAGTTCATATCTAATTCTGCCTTCAACAAGCCTGGCATATCCTGACTCATTCCCTTATGAGAAGAAGACCACTCCCAGTTTTCATGCCAATGTCGATAGAAGTCATGAGCAAATAAAGTATCTGCCGCGTAAATAACACCTCCGTTTATCCAATGAGGATGGGAACTTGCATCAATCCCATAAGTGTCTTTCATCCTTTTTAAAACTCCTAGACGGAATATATTTTCTTCAAATGGAATATTACCTTCTGGGACTCCGGCAATGTCATAATATAAGTCGTCAATATAATCCAAAGTTCCGCAAATGACGGTGTCTGTATCAATGTAAAGGAATGGACCTTTGACATATTCCCTAATAAGAGTCTTTACATGACGAGAACGATGTTTTGCATCGTAATTTTCTGGAGTTGGTATGATTACGACCTCTGTAATAAGCTCCATCAAACTTGGGCGCGAATTTATCAACTCTCCAGTTGGAGCATCACAACATACTCGAACTTCCCTATCTTTCTCGTATTGCCGTAACGAATAAACAGAAACCCACAATTCTTCTAAGAAGGTATCTCGCTCTGATGCTATCAGTGCATAAGCAATTTGTGTTTTCATTAAAAAAATTTTCTTATTTTCCTTAAAATAGCATTCCCAGCGTTTTTGTAGAACCAATAATCATATACCTTTGCAGATTTACCCTGAAGAATAAGTTTGAATTGTTTACGATATAGTTCATTCTTAACATAGTCAAGTTCATTTTGCAAATTACCGATAATAGGTTTAAACGAATCACTCATGAATTGAACAATCACATTCTTCCCTAACACACGCCTATTCCTCCAATTTGTATAACGCAGAATAGACCTAACAAAAGTTTCAGTCAAAATATAATTGGTTGCATACTCACGTACATGCTCATTTTTAGAAATACGGTATAAATCCATTAGATTCTCATAATTTCTCAAATGACAATGTAAAAACTCTATGGGTAATCGTAATTGTAAAGCAAGATGATTAATACCCACATTCCCCTTTGGTGTTGGGGCATAAGTTCCTATATTAGAAAAGTAAAAATGAGTCACATATTTGAAATAATCCACAACAAACATCATATCCTGGCCTGTAGGAACATCAGACGGAAAGCGTAAGTTGTTTTTCTTTATTATTCCCATATTAAAAAACTTGTCCCAGCAACAATAGTTATAAGTACTATAAGGGTCAATTTTTACATATAGAAATTCTAAAAAATCATTATTATTTGAGATTTGAATATTTTCTATCCCCCTCCAATATTCAGTCTCCTTCATTAATTCACCATTAATATATTTTGCCTTACAATGATTAACCATCAGTAAATCATTCCCCTCACCATTTTTCTGGACTTGCGATAAATGGTCTGGCATTATGGCATCATCAGAATCTACGAATGTAATCCACTCTCCACTTGAATTTTCTATTCCTTTGTTTCGAGCAGGTCCAGCCCCTTGATTCTTTTGATATATATACTTTATCCTACTATCACGTTGTGCATATAATTTACATATCTCTGCTGAATGATCTGTACTACCATCATCAATGAGTAAGAGTTCCCATCTCGAATACTCTTGATTAAGTATACTATCAATACAATAACTCAATGTGAGTTCCCTATTATAAACTGGGATAATTATAGAAATATAAGGATTATACATAGAATCAATTAATGTTCCGTTTTGCCCATGAGGGGGTAAACATAAATGTTAAGATGCTTAATTTAACTGTAAAATAACTTATTAAGAATGGGGAAATAACAAAAAGCGAGCAGAAAAGTTTGCCAGTCACAACTTCAAATGGGAAAATCGCAATTATTAAATAATGCCAACATAAAACATGTAGTGAATATCTTCCCCAAAAAGCGAAATTTCTTACTAATGGAATTTTTGACATTAAGATTGACAAAAAGAAACAGAATATTGTCCCACCTATAGCTCCTATCGTATTTAGCAAATAATTACCATATAGAAAACCAGCCATATCCATCGGGTATTTCATAATTGTTATGGGCCACAAGATAATACATAACAGCAAAAAAAGACAATTCATTCCATTTTTCTTTATATAATATCCTATTGACAAAAAAAACAATGCACTAGTTCCTGTTAGAATACCAAAGGGCAAATTAACAATTGATGCGAGAAAAACAGCGATTCCAGATAATATAAAACTTACAAGAACATATCTATTATTCCCAACACTTAAAAGAATTGTAAAAAATAATCTTGCCCAAAATAAAGACGCCAAAAACCATATTGGTCCAATTGTATGGCCACCCACATATGGCACGCTATATGTATGTGCTGAGTTGGCACTAAACAGCACTTTGATTGCCAAAATAATGGGATAATCTCTTAATAAAATTTTCAACAGCATAGAAACAATACCAAACGTAAAATATGGATAGAGGAGACCATAGGCCCCTTGTTTTAAGGTTTTTTTAAAATTCCTCTGCTTATGCATATAACCACTAAGAATAAAAAAAAGTGGCATATGAAAAGAAAAAATTATACGTCTAGGTAATCCACCAAACCAATAAGCAAACTCATTATGACCAATAACCATTAGCATAATTGCTAATGCTTTCATCATATCAACATAATAATCCCTATTAGACAGAATCAAAGAAGGGGGAGTGACTCTTAATGTGAAGAGTTTGTTAAACTTAAACATCTAAGTTTATTTTAACTTGGAGAAAATGTTATATCTTTCAAAAACGGACCGAATTTGTTCATCGTTTCGCTCTTTATTAATAGAAAACAAATATGATTCATTCTCACTACTATTAGCTACATAATCTTGGCCATTTATAGAATGAGTAAAAGCCTTCTTGACCTTAACCCCATTAAGTATAAGCATTGCCTGAAACCATACATCATCTGCATATTTGCAGATATCTAAATAGATTTTTTCATTAAAGACTTCTTCTGGAAAACAATGTGGAGGGTATAATACACCTCCATTTCCTGTCAAAAAATTCATAAATGATGGAACCTCATCATATTTAAAATGCTCCCAAGACATATAAGGTTTAAGTTTTCCATCAGCTGATTTCACTATCTTGTGGATACGACACGCCGAAACCACATCTGGTGATTCTATATATGAATTGACTAGATGTTCAACCAAATCGGGCTCATACATTACATCATCGTCAATAGTTATTATACAAGAATCAGGAAAGGCATAAAGTGAAGGAATTAATTTGGTATATGAGCGAATGTCCTTACAGAAACGGATTTCAAGACCTCTCTTCTGTTGGTTTAATAGACCAACCGGCAATTTTTTATTTTTATGTTCCTCCCCAAGCCAAAGGACAATTCGATTAGGGCACATTGTCCCCTGCATTATGGATTCAATTGTGAGCCAAACCTCATGTATCCGTTTCCCATATGTTGTTAAAGATACTACAACTTCATTCTCACATATTTTATTTGCAGTTACTCCTGGCCGTTTAGAATTGATTGCTAATAATTTCAATCTTTCAGCAACTATATATCTTTTTATTTCCTTTAGCTGCTTTTGGATTTCTGCATCTGGGTTGTTTATTGTACTATCAATTACATATTTTATCCTAAAGATATCTCCAATTTTGCTTAACAATTTCATGATTTATGTATAAAAATTATTCTGAAATCTTTATTTTATTTAAGCTACTTTTCTGCAACTTATCTGCCCAATAATGTAGTTTTAGTCCGATTTTTCTTAGTACATCTGCGAACTTATACACTCGTCCATATCTGCGCACAGATTTAAAACTAATAAAATCATACATCGTAGCATAAATAAGGAAATCGTTCTTAAACTTGTGCTGGCTTTCAAAAAACCAAGGTTTCTCTGCATCACAAAAATGAACGATAACGGGATCCCTTCCTGCTATTTTAACCTCCTCCCATTTAGAGAAATGCATATAAGAACCTTGCAACGGCCGTGTCCACCGTTCTTGAAAATTATATGTGTAATTAAGATATTTTACCTTTCCCTCAAGGACTTTGTTTAGTGCAATCTGGTCAGGAAGCCACAAACCATTAGGATTTTCTGCCACCCATTGAACCAACGTTTCAAAAACATTATTCTGGCGCCAATAGTCAAGATTCATTAATAACACACCAGAATTAAAGAATGGCATGGAAAGTTTATAATCGTTATACCATTTTATCCAGTCGCACGACTGGCTAACAACTGCTCCTATAGCATAATCTTTTATGTCTTGAGCAAACAAAGTTTTCAAAGAGTGACGTACTATGATATCACAATCAAGGTACAATACCTCCATCTCCCTTGGAAGCATTTCGGGCAGGAGGAACCGATAGTACATAGATACAGGATAGCGGTCACTTACCGTCAGCCCATCGAATCGATGACAATCTATTGTGATAACATCTATCGGTTTTTGATAAACGTCAGAGAGTTTCCTAAATTTATATTTAGCCTTTTCTGAAATACCATCTGTAAGCACAAAGGCATGACAATCCTCACCTTTGTTGTTTTCAAAAATAGAAGTAAGACAGATTAATGCCGGAATAGTGAAATTCTCATCTGTACAAAGAGCAATGTTCATTGTTTCATTTTTTATATTTATGCTCTACCTTATCAACACAAAAGTCGTATGAATATTGTATAACATAACTGGCAACTATGACTATTGGCATTAGGATAAGAGAAACCTCGCTAATAGTCGCTTTCTGCTCATGGAGCATATATTTTATTCCCATATGAAAGATGGGACGATGGAATAGATACATTGCCATTGAGGCATAACTTACGAATGATATAATGGTACCAATTGGGAGGATCTGAAGCCAATAACAAACACATAGGAACAATATAATTGCAACCACTGTATCGATATGAAGATATCTTACTCCTACAATATTAAAAGCATGTAGTAATATAAGCATCAAAGCGGATAAAAATAATATGTACCATTTGCTTGAAATTGTCTTTATGAAAGGACCTCGCCCCAATATTAAACCTAGGCCATAGAATGGCATCGTATATGATAAGCGCTTGTCGTAGTCAAGAGATGTACGTGACAATATGCATATAAACACTATGCAGACAAGCATAACTACTATTGCTTTTATCCATACCCCGAATTGGATTCTCTCAAGCCCCCTAACAACAAAGGGTGTAATCATATAAAAACTAAACAGCATAGAAAGGAACCAAATTGTACCAGACTGATGGCCTACATATGAAGACAAACCTGTAAGAGTGAATAAGAGTTGTAACCAATCAGGATTGTATCCTAACCGATAAAGCAATATGGCAGATAATAGAAATAAAGGGAAAAATCTCGTGAGTCTCTTTTTATAAAATCCAATAATCTCTGCTTTCGTTTCAAACGTGTATTTTGAAAGGAAGTAACCACTCATAAACATAAAAGCGGCAAGCATACACGTAGTGACATGACCCATATTCTCTTTTATTCCCATCAAGTAAGGTACATCAGTATAATCTAACATATGCCATACTCCTACTATCCATAATGTGGCTATAACTCTAACTATATCGAACTGTAAATCTCTATTCTTTGCCATATACTTATATAATATTTATTATGCTTATAAAAATTCCACAGACTTAATAGCCTCTTTCAGATATGCTAGTGAAAAGGTTCTCTGCGTTTTTAGCAAAGACTTTGGACGTTGAAAATCAACCCCAACAAATTGTGGAGTATCATCTTTCGCAATAAACCGGTCTGATAATTCCAACATAGATAATAAATTTTGAGAACGTTCGTCCGCATTATCATCCAATCTTAAAGTATAAAACGGAGTCTCTGCAATGATAGAAATAGCAGTACCATGAAACGATGTTGTAACCACACATTTTGCATTTCTTATGATAGAAATGAAATCTGAAGGAGATGCATGGCAAACATAGAACCCCAATCGTTTCACATTGGGATGATTGTCCATAACAACAATTCTACTTACACCTATTTGTCGTCCGATTTCTTCCGCTATGCGAAAAGTATTATCATTCTGCCTAGCCTGATACACAACTATATAATCACCTGAAATAACAGGTTTATACCATTGTTCCCATATGCTCTCTTCTGCCAATAAGGTTGGATCAAGCACAACAGGAACATTTTTCGAAAATGTATCCCTTATGGCGTCGGCCAACTTTTGTTCACGGACACTTATGCTACTGAATTTTGACAAAGCCTCTTTCAAGAAATTAATATCTTCCGATTGCAAATTTGCATCACCAGCACTTGCCGCATAAGTAATCCAGTGTGTTCTATCACCACTCTTACATACTCCATACCATATAGGATCTCCCCCATTATGCCGTTTTGTCCATACCTGATCGCTTCCAACAATAATAACATCATAACTATCAACAAGACTTTCTAACTCCTCTTTGCTTTGAACAATGGGAGAACGATTCCATGTGCTAACAAAAGAAAGAAAAGAGTCAAACGTCTTCTGCCGTGACTTTATGTCTGACAGAGAAAGAATTGTTCGGATTGGGTGCTTAATTGTATGACGAATACTGATTGAAGGGCGTGGAAAATACAGATATGAAGGTCTGTAATCTATTACCTCGGCATCATGCCCCATACTCTTTATCGTTGAATACAGAGCATGACATTGTAATACTGCACCAAAATTAAGAGCGCTATGAAATGTGAGTATTCCTACTTTCATTTAATCTTTATCAGTTTTTTTATCGCTTGTTTCACTGTTTTATAGTGCTGTTTCATCTTATATTTCCATCCCCAATTACCATATCGGCTTCCAATACCTTTAAAACCCTTCATCTCATACAACTTCTCAAACCGCATTCTCTCAGGATTTGGTGCGCTTGGATGGAGCAAGTTGGGTTGCATACATTGTTGAATATCTATGAGCCTACAAAAAAGGTTCTTTTGAACTTTATTAAAAATCTCCTGTCCTTTAGGCGTATTTAATAAGACAAGTGAAACACCCTTATCATCTAGGTTAAAATCAGGTACAACCTTTTCCCATCCCCACAAGTCTGCCAAGGTAATATCACTGGGACGTTGCAAATTTGTAAAAGGACAAGCAGAACAACTATGTCGAAGCATAATATGCTGATAAAAGAGGTACGTGAAGGAATCCCTACTTTCTTTTTTACCCGATGTATATATATACGATTCTTTGTGTCTTGTCCATCCAAATATCTTCTTATCGCGAAAATCAACATGACTTATCTCACATTTCTCTTTTTGCTCCAAATACTTTATATAATCACGCCATATAAATGGAGAAGGAACACCATGACATACAATGTCAACCAATATCAAACTTCCACGAAGCCGCTTTCCTATGAATGCATTTAAGCCTGCTGTCTGGCAAGGCGTTCCAGAGAATAAGACCAGTAAGCCTTTCTTAAGATCTTCTTTTATAAGAAGGAAAACATTGGCCAAGTCACTTTGAACATACTTGCTTCCTCGAAATTCATTTCTTTCTTCTTTTGTCACCGCTCGTTTATGAACAACTCGGAAATGATTTTCATATCCAGCACCATAAACCACCCCGCCTAGTTTCAGAACATAGTCTGTTAATGCAACAAAAGCAGCCCCAGAACGCGATTGCATTACTTCTTCCACGTGCTTATGTCTGACAGCATACGCAAGCGGAGCTGTAAGATTTAAAGTATGGTCATAGTTTTCATTAAACTGGCAAACATGATTGCATAAACCACAATCTATGCATTTAGAATCATCAATCTGAGGATAGAGAAACCCAAGAGAATCTGGAAGCATGGTAATGGCGCTATGCTGGCAAATACTTGCGCAGGCCGTACAGCCACAACAATCAGCTGGATTTCCTATTCTTATCATTGAAAACGAGTTTCTTATTAATTACTTTTCGTATCTTTCCCAAAATCATTTGGCGCTCATCTTGCTTGCAACCTACATAAAGTATACTTCCTCCTGCACATATTATTCCAGCGATTGTTGTATATAGTAAACGCATAAATGAATCATTCATATGATATCCTATTATTGCAGGAAGGGGTACAGCAACTATTGATACAATCGTCGCATTCAATAGTACTTCGCGGAAATAGGTTGTCGTGTCCAAGCCTATCATATCTCTAAGCAATATAACACGAGCAGCTAAACACACAAATTCAAAACAAATAGCAACAATAACGACACACTGAGGTATGCAACCTAATTTCAAACAGATATAACTGAAAGGGAGATTCATCATCTGTAGTCCACCCACGATTATTTGATATTTTTTTATTTTTCCTGTAGCAAGCTGAGCTGTAATTAGAGGGTTGGACAATACTTTTACTAAGGCGAAGACAAAAGACAACTGACCAAAAAGAACTGCTTCTTTAGGAACCTCTACGAGCCAAATATTCAATATATAGTTCGCATTGATTACAAGTGGAATTGCCATAAACAGCATCATATAAAACGACAATCTCGCCCCCTTAAATATCAGTTTATACAAATATGCATAGTCTCCACTTGAATAGGATTGAGTAATTTGTGGATTTATGGCTACAATGAAATTATATACAAAACCGCTAGCCGTATTATAAATTTTATTGCCAATGCCACGAGCTGCATTTACTGCTGGACCAAAGAATAAGTTTAGTAAAATATTATTGCCCTGACTTTGTAAAACAGAAGAAGATGCGCCGATGAAGTTCCAACCGGAAAATGAAAATATCTCTTTAATAAGAGGTCTGTCAAAAGAAAAATGGAAAGTGCATTCCTCAAAATGTCGTTTACAATACATTACGTATATTGCTCTAACAATTTGAGCATTGACCCAAAGGAGAGCCGCATAAAAAATTAATTTATCATAAGGTGAAATATAAACCAAATATGTTATCAGCAATTTCATTATTGCATCATAAATACTCATGTATGCAAAAGCGCTCATTCTTTCATGGGCAATAATTATGGCAGAGTATGGAACTTGCATAAGTCCGACGCAGAAGTTGAATATTGAAAATTGGAAACAACAATTGGCTGCGAACATACGCTCTGCAGGAATAACCATTTTGTTATTCAAGAACCAGAGACCTATCGTTTCACACAATATTAAAACAATGGCAGCCAATGCTGCCTGTATAGAAATTTCTGTAGAAAAAACTTTTTTAAGGTAATCCTTATTTCCCTTCCCTAGAGCAAAATTTATAAAACGAGAACATGCTGCAGATAGTGAGCCACTGATCATTGCAAACATCCCAACAAATCCACCAACTACATTATAGATTCCATAATTATCCACTCCTAAAGCATCAAGAATCACTCGAGTTGTATAGAAGTTGATAAACATCATGACTGTCATCCTGACATATAGCATCATGGTGTTCTTTGCAATTCGTTTGGATTTCTCTTGCACGTTATAATTGAGAATAAATAATATCTTGGCGCTTCAAGAACCACATAAAGGTGTAATTCTTAAAGAGTTATAACATTTCTGGACGAAACTGTGTACCAGATTATGCTCTTGCATTCGATAAGTTCATTCCTATAAGGAATGTGCAAAGATACGAATAAGCGAGCAAAATACCAAACTCGTTTGCGTATTTTTGAGCGGAAGTATATAAAACCGTAGGTTAAAGATACAAATAAACCTTTATAAGGTTAACAGGTTAACGGTTAAATATTGCATGAAGTGCAAATAAAAGTTTAAAAGTTTAACGTTTAATGGTTTTTAATATACACAGGATTGGCGTTACATTTGAAGATGATTCCGAGTGAATGGTTAAATAATTATCTTTAATTTATTTCGATTTTTACTCTCATCTCTCACTAAAATGGCCTTAAGACCAATGTACATGATGATTGGCAGCCAGTGAGAGTAGAATGAGAGTAAAAAGTTATTCTCACATGAAAATAGAGTGCAGAAAACTTTGTTTTCTGATATTTCTTTCGTATATTTGCTCTCTATAAAGAGCTTTGCTCTGGTGAGAGGTAAGAGGATGTAAAAGTTTAATGTTTAATCGGCTTTTAAGCCTGTTTAATGTTGAACGAATAATGGGCTACGCATTGGTGAAAGGGTTAAAAAGATTAACAGGTTAAAGGTTTAGAGGGATCAGGCTCTGTGACGCCATACAATTATTCAAAGACCATGCAAAAAGATTAATGACGAAAAGGCCTAGGGGTTATTGCAGAACCCCTAAGGGCTTCGGACGGAAGGTCTAAGGCTTTAGGGCAGAAGGTATATATAGCATGAGTCAAAGATATATAGAACCATCCGTCAAAGGGTCTAGAACTTTGGAGAGACATAAAGGGTTAAAGTTTAATGTTTAAGGTTTAACGGTAGTGCGGTTTGCGCGGGGATATGCCTTTGGCATGGAATAGTGCTTCGCATGGGGTGATGTGTAAAAGTTTAATGGTTAACGGACAATGATAAAAAAAAGATAAAACTATGAAAATATCTATTACATCTATCGGACGGGACAAGGCCATCCATCTGAGCCAACGGGACGCCGTATGGTTCATCGAACGTATGAAGAAGGATACGCAGAGTGGCATAGTAACTCGCTTTCGTGAGGCTGTCCGGCAAGGCAATGAATTGAGTATTCAAATCGGAAAGGAACGACTTCCGCATGTATTTCTAAAGGTTGAACTCAAACGAGAAGAGAATGAAGCTATAGAAGTGAATCGATTCAACGGGTTGATATTACTGGAAGTAAGAGGTGTAGCCAGCAACGATGAGTTAGAGAGATTGAAACAATTGGCAATGGACGTTCCTTCGACATGGGCTGCCTTTGTGGGAGCCAGCGGACAGACAGTAAAGCTGCTGGTAAGAGTATGTCGCACTGATGGAACCTATCCGCAGGACGAAACTGAGGCTTCTTCCTTCTATTTGCAAGCCTACTATCGATTGCTTTCCATCTACGATGCTGCTTTAGGGCGAAACATCACCCGAATCGAGCCAAATCTGCGTAAGGCAATACTTATGCCATTGGACAAAAGCCCGTTGTTCAACACCAATGCTACTCCCTTTCGCATAAATGATGATGAGCGAATAAACATAGAAAACGAGGACGAACATCTGTTGGCTCAAACGATGCCTGTTGAGAGGCAACTCGACTTCGACATGGAACGCTATTCCACCTACGAGATTGCTTATCGTCAGGCCGATGAGGAAGCAATGCGACAGGTAGAATCTGAGGGGTTGAAGATGCCTGTTGTGCTATATCCAGAAACCATTCAAACTTATCTGACGGCACTCGCCTTGCAGCTTCGTCGAAGAAGGATTCCTCAGGAAGAAGCCGTATGCCACATTTGGAACCATTGGCGTTTTAAGAGCGGAACAGGGGTAACAGAAGGACTCGTTCGAAGCATCACAGAAGCGGTATATGCTGAAACATTGCCTGCCCGACAATTGTTGCCCGAACCTGGATCGAACAGTAAACTAATGAAGGAAATCATTCGACGCATGCAAGATCGATACGTCTTCCGCTATAACAAATTGATGGGATACACGGAATATCATCCCAACCACACTTGGTTAGTGTCCTGGAAACCCGTAACGGATAGGGTTATCAATACACTGACCACAGACCTGCAACTGAGCGACCTGCCCGTATGGGACAGGGACATAAAACGATATATATTCTCGACTTACGTTCCTGAATACAACCCCATAGAGGAGTATCTCTACAATATAAAGGTGAAATGGGACGGGCGTGATCACATCGGTCAACTGGCTCGCACCGTACCTACTGACATCCCTGATAAATGGTGCCAATGGTTCCACACTTGGTTCTTGGCAATGGTGGCTCAGTGGCTAGGACGCAATCCACATTTTGGTAACAGCATCGTTCCTCTGCTGATATCGGAACAAGGTTACCACAAGAGCACTTTTTGCCGGCAGTTGTTGCCTCCAGAACTGGCATCGTGGGGATATACCGATCATCTCTCACTTTCAGAGGCTCGCTCCGTACATCTGGCAATGTCCCAAATGTTACTTATCAACCTCGACGAGTTCAATGCCATCCCTGCTCGCATCCAAGAAGGGTTTTTGAAGAATATTGTCCAGTTGCCCAGCGTGAAGGTAAAGCGTCCCTATGCCAGACATATTGAGGAAGTTCCTCGATTAGTTTCATTTATTGCTACGACAAACATGTCAGATGTGCTATCCGACCCATCAGGTTCGCGTCGTTTCATAGGATTCACGTTACTGGACAGATTGACGTGAGCCATCTTCCCAACTATGCACAACTCTATGCACAGACTCTGGCAGAACTGAGGTCGGGAGTACAGTGCTGGTTCGATGAGGAAGAAACACGTCGTATCATGCTCCACAACCAGAACTTCCGCCTCCGCATGGATGCAGAAGGATTCTTCCATGAGTATTTCGAACTTGCAAAGGAAGGCGATCCAAATGCGGAATGGTTGACAACGGCCAACATTCTCATGTACATTAAGTCATGTGCCCGTGGCAGTTTTCAAATACCTCCTGCCAACCGCTTTGGGCGAGTTCTTACTGCCATGCCCGGTATGGTGCATAAGACAACATCGCACGGCGAAGTATATCTGCTAAGACGAAAGGAGTAGGAAAGTACCCATTTCATCGGTGTTTTTTACCCTTCGCCAAACTTCCTTATACGCTATGTAATGATTGAAAAGCTTGACAATAGCAGTAAAAGTAACTTTTTACTCTCACACCACTCTCACTACCATTAAATGCCGATAAATACTAGCCTCACCGCTATTTTAGTGAGAGGTGGGAGTAAAAGGGGAAAAACTATAAAAGAAAGACTATTCGAAATCCAATTCTAATTGTGTGGGAGACAGGAGTTGGAAGGTGAGGCGATGGTAGGGAGTGGTGCCGTACTTGCGGATGGCTTCACGGTGGATGGGGGCGGGATAACCTTTGTTTTTATTCCAATGATATTGGGGATATTCTTCATGGATGCGGAGCATGTAGTCATCACGATAGGTCTTGGCAAGAATAGAGGCGGCAGCAATGCTCATGTATGTGGCATCACCCTTGACTACGGTGGTGTGGGGGATGTCTTCGTAAGGCATGAAACGATTGCCGTCGATGAGCAAGTGCTGTGGACGAATCTTAAGTTGCGCAACAGCCCTATGCATAGCAAGAATGGAAGCCCTAAGAATATTAATTTTGTCGATTTCATCGGCAGAAACTACCCCTACAGCCCAAGCTAATGCTTCACGTTCGATGACCTCTCGAAGGGCATAGCGTTGCTTTTCAGACAGTTGTTTGGAATCATTCAAAAGGTCGTTGCTGAAATCCTGTGGAAGGATTACGGCGGCAGCATAGACAGGACCTGCCAAGCATCCACGGCCGGCTTCGTCACAACCTGCCTCGATTCTACCTTCTTGTAAATAGGGTTTGAGCATTTTTTTTAGGGCTGCGATGGTATCGCAGCGTACATAACAAGATTAGAACATTTGTTGGATACGGAGGATGGCGGATATAAGGGCATCTACTTCTTCGTGGGTATTATAGAGAGCAAAGGAAGCGCGACAAGTGCCCTCAATACCGAGGCGATGCATGAGAGGTTCGGCACAGTGATGACCAGTGCGAATAGCTATACCAAGGCGGTCAAGGAGGGTGCCCATGTCCAAATGGTGGATAAAAGCCCCCTTTCCCGCTCCCCCCTCAAGTGGGAGAGATACTAAGAAGCTTATCACGGCATCATGTTGGTTGATATCCTTAGGGCCGAATATCTTCATACCTGGAATCTCCATCATGCGTTTCATGGCATAGGCTGTTAAGTCTTTCTCGTGAGACTCAATAGCATCAAGGCCAATAGAACTAACATAATCGAGTGCTTTGGCTAAGCCAGTGCTAGCCACGTAGTCAGGCGTACCGGCTTCAAACTTATAAGGAAGGTCGTTGAAAGTGGTATGCTCGAAGGTGACTGTCTTTATCATCTCGCCTCCACCCATATATGGAGGTAGTTTCTCGAGCCATTCTTCCTTTCCATAAAGTACGCCTATGCCCGTGGGGCCATAAATCTTATGCCCACTGAAAGCAAAGAAATCACAGTCGAGGTCTTGAACATCGATGTGGAAATGTGGTGTACTTTGAGCCCCATCGATGAGAACGGGAACACCATGAGCATGGGCTATGCGAATGATATTCTTAATGGGATTGATGGTTCCGAGGACATTGCTAACATGGGTGAGACTAACGATTCGAGTCTTCTCGTTGAAAAAATCATCGATTCCATCGAGAATTAGTTCGCCTTCATCGCTAATAGGAATAACGCGGATCTTTATGCCTTGTCTCGCTTGAACGAGTTGCCAAGATACGATGTTTGCATGGTGCTCCATCTCGGTGATGAGAACTTCGTCACCTTCTTTCATGAATGCTTGTCCAAAACATGAGGCTACAAGGTTGATGCTCTCCGTGGTTCCACGGGTAAAGATGATTTCATTGGTGGTGCGGGCATTTAGGAAACGGCGTACCGTTTCGCGAGCCTGTTCATGAAGGTCCGTAGCTTGTTGTGAAAGGAAATGGACACCCCGATGTACGTTGGCATTGACATTATAATATTCGTCTGTCATAGCCTCAACGACGCAACGCGGTTTCTGCGTTGTGGCGGCATTGTCAAGATAGACGAGAGGATATTTGTCGTATATCTTGCGACTCAGGATGGGGAAATCAGAGCGAACTCCGACCCCTCTTCCAACCTCCCCCGAGGGGGAGAAGAGTTCGCTAATACTATATATGTTCTTCTTTACCATACTATTATCTTTCTGCCAATTCCATACTCCCTCCCTGGGGAAGGTAAGGGGTAGGGGTCTCCTATTTACACAATTTACATCCTTCGCATTTTGAAAGTTCACCGCGAAAGCGCTTTTCCACAAGATAGTGGAGGCGATCGCGCAGGGGTTCGAGGGTTATGCTATCCAAGACTTCACCAACGA
>JAEEGL010544273.1_pt1 | contig 25434 bp, 14 predicted proteins | sample 9134231 | NCBI WGS metagenome assembly JAEEGL01 (sample SAMN16246548, study PRJNA631951) | gut metagenome | biome: gut microbiome; feature: rumen; material: fiber-attached | host: Bos | place: Iran: Karaj | collected 2018-10
AACAATGATGTAAAGTAATTAAGTTATTTTCGCTCAAAGAGCGGGTGATGGGAATCGAACCCACGTATCCAGCTTGGAAGGCTGGTGTTCTACCATTGAACTACACCCGCAAGTGTTGTTACGGCTTAGTCGAGGTGACAGGATTCGAACCTGCGACCCCCTGCTCCCAAAGCAGGTGCTCTAGCCAAACTGAGCCACACCTCGTTTTTTGTGTGTTGCCTTTTGCCGTAACGCAAGAAGTATTATATAACGATTTCAAAGCAAATGTCAACACATTTTTTACAAGTTTTTTTTCGTTTTTATAAGTATTTTATTTCGTAATTAATTGAGCCGTCCGAATCGATGCAAAGCACGATATAGCTTGGTCTTCTGCCCTCTTGGCGAGGATAGGATAAGCTGCCAGGATTGAACATGTAAACTCCTCCCACCACTTTGGCAACAGGTTTATGTGTGTGACCAAAAACTACAACATCTGCTCCTCTGGAAATTCCTTCACTACGAATATATTCAAGATCCATACTCACCATGTAATTATGACCATGTGTAACAAAAAAATTATGCCCATCAAGATTAAATTCAAGTTCGCGGCTTAGATCAGAAAAGAAATCATTATTGCCTGCCACAAAATAAACCGGACAATTGCTTGCCAGAGCATATTTTCCCTCAGAGCCCTCAAAATCACCGCAATGAATTATTCCATCGACAGGCTCCTCCAAATCCAATACATCATAGAAATTATCATCTCTTCCATGTGTATCACTAACTAAAAGATACTTTTTCATAAATCTCCCCAAATCACTTATTTAAGCTCCGCCTTCAAAAGGCTCTCCATCTCCCTGAGTGCCTTTCCTCTATGGCTTATGGCATTTTTCTCCTCAGGAGATATTTCTGCGCTGGTCTTTCCATATTCAGGCAAAAAGAAAATAGGATCATAGCCAAATCCGTTTGCCCCGGCAATTTCATAGCCAATTATGCCTTCCATTTTTCCAAGACTAGAAAGCTCTTTTCCATCAGGAAATACAGCAGAAATAGCGCATACAAATCTTGCTGTTCTGTCCTTGTCCGGAACTCCGGCAAGCTTATCAAGGATTGCAGCATTTTTTTCTGAATATGGCGTATCATGTCCCATGAAACGGGCAGAATATATACCAGGCTCTCCTCCAAGATAGTCAACCTCAAGACCTGAATCATCAGCAAGAACAATGCTGTCGTCAGCTTCATTTTTTTCTTTCAAAAGTCTGGATACTTCCCTTGCCTTTATCATGGAATTCTCCGAAAAAGTGGTTCCATTTTCCTCAACGTCGCCATCAACGCCAGCTTCAGCCATTGAGAGGATTTCCATACCAAGATCACCTAAAATCTGTCTGATTTCCTTCATTTTGTTCTTATTGCCGGTTGCAAAAACTATTCTCATTTTATCTCCTCAAAAGCCTCTAAAAGGCCATCATATATTCCCTGTGCTATTTTGGCTTTATAAGCCCCATCCTGCGTTTTTTCGCTGTCAGTGTTACCTGATATGGTCGCCACCATAATCTTTGCGGAAGGAACCGTAGCGCAGCTTAAAATCATATCTTTATTTTCATCGGCATGTACGCCAAGAGCATTAGCCCCGGATGCTTCTACGCAGTGTTTTTCCAATGTGGTAGCAAAATCAGCATTATTAAAGCCCCGCAGGAAATAAGTATCGTTATACAGGGTTTCTATGCCATTTTTATTCTCATCATCAAAAGAGTTTACTCCAAGTCCTATAACCAGATCAGCTGAGGTTTCCTCCAAAAGGCGCCTTTTACTGTCATCATCTACGACAGAATCAGAAATTCTTGTAAAATACAGCTTTACCGAGTGCTCCTCATCTTTTTCGGCTGCAGCTTTAAGAGCCTTTGCCACATCCAGCGCTATATCTTTTTCCTGATTGACGTCACTGTAAACAGGGTCTACAACAACAATCCTGTCATACATATCCTGTGGCTTGCAAAAAGAGACTTCGATAGTCCCGGCATCTGTCATGGTACTGCTATTTGCGTATAGCCCGTCAAGTCCAAAAACGAGGCATACATTGCCTGAATCAGCCTCCATCTCGCAGGTTGCAGTCTTTATGATGTCAAGATCAGTAACAACTGCAGTATCAAGATAAAAGCCTTCTTCTCTGCCATTTATGTTGATTCTAAGTTCATGATTCATATAGTCATCTTCCAGGGCTATATCATCAGAGCCAACACCTCTTGAAAGAGGAATTGTAAGCTTGCCTGAATGGGCCGCATCTACATTTCGGTCTATCAAAAGATTTGTGACGCTACTTGTATTATCCCTATTAACAGAAGCACCTGCGGCATCAGAAATCATGATGTGCTTTGTGGCTGATCTTTGAAGCATTATAGTAGCCGCAATAACCGTGAACACCGATGCTTTTATAAGCATTTTCTTCATCTCAGAATTATTCATGGCCATCCACCGTTATCCATTTCTCTTAGGAGGCTTAGGGCCCATAAACTGATAAAAATAGGTTTTGATCATACCGTTATATATTTTCCTGTTCTTATCAGCTTTTTTGCCAATGTATTTCTCAGCCTGCTCAAATCCTGTAATAAGGTACATTGACCATGCATCAAGCTCTTTATATCTGTTTCCTATGGTCTTATAAAGAGCCGGAAGCTCCTTCTGATCACCAATTCTCTCACCATATGGAGGGTTAGTTATAATAAAGCCATATTTCTTCCTGTGGCTAAGATCAGCTATGTCCCTTGCCTGGAAATGGATCATATGATCAACGCCTGCTTTTTTGGCATTTATTCTGGCAATATCCACCATTTCAGGATCAAGATCGTATCCCTGAATATCTGTCTCAACATCAGTAATTATCTCGTCTCTTGCCTCGTCACGGACGTCTGTCCAGTTCTGCGGCGTGATGATATGTTTCCAGCTCTCAGCGGTAAAATGTCTGTTCATTCCAGGAGCTATATTGGCTGCCATCATAGCTGCCTCAATTGGAATAGTTCCACTTCCGCAGAAAGGATCAACCAAAATTCTATCAGCATGCCATGGAGTCAGCATAATAAGAGCTGCTGCCAGGTTCTCTGCAATAGGAGCCTTGGATTCCAGCTTGCGGTAGCCTCTCTTGTGAAGGGAATCGCCGGTTGTATCAAGGGCTACAGTAACCTCATCCTTCATAAGGAAAACTCTGATAGGATAGCTCTCTGCATCCTCCTTAAACCAATCTGTGTGATAGCTCTGCTTCATCCTCTCAACAATAGCCTTTTTCACTATTGACTGAATGTCAGAGGGGCTAAAAAGCTTACTCTTTACGCTGGATGCCTTTTTAACCCAGAACTTACCTCTCTCAGGAATATATTCCTCCCATGGGAGCTCCTTTACACCCTGGAATAATTCCTCAAAGCTTTCAGCATGAAAGCTTCCAACCTTAATAAGGATACGTTCTGCTGTTCTAAGGCAGATGTTTGCACGACAAACAGCGTCAGAATCTCCTGCAAAAGTGATTCTGCCGTCCACCGCCTCGGTTATATCATAACCAAGATCAATTATTTCTTTTTTTAGTACTGCCTCAAGACCAAAATGGCATGGGGCTATTAATTCCATCTTTCTCATATTTTCAAATTATAGCATACGCCATGAACGATGTAAAAAAAGTGTATAAAAATGACGGTTCACCGCCAAAACTGATAGTGAACCGCCATAATTATTCATAATATGCTATTACTTTGTAGTAGCCTTTTTGATCTTGAAGGTTACAGTCTTATATCCGCTGTATTCACCTGTTCCCTTAAGAACATAGGTTGCTGTTCCGGTCTTAACGTTGTTGTAGCAAACAACTACTTCAAAATCAACACCCTGCTCAAGATAAACAGTTACCAGTTTATTGTTTGCATCTCTCTTTACTGTGTAAAGTCTGATCTTGTTGTCAGGTCTTACAGCCTTTCCTGTGTACTTCTGAGCTGCAATCTTTTCAGCCTTAACAAGAGAAAGATTCTTAAGTGTTCTAACCTGGTATGTAGCCTCTGTAGTTCCTGTGTAAGCATTTGCTCCAGTTACTACTACCTTTACAACTGCATTGTCATTTGAAAGAACAGTCTTGTTTGTAATCTCTTCATCACCGTAGAAGAACTTAAGTGTATAATCAGTTCTTTCTACAAGCTTCTTGCCGTTCTCATCATAGATTACAGGCTTTGACTTAAGGTAGCTTCCCTTTGCATTCTTCTTAACAGCCTTGTCAGAAACAACGATATTTGCCTTTAATGTATCAATATCCTTTGCTTCGATTGCAAAAGTCTTAACTACTGAACCCTTGAGGTTTCTAAGTCCTGTTACTGTTACCTTTGGAGCATTCTTTCCTGTTACTCCAACCTTAGTGTTTCCTGTATAAGCAAGCTTATAGTCAACGCCTTCACGAAGTGTGCTGTTTCCAAAGGTTACTACTACTGAAGGCTGTGCTCCGCCCTTAGTGTACTTAGCTGTCTCAGAAACGCTTACACATTCCTTAGTAAGGTTTGCAGCTGTAATAGTGAACTTCTTTGTAAGAGTTCCTGTGCATCCTGCTGCCTCTTTACCTGTTACAGTAACTGTTGCTGTACCCTTGTTAACATTTGAAGAATACTTAACTGTGTACATAGCAGCTGGAACTTCTGCTTTCTTACTTGTATAAACAGTTACAGCAGGTGTTAATGCTGATCCTGTATATTCAAGTGAAGTTGCCTCAAGCTTGAGTGAACCATTCTTAAGGCTTGTAAGGTTCTTGTTTTCTGTAACTGCCTTAACGCCCTTCTTGAATACTGTTACCTTCTCAGAAGTATTTACACCTGAGAAGTTTCCAATACCTTCAATCTTAACAGGGTAGTAGTTAACTGTTGTATCCTTGCCCTTGCCATCCTTTACAGTAGCAGGTACAGGAGTTTCATCCCACAAAACTGTAATTGTGTAATCCTTCTTAGCAACAAGCTTCTTGCCGCCAAAGATTACTGTTGCACTAACTGCTGGATTCTTCTTGTTTCCAGTCTCATTTACTGCCTTTACTACAACTGCAGCATCATTGATATCTGCAGGAACAATCTTGAAGGTCTCAACTGTCTTTCCAGAGTAAACACCCTTTCCAGTTACAGTTACTGTTGCTGTTCCAACCTTAAGGTTGTTCTTGTAAGCTACAGTATAATCAACGCCCTCTCTAAGAAGGTCTGTTCCATAGTATACATCGAAATCCTGAGTAAGGTTCTTACCTGTGTAAGTAAGCTTTGTAGCAAAGTTCTCAATACTGAAGCCATTTACGCTCTGAAGAGCATTGTTTTCAGAACCTGCAATTTCTCTCTCATCAGCTACTTTATCATAAGTGCCATCAAGTGAAGCTGCGTCTGCAAGTGCCTTGTCAGTAAGCTTAAGGAAATTGCCAAGGTTGATACGGCCATCTTCTGCTCTAAGAGATTCTGCTACCTTGTAAGGATCATTTGCATCTGCCTTAGGAGCAGTAAGTGATTCAAACCAGTCATCAGAAACCTTAACGCCCTCTGAGTTTGTGCTTTCACCATTTGTCCAGAAGAAGTTGTTCTTTCCATATACTCTGGACTCATCCTGTGTACCTCTAAGCTTGATATTCTCATTTGTACCACCATCTGTACGATATGAAATCAAGCCCTCAACGATGTAATTTGTGTTAGCAGTATCATTTGTATACAGAGCTACGTTATTTGCACCATTGTTAAATGACATGCAATCGTAAACCTGAATATCAGGACCTGAGTTAGAATCAATTCCCTTAGCCTTATTGCCCCAAGCTACAGAATTAATAAGCTTGTGAGCACCAGGCATAGATGATCCACCCATCTTAAATCCGTTACCGTTACCTTCGCTCTTTCCATCAACGCCATAACCGTTTGAGAAAGCTACGCAGTTCTGGATAGTAACCTGTCCAATAGAACCAGACTCAACCTTTGCAAAAAGATCCCATCCATCGTCAGCGTTGTTATAGGAAATACATCCATCAAATACAATTCCATCACCGCAAGTAAGCTTTGCTGCAAATCCATCTGCATCCTCATAGCCTGCATCTGCATTAGCATATGAAGTACAGTTAAGAATAAGGTCATATGAAGGCCATTCAGATCTTCCTGCTGTAAGATATCTGCTTACCTGAATACCGGTGTTACCATTCTCATAAGTACGAACATCTTCAACAGTAATGTGGCTACCACTTACCTGGATACCCTTTTCTCCATTACCTGACTTTGTACAATCGATGCCCTTAATGTACCAATAGTTACCGGCAAGAATAAATCCTGCACATGCGCTGTTGAAATTAAAGATTGCTCTGCCATCTTCTGCAATCATACTGATTGGCTTAGATGCAGTTCCATCAATTCCTTTTTCGATAACAACAGTGCTTCTAAGACTGTATTCACCAGCAGCAAGTTTAATTGTCTGACCTGGCTGTACAAACTTAACAGCTGTGTAGATATCTACAGGTCTTTCCTTAGATCCGTCTGCCTTTCTGTCACCATTTGGTGCTACATAAATAACATCTGAATCATTGACTGTTGAATAGGTTACGACATGAGTAAATGTCTTTGTTTCGTAATCCGATTTGTCTTTTGCATCTTTTTGAGGATCTCCAAGTCTCTTGTATGGATCTCCATCTGGTCTGAAGTTCTTGTCTGGTGTAAATGTACCAATGAACTTGTTATCTCCCTTTTCAAGTCTGACAGAAACATTTGTTGTTGAACCAGCCTTTACTCTAAGGGATCTTACTAACTCATAACCGCTTTCATCAGTGATAGTGAGAACACCATCAGCATTTCCTTTGTACTTAAGCTCGTATTTTGCATTATTTGCGTGATCAGCAGAAACGAACTCATATACAGGATATACGTACTCAATGCTCTTAGCCTCAGCTTTTTCATCCTTAGAAGGATCAATTACTGTGAGCTTAATATCGCTATAGGTTACCTTAAAGGTTCTTGCTGCAAAGAATCCAACATATACGTTCTTGGAATCAAGCTTTGTAAGAGCCTTTGTATCATAGAACTTCTTTGTTTCAATAACTTCGCCGTTATCACTAATGTAGCTTACAAAGTATCCTGTGTTGTTCTTCTGGATACGAAGTGTGATCTCTGTGAGAGGATTCTCAACTGTACCCTTAACTGTGCCGGAAGCCTCTTTACCAAACAGGTTGTATGTACCTACGCCCTTAGGTCCGCAGCTGGTCTCAAGAGGATACATATTACTTGAGAAGTCCTTCTTAACAGTATCTGTATCATTTGCTTCAAGTTTCTCAAGGTTAGAAAGTGTAACACCAACCTTTTCCTGAGCACCAAGACCAAGCTTCATAGAGATCTTCTTCTCAGGATCTGCAACGTTTGTTACGCCGTTGTCATAATAGTACTCAACCTTTGTAGCTGTTGCCATGTAAGAGTTGTTCCAGAATACGGTTGGATCACCGTTTACGCCAACTCTGTCGGCTGCCATAAGGCCGAAGCCTTCCTGGCCGTTTGTAAATGTCCATGTATCAATTGTTGCCTTTGCTTCAAGAGTAAAGTTCTTGTTCGCAGGAATAGCTGTATAGTAGAAAGAAAGTCCATCTGTTGAAGCTGGAACAAGCTTACCCTTGTTACCTGTATTCCATACTGTTACAGAACCATCCTCGTTAGCCTTGTAGCCACAGTTAGAGCCCTTAGCTACGCCCTGTCCAAATGCTGAGAATACCCATTCGGTTTCAGCAGCCTTTGTAACAGTAATATCCATAGCTGCTGCCTGTGAATTTTCTTTATCTCTTACTGCTACAAGAGAAAGCTCGTAGGAATGACCTACTGTCAAATTCTTGAAGGTGTATGTATACTCTGTTGAATCGTTAAATACAACTGCCTTAGGAGCAATCTTTGCTACTACAGGCTTTTTCTTTGCGTCTGTCTTGTCAGTAGCTGTAAGTACATAAGATTTAGCTTCTGGTACAGAATAGAAGTTAACCTTTACCTTACCACTGCCTACATTAACAGCATTCTTAAATGCTGGAGTAGCAAGAGGAAGAACAAAGTCAAATGCTTCTGATGCTTCGCTTGCTTTTTCAGTTTCCTCATCTTCTCTTGAAAGAGTTGCTACAAATGTGTACTTTCCTGACTTTGATGGTGTGAATGTGAATACAAACTCCTTCTTCTCAGCTGAAGATGTAAGTGTCTTAACCTCAGCCTTCTCGCTGTCATACATTGTTACAGCAAGCTTATCGCCACCATTTAAGCCAATCTCTGATGCAACAGTAACTACTACGTTACCTGCATCTGTCTCATCAAGGGCTACGTTGCTGATAACAGGAGCTGCTACGCTATCCCATTCTGCTCTCTTAACTTCTGCAGGAGCACCGCCATCTGTCACTTCAACCTTGAACAAATAGTTGTTGTTTGGATGTCCACCAAGGTAATAGGTTCCTGCCTTAGCAAGTGTAAGTGTTGAAATGTAAGGTGCATTCTTTGTCCATGCTCCCTCTGTTGCAGCAACTACTGCTCCGGTAGAATCAAGTAAAGCGATCTGACGGTTATCCTCTCCGCCCTGTGCCCACCATACCTTTACAGTTGCGTTATCTGCTGCGGTAGTGAACTTAATAGCATTCTTCTCTGTAGATACTACTCCACCAAGGTTAAGTCTTACGCCTGATGTGTAGCCATCATCCCAAGTCTTTGTGCTTGTATCAATCTTGGACTTTGCTGAATAGATAAGAGTAAAGAACTCATCTGTTCCAGCCTTTGCAGTTTCGCCATCTGCCTTTGCTCCTGCTGCAAATGTTTCCATATTTGCAGTCTCAAGTGTATAAACAACTGGCTCTGCTGCCTTGTCTTCTGTTACTACAACCTTGAAGATGTAGTTGTTGTTTGTCTGGCCACCAAGGAAATATGATCCTGCTGCATCAACCTTAAGAGTTGAAATATAAGCTGCATTCTTGGTCCATGTTCCTTCTGTTGCAGTAACAACTTCTCCTGCACCATTAAGGATTGCCATCTGACGGTTATCCTCTCCGCCCTGTGCCCACCAAATCTTTACTGTAGCTGAATTTGATGTTGTAAACTTGATTGCGTTTTTCTCAGTTGTTGCTGCGCCGCCAAAGTTTACTCTCTGAGATGAAACATAGTCATCTTCGAAGGTCTTTGTACTTGAATCAACCTTTGATTTAGCTGAATAAACCAAAGTGAAGTAATCATCTGTTCCAGCCTTTTCTGAATCGCCATCTGCCTTTGCTCCTGCTGCAAATGGTGTAAGAGCTGAAGCCTCGAATACAAACTCAGTAGTCTGTGAAGGCTGCTCTGGCTGTGGAGCAACAGGTTCATCTGCTGAAGTTCCATCAGGGAACTTGATTGTCATATCATCACTATTAGCTGTAAATGGATCCCAGTCTCCAAGGAAGGTTGCTACTGCAATTGGCTTGCCATCTGCAAGTACTGGTTCCTTTGGTTGCTGAACCCACGTAGCACGTGCTTCACTGTTGTTTTCTCCTGATGCTTCAAAAGTACCAAACTCAACGTTTCTAGCTGACTCTCCGCCAAGGGTTGTATTCCAACCAACTGGCTGAATAAGAGAAACCTTAGCAGTTTCGTCGTAAGCTCCATCCTTCCAGCTTGTTGCTTCTACAACAGTATCGAAGAATACTGCTTCTGATGTATTTGCCTGCCATGGTCTTCCGAACTGACCTGGCTTAGATGTGTATTTTGATGCTGTATCAACACCAGGTGTTGTGCTCTTTACTGTACAGTTGTACATAAGATATCCACGTGTTGAAGCTGACTTCTGCTGAGGAGCAGTGATATATCCAACATCGTTCTTATCTTCGCTTGTATTAAATACGAGATCGCACTTAGCAAATACTGCTGTCATAGCACCAAAGATATAGTCTGTTCCACCATATACAGCACAGTTGTAGAATGCTGCTGTTGTTTTCTCATGACCATAAAGAGTATCCTGACGACCAATAATGCGGCATCCTTCAAAATATGCTTCTGTAGCTGAACCTGTAAGAGCAAGTGCTGCAGCTCTTTCAACATACTTCTTATCCTGAACCTTAGTGTCACCGGCTACCATAGTATTTCTAGCTACAGTGCCTTCCTTTACGCTACTCTGAGGAACGATAACATCCTCTGTAGCCTTCTGTGACATGTACTGGTTAAAGGAGTTCTCAAAAATAATGTTCTTTGCTTCAAAGCCTGCAGCATCAACTACAACTGAAGCATTCCAGTATGTTGCTGTACCTGATCCCGGGTTAATGACTGTTGTGTAACCATTAGCCTTGTTTGCAGCAAGTACATCTGCGTCGTACTTGTAAGCACTGTTCATACTGTAGTATGTGTAGCCATGTCCGTAGTACCATGTTACACGAACAGCATTGTCATCAATGTCTACGCCTGAATTCTTAAGAGTGTTAGTTGGTGTAGCACTTGCATTCTCAAGAGTTACATTTGGAACATCAATTACGAGCATTTCCTCGTAGTTGCCTGGCTCGATCTTAATTGTTACTCTCTCGCCATCTTTTCTGTTCATAAGACGAACAGCTGCGATTGCATCGCCAATTGTATTAAACTCAGCGTCCTTACCTACTGTAAGCTCTGACTTGTACTCTGTCTGATATACAGTGACAATCTTTGTAATATAGGAAGTTCCAAGAACTGTGATATCAAAGTTTCCTGCTTCTCCCTTGTAATCATATGTAAATGTATCATTCTGGCTTGTTGAGCCTGTCTTTACATTTACAGATGGTTCATTTTCATTTTCGAAATAATATGAATACTGATAATTTGCTGTAACCTGAATCTGGCAATTTCCTTTAACAGGAACAGAAATCTTGCCAGCTCCGGAAAGAAGATAAACTCCATTGTGAGATCTTCCGTTTGTCCATGAAAGGCCATTGTATGTGCCCTCTACAGCAGCTGCAAACTTCTCGGCAAAAGCTGCATCGCCGAAATTCCACTCTGTAATGTCAGAAGAGAAAGCAATTTCCTTGGATACATCAGCGCCATTTACTACAAGGTCACTTGTAAGTTTCTGAACAAATGCACCTGAATTGCTAACCTCTACAACGTACTGACCATCTCTAAGAGTGATGTCCTTAGTTCCGGTAAAGGTATAAACATAGCCATCCTTAGCATAGTCGTTAGCTACATCAAGTCTTGTAAATTTGAATACAGCCTCAGTAAGATCCTCTAATGATGCACCAACTGGAACTACAGTTACATTGTATAAAGGCTTATGCTCAAATTTAATCTCGAAATCATCAGCATCTTTTTCTACAACTACTTCTGTTGTAAGAAGATCATAGTCTTCTACTGCTGCAAAACTCTCTGTTACTGTATCTTCTTTGTCTGCTACAGCAACTGTATACTTAACATCCTTCTGAAGCTTAACTTCATACTGTATGCCATCATTTCCAAGTGAAAGCTTAACCTGAGGAACATATACTGAAGTCTCATCCTGTGGTACAAACTTGAAATCAGCAGCTGAAACAAAGTTTGCTGCGTCTTCCTTGGAAATACCTGTAAGCTCGCCAGAAACATCTAAAAGAGTAATTTCTTCAACACTTACATTCATCTCAGTATCTGAGCTTACGTTCACATCCTTTGATGAAGTAATAACATAGCTGTCTGCTCCTTCAAGGCTCATCTTGTAGTCAAAGCCCTGTGCAAGCTTGGCACTGAACTTGCCATCAGCTACTGTTGCCTTTACAACATTTCCATTCTGAACATTGGTAAATACAAGGTCAAAAGAGCCTGTGCTCTTAAAGCCATCTACCAAACCTGAAACTGTTGCGTACTGAGCGTGCTCACGATAAACTCTTGCCACGCAAAGCTTCTCTGTTGCTGAATAGAGTTTGTACTTGGCATCCTGTGCCGGATAGAAAACAGCCTTAGAAGCACCGCTTCCACCAACATATCCAAATACAGAATCATCAGCAGAATCTGTCATATTCTTGAAATGAATCTGAGAATCCAGACCATTACTTGAAACGTATGCAGTGATAATATCATCAGTCTGGCACTCAAGAGCTACATATACTGCCTCTGTACTGCCCTTGTTTGAATAAATGTATCCGCTGTATACATTGCCCTCTGCATCCTTAAGTGACTTCTCATCGTAATGAGTAAGAGCAGTGTTGGTTGTTCTAAGTCTGTGGGTTGTTGAATAGCCGCCATCCTCGAACATAAAATCTCCATCATCCACTGAGAATGATGCAAGGTTGACTCCCTTTGTTCCAGGAGCTACGGAATAAAATCCGTTAATTGTATCTACATCAAGTCTGTTGTTGTAGTTAGCGCCGAGATTCTCTGCACCAAAATCCCAAACATCGGTCTTGGATGCGTCAAATTCTCTGGTGCCGGCAGACTCTTGTACTTCTTCGCCGGTAGTTTCATCTGCTACTGGTTCTGTCTCTGATGTTGCCTTGTCAGCTGCCTGATCCTCTGACTCGGACTCATCGTGAAATACTTCTTCTTCAGAAGTTTCAGTCTCTGCGCCATCGTCTACAATTACGATTTCTTCTGGCTCTACTGCATATGCTGTCCCCGAAGGCATGCCTGCAGAGAGGGTCGAAAAGCCGCAAATTGCTGACATTGCGAGCGCAATTACCCTAGAAAACTTTTTCATTTCTGTCCTCCCATTTTTTCCTTTTTTTGCATTATGTAACCGCTTACATAAACATGTAAAACGTGCCTCTATCTTAGCATATGGACTTTGGCTAAAACAATAGAAAAATGTAAGATTTTTTCATTAATATCGCTTAATTCTTAACAAAATTTCATAGGGGTTATTTGTGGAATTTGCACATATTTTTGACCGCTTGGCGCTTTGATGACCCGTGCTATCAACATCAAAAACTTATGTATGCGTTTTCATGAATATGAAAAAAGAGCAAAAGAAAAAGTCATCCGAAAAACTCGAATGACTTCTTAATAAAGTGTGCGTGACAGGATTCGAACCCACGACCTTCTGGTCCGTAGCCAGACGCTCTATCCAGCTGAGCTACACGCACATATGCCAACTTTGGCAACAAAATATATTATATGCATGCGTACTATCTTTGTCAACAACTTTTTTCAAAGACCTTTTTCCGCCTGTTCAGCGGCTTTAGTCTGAGCAACCAGCTTTTCCATATCAGGGCGTGCAAACTCAAAGCATGCAAGAATCTTTGGTGAAAAGACACCACACTCGCCGTTCTTTATCATGTCATAGGCCTTATCCACAGGATAGGCTGCCTTATAAACTCTGTCACTTACAAGGGCATCATATACGTCAGAAATAGCTGTAAGCTGAGCAGCAATTGAGTTCTGCTCTCCCTTGAGTCCATCCGGATATCCGCCTCCATCATATCTTTCGTGATGATGTCTGCAGATATCAAGGCATACCTCATAGTACTCCTTATCCTGGACATCCTTGATCATCTCAATTACTTCACTTCCCCTTGTAGTGTGAGATTTCATAACCTCAAACTCTTCATTTGTAAGTCTTCCAGGCTTTAATAGGATCGAATCCGGTACAGATATCTTTCCTATATCGTGCATTGCAGAAGCCTGAGTAATGACATCTATCAAATGTGGGTTAAGTCCTAGCTCAGGATAGTTATTCATAGCAGCCAACGCAAGAATTCGTACAAAGCCCTTTATCCTCTTTAGGTGATAACTGGACTCCATACTTCTGAATTCTACGATGGTTGCTATGGTATCAATAACTCTCTCATTACTGTTTTTAAGACGTTCTTCCTGTTTTTTCAGATAGACGAACTGTTTCTTTAATACTCTGGTCTGATCATCTACCTGCATTTCCAGGTTATTCTTGTGGTCAAAAAGCTCGACTGTTCTTGAAACTCTCTTATCTACAATAACAGGGTCAAAGGGTTTGTGGATAACATCCGCTGCGCCCTTCTGATAGCTGGTACGTTCTGCTTCCGTGGAGGTATCTGCAGTAATCATCAAAACCGGGATAGTGTCATTAAGGTTGTCCTTTTTCTGCATCGCCTCTAAAACGGCATAGCCGTCCATTTCAGGCATAACAAGATCAAGAAGGATTGCTGCAAGCTTATCCTCATTCTCAGTCATGACCTTCATGGCTTCTACACCATCACCCGCCTCGAGGATCTCATATTTTTCTTTGAAGATTTCTCCAAGGATTCCTCTGTTGATTTCGTTATCGTCAACAATGAGAATTGAACGTTCTGCCATCCGTCCCTCCATTTTTTTGTGCTCTGCTCACCTTTCCACTATAGCTGCGCAGCCCATGCCGCCGCCTACACAGAGTGTAGCAAGGCCCTTGTGAGCATCACGTCTTTGCATCTCGTAAAGAAGTGATACAAGAATTCTGTTTCCTGAGCATCCAACCGGATGTCCAAGAGCAATAGCTCCACCATTTACGTTAAGTACATCATTACTAAATCCAAGATCATGCTGAACTGCCACTGACTGAGCTGCAAAAGCTTCATTTGCTTCGATAAGCTCAAAGTCGCCAATTGTATATCCAGCCTTCTTCATAACCTTCTGTGTTGCTGCAACTGGTCCAATGCCCATGATACTAGGCTCAACACCAGCAAGCTCTCCTGCAATCCAGGTTCCAAGAGGCTTTACGCCAAGCTCTTTTGCCTTCTCCTCGCTCATAACGATGATTGCTGAAGCTGCATCGTTGATTCCTGATGAGTTAGCTGCTGTAACAACGCCGTCCTTCTTGAAAGCAGGCTTCAAGTGTGAAATTCCCTCTACTGTAACGCCTTTTCTTGGACCTTCGTCTGTATCAAAAATAATAGTTTCTTTCTTTTTCTTTATTTCTACCGGAACGATTTCTTCCTTAAACTTGCCCTCTGCAATAGCCTTCTCAGCCTTGTTCTGAGACCATGCTGCAAACTCATCGAGCTGCTGTCTGGTAAGATGCCACTGCTCAGCAATATTCTCAGCAGTAATACCCATGTGGTATCCGCCAAAAGCATCTGTAAGGGCGTCCTTGATCATGGCATCCTGAAGTTCTCCAGAACCCATCCTGTATCCATAACGTCCCTGCTGCATAAGGTATGGAGCCATTGACATGTTCTCCATTCCGCCTGCTACGATGATGTCTGCATCACCCATTCCGATAAGCTTTGCTGCCAGGTTTACACAGTGAAGACCTGATCCGCAAAGAACATTTATAGTAGTTGCAGGAACCTCAACAGGAATTCCTGCGTTTAAAGCTGCCTGTCTTGCAGGGTTCTGGCCAAGGCCAGCCTGAATAACGCAGCCCATATATACTTCATCAACCTGCTCCGGTTTTACCCCTGCTCTTTTCAGAGCTTCCTTTATTACAATTGTTCCAAGTGCCGGTGCCGGTGTTGTTGAAAGGGCACCACCCATGGTTCCTATAGCTGTTCTACAAGCTCCCGCCAAAACTACTTTTCTCGCCATACTTATTTCCTCCGATTTGTAAGTATATGAATTGTAAAAAGAAGTGGTAAAGGCGCCACTACACCTCATACCACTTCTATTTTAACATTTTGAATTATGCCTCTCAACGATTTTAAGATAATTTTTACATTTGTGTTCTCTAGGCGTATTTACTTGCTTTTTCCGCCGACATTAACGGTATATTAATAAATTCACCTGCTTAAACTAAGAGGAAGTTCAAGTCCATGTTCCTCCAATAGTGCTTTATCCCTGAGAATCTCTTCACTCCTGCCATCAGCTATAATCTTGCCCTCATCAATAAGAACCGTTCTTTCACAGGTATCAAGGATAAAATCCAGATCATGGGAAGTAATCAGCTTTAGAGAATCAATCTCATTAAGAATCGAAATCAGATTCTTTCTGTTTCTTGGATCCAGCGCAATAGACGGCTCGTCCATTATGATAATATCCGGCTCCATGGAAAGAATTGTAGCAATGGAAGCAAGCTTTTTCTCACCGCCAGAGAGCTTATAGGTCTGCTTTTTCCTAAGTTCTGTGATATGAACCTTTTCAAGAGCTTCTACCACTCTCTTTTCAACCTCTTCATCAGAAAGTCCATAGTTCTGCGGTCCAAATGCCACATCATCCTCAACTGTCGATAAAAAAAGCTGACTGTCGGAATCCTGGAAAACATATCCAATGTGCTCTCTGATATGATTGAGATTCTTTTTGTTAACTGTATGTCCCGCTACTTCCAAGTTGCCCTCATAATTCAGGTACAGTCCTACCAAAAGCTTCATAAGTGTGGATTTGCCTATGCCGTTAGCTCCGATTATTCCAATGCTTTCGCCATCATGTGCCATGAGATTCACATCGGAAAGAACCTTGTTTCCATCCTCATATGTAAAGCTTAGGTGCTCTATTTTCAGTAATTCTCCATGTACTCCGGTATGCATAATACATCTCCTTTATGCGCATTCATCTGTTCTTCCAACTATGCGGCACGTCTAACAAAATGCGTATCTTTAATTACAATCGATTATATAGAACATGTCTGACAATGAGAAATAACGAGGTCCAAGCTAATGGATATATGTAGTCCATAGGTCTTGCCTTTTTCTTTCTCATCTTAAAATCACCGCTAAATCCTCGAAGCAGCATACTTTCGTACACATTCCCCGCTCTATCCATGCTTCGAAGGAGCCATTGTCCGACAAGAGTTCCCCAGGCCTTGTAGTGAATTCCGTTCTGGGAAGGCGCCCTTAATTTGTATGCTGTGGTGATTCTGTCTGCCTCTTTTGCCATAACACCAAAATAGCGGTAGATCAGCATGATCACTATTACTATCTGCTTGGGCACATGAATACAGCGAAGCGCATAGCAAATGTCATCTATAGAGGTTGTTGCAATAAGTATGTAGGCTGACAAGACCGCGTAAAAGCCTTTAAGCATGAGGGTTATCATGGAAATGACTCCGCCGGTAACTCCTATGCCTGCCACGTTCATCACTATTTCTTTATCAAAAAACGGATTGAAGATTCCTACGAATATTACAAGCGGAAGGACAAGCCTCATTCGGTACAGCCCCTCTTTAAAAGAAAGCTCTCCTACAATAAAACCAAATACAGGATAAACCGCCATAATGATTAGAGGTGCGATGCTGTATTTTCCAAATGAAACTACCGTAAAAATATATAAAATGCTAAGAAGCAGCTTTCCCAATGGATGAAGGTCATTCATCCAATGAGAACGCTGCTGCAGATTCTGAAGATTATTTAGTTCAATTAAATTCTTTTCAATTTGATTCATGTACTAAGTATAACACAATGCTTCTTAAGCTGCTGCTCCATTTGACTCTTTCTTTTTGAAGAATCTAAAGGCATAACAAGCGCCAACTGTAACGCCTACAACAACGAGAGCGCCTACAATTCCGGAAAAGCTTGTTCCAACTGCTGATTCGCTGTCCTTAAATGCGTAATCAGGAAGAAGTGATGTAGTATCCTGAATACCTGCTGCAGTCTCGTAAGCACCACCATCAGCCTCAAGCTCTGTTGTGCCTGCAACCTGCTCCATAGACCACTCAAGTCCATCAGGGAATGCTGATGCAAACAATGATACAACGCCGCCGCAGATAGCTGCTGCTACTGCAATTGCAATGATTGTATTCTTGAAAGAAAGCTTTCCTTCCTTTTTCTCTGCAGACTCACCTACGCCCCATAAAAGCTCTGGTCTTGCTTCATGTACAAAGATAAGAACTGCAGAAGTGATAAGACCTTCAACAAGTCCAATTGCCAGGTGAATAGGCTGCATAGTTGCAACGAATACAGAGAATGGAAGCTCTGTGATTCCTGACAAAAGAGTCTCTAGTGTAACTGAAAAGGCTCCCATCTGAAGAGTCAGGACGCATCCCAATATTGAAGCTATAACTATCTTAAGTCTACTTGCGCCTTTTTTCATAATCGGGCGCCATATGAGAAGCGCTCCCACAAAGCACCCATAAAAGGCCATGTTCCATATATTACATCCAAGCGCCAGTAATCCTCCATCCGCAAAAAGAAGGCACTGAACTAATAAAACTCCTATCATGGTAAGGAATCCGGCGAAAGGTCCGAGCATTGCTGAAAGCATCATGCCTCCGCAAAGATGTCCTGATGAGCCGGTTCCAGGAATAGTGAAGTTCAGCATCTGTGTAGCAAAAACAAATGCTCCCATAACTCCCATAACAGGTATTTTCTTTGGATCATTTTCTTCTCTAACTTTTTTAACAGAAATAGAAGCTGCTCCTGTTGATAAAACGTACATTGTTCCAGCAACTGCTGGTGCCACAAGGGCGTCTGCCATATGCATATCTTTTCCCACCTTAATTAGAATAAACGTATATGCGCGCTATATAGGTTTTTTAGCATACAATTTCGAGGTTTCGGACTATAAACCCGCGAAATATGTACACCTAGTATAAGTCAGGCAAATCAAGACTTACAAGCCCCCTAGGGGGTTATTAATAAAAGAAATCTGCCTCACTTTTCTGTAAGGCAGATCTTTAATCTTACTTGTTTGTGTCGAACAATTGTCTTATTGCCACATCATAAGGTGCCCTGAGAACGCCATACTCAGTAACAATTCCAGTTATGAGTTCATTATCTGTAACATCAAAGGCTGGATTGTAAACCTTGACACCCTCTGGAGCCATGCGCTCCTTATACCACATCTCGGTCACTTCCTCGGGCTTTCTCTGCTCGATGTTGATATCGTTACCTGTAGGAGTGTTGATATCAATAGTGGATGTAGGCGCACATACGTAAAATGGTATGTTGTAACGCTTTGCAACTGTAGCAACTACACTGGTTCCGATTTTATTAGCAGCATCGCCGTTTGCAGCAACTCTGTCACAACCTACAAAAATAGCATCGATAGCACCGCTCTTCATGAGGGATGCTGACATATTATCGCAAAGAAGTGTTGTGTCTATTCCTGCTGAATGCAGTTCATATGCTGTAAGACGGGCTCCCTGTAAAAGTGGTCTTGTCTCATCGCAGTAAACTTTAATGTTCATGCCCTTTTCATGAGCAAGATACATAGGAGCTGTAGCTGTTCCGTACTTACAGGTTGCAAGCTGGCCTGCGTTGCAGTGAGTAAGAAGGCCATAGCCATCCTTAATAAGAGTAAGTCCATTTTCGCCGATGCGTCTGCAAACATCGATATCCTCATCCTTGATTCGCTCTGATTCATCGTGCATTTCTTTTATGAGTCTTGCGCGAATATCAGAGAAAGACACTGTTCCTTCGCTCTGTTTATCGCAAATCTCTGAATAATAATCTTCTACGTGCTTTTCCATGCGCTTTAGCGCCCAGGAAAGATTAACTGCTGTAGGTCTTGATGAGTTAAGGAAGTCGCTCTTTTCCTTAAGTTCTTTCATAAACTCATCGTAACTTCCTGCCTCTGAATGCTTCATAAGAAGATAAAGTCCAAAGCCTGCAGTAACTCCTATCGCCGGAGCTCCGCGAACCTGCAAAAGATAAATCGCATCCCAAATCTCCTGACCGGTGTGGAGTCTTATAATCTTTGTCGTACCAGGAAGAAGCGTCTGGTCAATAATCTCTATGGCATCATCGTCATCGATGAGTGCTACTGTTTCATAATCTAAAATGCTTTTCATATTTTTCTCCATTTGTATAAATATCTAAATGCCGCAAATGTATTTTAGGATAATTACCATGTAACTTTGCTTTCGCCGCCCTGAAGTTCCTTAGTTGTTCCATCTGGCAAAACCAGTGTACAGGTACTATTCTCCGGAACACCACATTCTATAGTCCTTTCGGCCCTATTCCATTTTACACTTATAAGGCCCGCCGCGCTATTAAAACTACCTTCTGCATAATCAAGGGCTTCCAGCATAGATGGCACAATGTAAAAGTGCTCATAACCCGGTTTATCCTCATCCGGCCTTATTCCAAGAATATGAGTGTAGCAAAAGACACATGTGCTTGAATATGCGGCATGATTAAGGGATCCTGTCACATAATACCTGCCATCATCCTGATACCTGAAAGCAGTAATTTCCTCAGGATTAGTTGTAAGTCCCATGGATAGCGGGTGTGCCAGGCCTCCCGGTGCTGTATTAGTCATGACCTGTATCGCGCTCTGTCCATGTCCATAATCTGCAAGTGCCGGCAGATAGAAAACCATTCCTGAATATCCTGGGTAAAAAAGGTACCCGCCATACTGACTAAGAATGTCTAATCTCGTAGAGGCTGCTTCCATCATATCTTCAGGAAAAAGCTCAAATGCAATACCGAGAGAATAGGCTGTCTCAGATTCCGCATCTGCTTCAAGGATTCCTGCATCTACAGAAGCATCTGGCCTAATGTAGGTCTCCTGCCACTTTTCCTTAAACGCATTAAATATATTGTTATATTTCTCAGCGCCCTCTTCATCTCCCAAAGCTTTACACATCTTGCTTACGAGCATGGCTGAATGGGCGCTCCAGGCTGTGTCAGAAAGATTACCATCTGTAGTCTGATTGCTCAAATGATCTCCGTAGCCGCCGCTACTTACAATATAATCATCCGATATATCAACAAGATAATCCACCCACCTGCAGGCTGCATCTATGTTTTCTTTTAATATATCAATGTCGCCATACTGAAGATACATATTCCAGGGTATGGTTACCATGGCATCTCCCCAACAGCTATGGCCTCCAAAGGGATTTTGAGTTGGAGTCAAATCACTTATTTCGCCATTTTCTAACTGCTGCGTTCTGAGCTGCTTTAAGAAATTTCTGTAAAACTCTTTTGCATCCAGCTGATACAATGCAAAAGCTGAAACCGCCTGAGCATCTCCGGTCCATCCAAGCCTTTCATCCCTCTGACAGCAATCTGTTGGTATATCTATCATGTTGGTTCTAAGACTTCTAACCGAATTAGCATATAGCTTGTTTATCACTTCATCAGAGCAGGAAAACTCTCCTGTCACCTGCATTTTCGAAGAAATCGGAATAGCTTTTATGGCGTCCTCTGGAATTGTTTCTGAGAGTCCCGTTACTTCCAAATATCTAAATCCATGATAGGTGTGTGAAAAAGATAGTTCGCTCTCTTTTTCTTTTCCAAAAACGTAATAGTCAGTACTTCTGGCTGTAAAAAGATTTCTGGTCCAAACAGTTCCTTCAGCGTCGTCTGCATTTACCATCTCGCTGGAATTAAGAAGTTCGCCATATCTGAAGGTGACTATTGTTCCTTCCTCAGGCTTTTCTGTAAGTTTCGACAAGTCAACCTTGATTGTTCCGGCGAGGTTTTCTCCAAAGTCATATACGAAATGTCCAGCTACAGGCTCAGTCACAGCGATGCAATCAATTTCTCCTATAGGAGCGACTGGTTCGTATTCTTTTTTGCATATCTGTAAAGTCAAAAAGCTCTCATCGACAGCATCGATTAGGGGCACCGTCCACTCTTTTACCAAAGCATCATCATATCTGTCATCGATAATTTCGCCCTGATATATGTCATCGAATCTATAGCGGGTATTGTCTGTCGCCTTGAATTCCTCGTCTGTAGGATATATGTCTCTTGTTCCATCCTTGTAATTAACTACAAGCTCGCCCTTTACCGCAAGCTCATCTCCCCAAGGGCTGGCAACCTCCGGATAACCAACACCTCTGTCGAAAAAGCCATGAAACAAATACAGCTTGATTTCGTTCTTTTTGCCGATCATTTCTGTGACATCATAGGACACGTAGTTCAGATAATCGTCATATACCATTCTGCCAGGGTCAAAAAAGTAATCCGATACCTTTTCTCCATTGATTATGGCATCAACACTTCCCAAAGCAGTCAGATAAAGGTAAGCGCTCTCCACCTTCTTACCATCAATATCAAATTCTCTTTTGAATACCGGTGCTGCTTCCTTTCTGGTCTCAGAAAGAAGAAATCCCGAAGAAACCACAAGGCTCTTTCCCTTAGTGTCATATGTGGTTTTGTAATAATATGGTGAAAATGCGCTTTCCGGCTGTTTGGCGTAATTGTATTCATAAAGATTATTGGCAAAATTCCCGTCAAAGTCCTCAGCAAAAAGGATTTCATCGCCTGTCTTTACCAAGATGTCATCCATATATGCTTCGTCCATACCACGGTTCTTGTAAGTTCCAACACACCCAAGTGATATTTGCGGTATTTCCACCGTTTCAAGTTCTTCGTTATTTATAGTTGGAAACAGCTTATTCCCATCGATGTGAAGAGTTATATCAAACACTCCTGTTCCGTCTGAGGCTGAAGATAACGGAATTTCTCTTTCGTAGTTATTATCCTCCTTGCCATTAGAAAAGCTCCTAATAACGAACTTATCCTCATCTGCCCAGGAACTTATTCCGCACAAAATGAGCCTTCCGTATTCTCCCTCTTCATCACCAAGAACAAGATAAGCTTCATTGCCATCAAGAAGCATTCTGCAGGAGGCATCGAAGGTTGAACTATCGCTTTCTAATGAAACCTCCTGGTCCTGCGAATCTTTATTAACCTGTATATCGGATTCACTTGGCGATTTTGCGTTAGCAAATATATCTTTATCCTCTTGCGTATCAATATTATCTTCTTTTTTAGAATTTACGTTGTAACTAAGGAAATGCGCCCTGGACATTCCAGGGTCATATTCATCAATAGCTGGAATAATCCTTGTATTTTCCTGTATCTCTTTTGCCTGTTTGTCTTGATTCCCGCACCCCGAAGCAAGAATCATTACAATTCCTAACATCAGGATTGCTTTTACTACTCTTTTCATAATCCCCCAATTTATAATCTTCCATCTTTTCGCTATACCAGCAATATCATTCTAGAAAAATTTCTCCGGCAATATCTTTCTGGCATTATCATCCCAGTAATACTCTCCGAAAATATCTTTCCGGTATTATCTTACTAAACTATATCTCTGGCGCTATTATCACAGAAATATCAATTCTGCGTCATCTTTCAATCATTCATAAATTCCTCAGTAGTTCTTCACATACTTCGTTTCCGTGCTTGGCCGCGTAAGAAGCCCACTTCTTAGCCTTGGCAAGGTTCTTTTCTCCAAACTCGCCTTTGAAATATCCAACAGCAATTGCCTCTGCCGCTTCAATACTTCCTTTTCCAGCCTTATCTATAAGATCAAGTAATTTCTGTTTTTTATCCATATCAAATATACTGCCTTTCTTTATCATGTAATTAAGCTTCATTACGTATTCTGGAATCGGCCAACTGAACGCAACGATTCTCTTAGAGTAAGTACTCACGAATTATACCATTAAACTCATTAGTGTCCATAGCCTTATCAATTGTCTCAAATGTACAGATAAGTCCTCGCCCAATATATATGCCATTCTTCTCGTATTTTGATATCTTTTCAATTGCACTTTTACAATATTCCGGATTGTCCATCATTCCAAAATGCTCTATATAGTACTCTTTTCTTTCGCGCACATTTAATACTGCGAAATCAGGAAACACCCTGCTACCATCATCCAGCACAACCATTGGTTCATAAACATATGGAACATTCTTAGCTCTAAGCTTATCCGCTATGATTTTTTCTGATTTTGAGCGGACCTGCTCTCCATTTTCTGTGACTATCCTAGTTGCTTTTTCATATGTATTTGAGTTCGTTATCTTTTCGCTTTTCCATTTATTGACATATTCTTCTGTCGGCAATACCAACGGTTCTATCATTTCCTTTTTGGCGTCACTTAGCTTATTATATATCATTTCAGGCCCATCATGTTCATAACATTTAATCAGAATTTTTAGCTTTTTTCCTGTACGAACAAGCCAATCATACATTTTTTCATCATACTCTTTTTGTGCAAGTCTCTTAGCAAAATCCATCTGATCCTGTGAAATATACACTCCGTTAGGATGCTCCTTGCAGATTTCTTCATCAAAGAAGTACAGACGTGGCTTTTCTCCTTTTCTACCGCTTACATGGAGCCTTCCTTCAGGTGCAATCGCGAGTTCTTTCTGCATAATGTCTGCATTTCTCTGCAATTTGTTGTACTCTGCCTTTAATTCTTCTAATAGCATGTTTTCTTTCTCCGTTTCACTTTTTATTTCTTGTTTTACATAGAAAAGTGTCGGAGATATGAGCTTCGTAACTTTTTTTATTAACCTATCAGAATAAAAGTAATGGAATTCTCTTGTTAAATTTTTGTCATCACTTTTATTTCTATTATCCCAAAAACAAGTGATGCAAAAGGCAATTTTTTAACTTTTATTCTTAACTTCATGTTAAAAAAGTTATCACTTTTATTATGTAGCACACTACATATCACTTTTTCTAAGCATTTTCGCAGTATAAGTGATTTTTAGGCAATATCCATCACTTTTTTTCTACAATTCAAAAATAAAAGTGATATCACATATTCTCGCGTGCTATCTCTACACTTTTCCTAACCAGTTTTGTATATTCAAGTGAATATTTATATCAGAACTGATATACGACTCATAATTAATGAGTAGAACGGATGATACTATATCAAAAACGTAACCAATTGTAAAGTCCCATGCAAACACAGTATTCATGCGGCATATCAAATACTAAGATACTTGTACAAGCTTGTATTCTGAACCAAAACACATAGAAAAATACATGAATATTCCAGTGGTAGCACATAAATAAATACAAGCGCATCCCGACGCTAGCACTTAGAAAAATACAAGTGCGACTCTGCGTCAGCATAAAAATAAACACATTTGCATCCCGACGACAGCATAAAAATAAACACATTTACATCCTGACGACAGCGCATAAATCGAGTAGGCTGACTCCTACTCGATTTCGCACACGAACATTCCGCATTTCATGCTCCATGTTCTTACGACCGGCAAATGAATTTGTATGCAAGCATCCATTCGCTTGCCGGTCTTGTGCTACAAATAAAAGAAGGCTGCTACCAATTATGGTGACAGCCTTCTGAAAGTAGCTATTTATCAAGATTTCTGCGCCTGGGATTCTCACTAAGCTCGTCATAACCTCGCTAAGTGTTCACCCATGGCTCAATCTAGACTCGATAATACCTCGTCAAGATTTCTGCGCAAGAGCTTCTTCAATCTTCTTTGTAAGAGCTGGAACGATCTTGTTAAGGTCGCCTACAACGCCGTAGTCAGCTACGTCGAAGATAGGAGCGTTCTCATCCTTATTGATAGCGATGATAAGATCTGACTCTTCCATACCAGCAACGTGCTGGATAGCTCCGCTGATACCGATTGCGAAGTAAACCTTAGGACGAACAGTCTTACCAGTCTGACCTACCTGAAGATCCTTTGGCTTCCAGCCAGAATCTACAACTGCACGTGAGCAGGATACTGTTCCGTGAAGAACCTTTGCAAGGTCTTCAAGAATCTTGAAGTTCTCTGAGCTTCCAACTCCACGTCCGCCAGATACAAGGATCTTAGCTTCCTGGATATCCTCAACCTCAGAAACTGCCTTAACGATCTCAAGGATCTTTGTATAGCAATCGTTCTCTTCGAAACCAGGATTGTAATCTACAACTTCTGCCTTAGCGCCCTTGATAGGATTGATCTTCTGCATAACGCCAGGACGA
>JAEEGL010830638.1_pt1 | contig 25432 bp, 27 predicted proteins | sample 9134231 | NCBI WGS metagenome assembly JAEEGL01 (sample SAMN16246548, study PRJNA631951) | gut metagenome | biome: gut microbiome; feature: rumen; material: fiber-attached | host: Bos | place: Iran: Karaj | collected 2018-10
CAGCTTGCCCAATGTCATCTGCCTTTGCATTGGGCTGAAGCTACATCCTCTTCTTTCAATGGATATGGTTCGCAAGGCTGGGTACACCTTCAATGGATCTTCTGAACATACGGCTTATCAAATGTTGCTGATGACTATGACCAACAGCTCATTATGTGAATGTAATGATTTTCTATGCCAGATGGGCATGCATCCATTGGGGCGGTATGAAAGCAGCAGATAAAAGTGGGTGTACTCCATAGCTATGGGATGCTTTGTTTATCTTTCAGTATACCGCTTGATGCTACATGCGAATCATATCGATGAATACAGCATAAATTGCTGTATCTTTTTTCAAAGCTTCTCTATATGATTAGAAACAATAGGGAAGATTCTATCATCGGCCACAGCAGTTTTTATACTTCTTACCGCTTCCGCACGGACAAGGATCATTTCTTCCAATTTTAATTGAATGTGCGGTAAGGTTTTTCTTTTCTCTCCATGCTATTTGCAACAGGCCAATCGTTTCATGGAATAATCTTTTCCATATGCTTGGGAGTATTCCGCCATCCTTCAAAGTCGTTGTTCCTGATTGATTATAATCCACAAAACAAACAAAGTTCTCATTATTAGGTAGCAATTCCTTGTTTCTTCGTTCGTCGTATTTATAGACATTGAGGTAGATCGAGTCTGCCGGCATATTGCCATGCTTTTGCGGATACTTGGGAGAAGGCGGATTCTTAACCGTCTTGAGCCATTCTATCGCAGTGTCAATTTTATTCAATATCTCCCCTTTTTCGGTAATGTCGCCGATAAACATATGAGCTTTAAGCCTCTTTAAATCCGGCTGACTGCAATCTGCGACCTCGTTGATCGTTATGCCGTTTTTTGAATAATTCGGGAAACAAAAATACTTATACTCAGAAGGATCGATTTCTTCTTCAGACGGAGGTATAAGAAATGAATCGTTCGCAACGACCGCTTGAGCTATTTCATTGAATGATGATTTCCCCATGATCATTTCGATTATTTGAGCCTGTGAAAACCTCATCCATCCAGTCAGCATCCTTGGATGAGAGAAGCTAATAAGATACTTCTTGTAGTTCTGATATCGGTTGTAGACCAAAATAGAGAGGGTGATCGCCAGTTGAATCAAGTGGCCGCTGTCTTTGCAATCTGAAATATGCATATCGACATTAATCTGTTCATCGTTTGGCACATCACTAATGCCTACGCAGCGATTTACGGGCGTGCTCAGCTCCATAGCAAGGAGTGAAAACGGAACATAGCCCTTTTTTGTCTCGTCAACATCTAATAGGGATATGTGTTGATTAATAAACAAGGCAATGCCAAGTATCACCCCGCTAACCATGTCATATGCTTCATCGATTTGCTGATCAAATGCGTACAAAGGTAGTTCCGCTTTTCTTGACTGATGGTTCTCCATATAATAGAAAACCAGATAGTCAAAACCACCATCCTTTTGAATAGATACTCTGCCATGATTGATGGCGTTTCTTATGTTGGCATCGACATGATCCGCTATCTCATTTAGTCCATTGCTTTGTGCCATGTCCAATAATGGGTTTAGTTTGCTTTGAACAGTATAATCTTTTCTGGCACATTTCGATAATGGCATCGCGAGAAATCGTAATAGATTCGAAAGGCACCCTTCAACTATGGATGTATATAGAGGTAATCTATATAATCTGGTCTTTGTTTCAGGAGAAATATTGAAATCATGGATATCTGCCCAAGTTTCAGATAACTGTACATACGCATTATAGCCCATGAGAAAGTATTCGATCGCGTCCTCTTTGAAGCTAAATGTTGGTATTCCTGGCGACAGGCATGACTCCAGTTTGTCAAATACTTGGTGGGCTGTTTTCCTGTTCCAATATTTGTTTGGGTTGGCATTCAGCAATCTATCTATCAAAGCAACAAAAATGGGGTTAATCTCAGTGATGGACGAGCTAAAAGATGATTGAACACCTAGTAACAACGGCGTGACATCATATTCTTTTCCATAATAGCGTCTTACCTCTTCGATAAATGCGTCCACGTTTTCTCCTTATACTGAAACTGAGAATGATAACTTGAGTGATGTATACGTATGTATGCTACCTAGCGATTCTCAAACAAAGATAAACAGGCAGAATAGTGCTCGCTTGATGTTAGGTCACATACTACCTACACTGTCCGAATCCAGCAGGAAGGGGATGATGCCGATATAGCTGATCCCATTCTCGTCCATATACGGTTTGCTGTTCCCGGAGGTGACGACGATCTTCTTAAAGAAATCTCCGCTTTTGAGCAGCGGGGTGATCTCCTGCTGCCGCTTGTCCGGGTCGGCGACGCTGAAGGCGGACTGGATATAGGCCTTTTTCATCCCCATGTTGACGACGAAGTCGATCTCGTGCATCTTCTCGACCTTCTTGCCGTCCTTCATCTGCGCAAAGCGCACCGCCCCCACATCCACACGGTAACCCCGGATCACCAGTTCGTTGAACAGGATGTTTTCCATCAGATGATTTTCCTCTATCTGGCGGAAGCCCAAGCGGGCGTTGCGCAGGCCCACATCGGTGGCGTAATATTTCAGGGGAGATTCGAAGTAGGCCTTCCCCTTGATGTCGTACCGCTGGGCTTTTTCAAATATGAAGGCGTCCTCCAGTGCATCCAGATACTTCTTGACCGTCTTGTCGCTGGTGTTGGCATGATGGACAGAATTGAGCGTGTTGGCCAGCTTCCGGGGATTGGTCAGCGATCCGACGCTGGACGCCACCACGTCGATGAGGCTGCCCAGATAGGCGTCCTCCACGCCGTATCGCTCTACCACATCGGCTATATAGACCCGTTCAAATAGGCCGGAGAGGTAGTTGGCTCTCTCGCTTTCGTCCGGTTCCAGCACGGCCAGAGGCATGCCGCCGTAGACCACATATTCCGCCCAGGCGTCCGCCTTTTCCATGTTTGACATGGCATAAAACTCGGAGAAGTTCAACGGAAACATGCGGATCTCGCTGCCCCGATCCCGAAAGTTGGTGGCGATGTCCTTGGACAACATTCGGGAATTGGAGCCGGTTACATAGATGTCCAGGTTCGGCTTGGCCATGAGGTCATTCAGGATATCGTAGAAGGTGGTATAAGCCAGGTCCTGATCCTCCCCGGCGATCTTGCTCAGGTCCGCGTCCTCCCGCTTCACCTTGTAGGATAGCTGTATTTCGTCCACAAAGAGGAAGTAGTCCCCCTCAACGCTGATATGATGAAGAACATAGTCATATAAGGCGTTGGGGTTGCGATACTTTTCAAACTCCTTCTGATCCAGGGCGATCTCCAGGATATGGCTGGCCGGTACACCGTTCTCCAGCAGATAGTCCTTGAAGATATGACGAAGCAGATACGACTTCCCGCAGCGACGGATGCCGGTGATGATCTTGACTTTCCCGTTGTGCATCTTGGAGATCAGTCGGTTCAAATACAGGCTTCGCTCGATCCTCATACAACTCTCCTTTCCGAATTTAATCGACACTCTCTGAAATTCGGTAGTGCCATCTGCTGCTATTATATCATTCAACGGCTTCCTGTCAAGCCAAAACAATGAGATGATGATTATTAGTGCCATTGTAGGGACTTATTCCCCAAAGATACACCTTGCAGGAGAGGCATGCGATGCTACAATAATGCTATCCAGTTAATGACACTTCATATGTATTTAGAAAACTGGTCGGTTCCAAATACAGTCCCAACATCAATATTCCCGATGATACAGGCCAATATTGCGGATAACATTGAATAGTATGGCTCTGCACTGACCCTGATGGAGATAGCCGCCACTGTTTAGATGCCACAAGCATATGAGTGCTTTCATATAAAATATGGAATATATTTATGGAGTGGAGGGTATTCAATGATAGTTACATTTTGCGGACACAGGGATATCGTTTGCTCAGAAAAGCTTACAAGACAACTGCGATTTGCATTGTGTGACCTGATAACGGAAGGTGCAGATACCTTTTTGTTGGGTGGATACGGTGCTTTCGATTCCATGGCAGTCATGACCGTCCGGGAACTGAAATCCACATATCCACACATACGATCTACGCTGATCCTGGCATACCTGGATCGAGACTATAACGCAGAGCTCTATGACGATACGATTTATCCTCCGCTGGAAGGCGTCCCGTTGCGGTACGCCATTTCTCGGCGGAATAGATGGATGGTCGATACCGCAAATGTGGTTGTGTCTTACGTCACGCACAGTTATGGCGGCGCAGCAGCCACCCTTCGATATGCAGAGCAAAAGCATAAGCAGATAATTTGGCTGACCATATAGAAAACTTCCAACTAACTCCCCGGGCGACGGTTCTCATTCAGCAATAACGAATAGAGGAAATGCTTCAATTGGGCGTTCAGTAATGCCTGTTTTTCCACCGTCGAGGACAACTCTGCATATGGCAATATGCGTTCCTGCGACGGAATGACTCGTTCACTAAATTAGTCTTTCCCTCGCGGCTATGCTCGTAAATGGCTATCGGCTCGGACTTATTCATAATAAAAGCGCACAGCAATTACAAACGGATCCATGCAAATCTGATCATTTTGCCGCTCATGGTTCGAAGATGGTTAATATAAGAGGGATTAGCAAAGTCAAATTATATATAATTTGTTTAGTGGATTATTAGTGAGCATAGAGTGTTGTCTATATGATTAACTGCAATTTGGTAATCAGCCAAAGTTATGTCGAGGGTATATAATTGATGAAAAGCGAAAACACAAAATCACTGAATCGAAAAGAGACGCGTGGCGCAAGAGTTCCATCGGTGAGACCCGTCAATGAGAAGTCACATGTATATGAGGAAACGCGCCCATTTGTTTCTGTTCCAGTTATAAAAATCAGAGAAATTCAGAATCTTTGTTGTTCAAAGAAGAAACAAAAAGCATTTACTGTCTCAGAAGTTGTCCTGGCCCTGTTCTCAGCTTCTGCTGGTCGCTTTCTATCAGCCTTCAACCGGAGTGAAATGATTTCGTCACTAAAAGATAATTGTGTTTGGTTAGTTTCGTGTGTATTGCTTTTCATTATATTCAAATTATGCAAGGCAAATGAAGTAAGGAATGACATTGAACTTGCAGAAGCTGTTTTAAATCATCTAAGCGACTATTCTGAGGATTTTCTGAAAACGGTTGAAACATCATTTGAAAAGGAAATAGAGATTTATAATCAGAGTTTATTAAACGGCCCATTAACTGATATGGAAAGGAAAAGAAAATGATTAGTTATTCAATTGCGTTCATTAGTGGCAAGGGTGGAAGCGGAAAAACCACTCTGTCCTTAAGTATGGCTTCACTTTTGGCTGAATGTGGTTTTAAAGTATTGCTTATAGATTGCGACTTCAATACAAATGGAGCAACTTACTTTTTTGAGAAAGAGCTTGCTAATCATGAAGAGCAGAAGCTTCTGTCATTTTATAAGATATGTTCATCTGATCAGTGGAATAGTCTACACATGATGAAAGCTTTATCTGTATCTTATGATTTTATTCCTTCTGTAACTCAGATCAAATCAGAGTTCAGTATGCCTCCGGAAATGACAGTCGTGAAACATCTTCTGTTCAAAGACGTATTGGACAGCTTTAAAATGCAATACGATTTCATCCTGTTTGATTGTCAGGCGGGATACAGCGAAGCCTTAGAATTAATTTTACCATGCGTAGATCTATCCTTGACAGTCATGGAAGCAGATGCAGTAAGTTCCTCTGCCGCACGCGCTTTGTTCTGGCGAATCGGACGTTTTATCCAGGATAAGAAGTCTTTTCAGATATTTAATAAAGCAACTGCCGAGGAACGAGAGGTATATTCAAAAGTGTCAGGTGGAACGCTCTTTACAAACTTGGGCTGTATTAGTTTCGATTGGCAAGTCAGGAAAGCTTTTTCTATGCTTAATGCGCCATCTATCAACAATCTCGGATTGGTATATACGAAGCAATTATACCAGTTATGTAATGATTTGTTTGGAGATTCAAATGCTTTAAGGAAGCTTAAACCATTTCAAACTAAGATAGAACTTCTAGAAACAATAGAGGAAGAGGATCTCATGATAGCAAAAATGAATGCTTTTTCCGATTCCTTCTCAAATGATACGAAATCTGATACACCTAGGAAAAAAGCTATTGACTATTTGTCATCGATTTTCCCTTTGCTATCAATGATTGCTGTTTCATTATTGCTATTCTTCCCTCTTAATAGTATTATACCTACTACCTTTAGTAGTTTATCACAACCAATACTAACTGTGACTATTATTATTGTTTGTGTAAATCTGTATCTGTCCCTTTCAGTACTACAAAAAAGGAACGGGAAAAAACATCAAAAAACGGCAAGAAGGATTATACTTACGAATTTTGAAAGCGAGCTAAACAGTATTAGGAAAAAAAAGGAAGTATTGGAAAAAAACTATGCACAACAACAAATTGATAGCAAAGAAGCAGAAACACCTAACAAAGTGAGTAGCAAACGAAAAAAACGACAGAGATAAAAAGTTTTACACACAGAGTCTCATTCGTGAGGTCAAAAAAAAAGCTACTAGAACGGACTTTTTATGAATCAGCGGTGTTCATTAAATTTGGGTTAACCCACAATTGAAATTTATGGAGGTCGCTATGAAAAGAAAAGCTCTGTGTTTTGCTCTTGCACTGCTGATGTGCATGATGGTCGTTGCGCCCGCATTTGCGGATAGCTCCGCGGAAACACCGCCGGAGAGAGCCATGATTACGGCGTCATTTGGTTTAAAACTAGTCTCCGGGTCAACTTATAAGATGTGGGCCAAAATCAGCAATCCCACGGGAACTTCAGTTACTGCAGCACTAAAGCTATATGATGCCTCAAACAATCTGATCGCATCTATTGGCAAGACATCTTCAAACACGATGATCAGTCTTAGTAAGAATGTCACACTCTCCTCTGGAACATACTATCTGCGGCTCAGCTATACAGCGGACGGTGCTACATATTCCTTTGAAAAGACATATAACATATAAAATTGAATTTAGAGGACGGGCACTTATTCAAAGTGCCCGCTTTTTATCTGCCTTTCAGCATTTCGATAAGATCAATCAAAGTATAGTTCCCAGATGAGGATATGTTAAAAACAGAATCCCCCATAAGCTTTTTACAATATATATAACCTGTTTCTTTTTCTACTGAATATAAAATCGATGTATCTGCATCATATACCATATACCCCGCAGATGTGGAAGAAACCATATCCTCAACATCCCATATCTGAGAAGCAACAATTATTCCATCTGTTGTTTCATATATTGAATACAACTCAAGAAAATCAACCGTTTTATCATAATCATAGTATAATGTCGTAAATGGAAGCGGTAGAACGAACGCTGTTTTTCCTGTAGCTTTCAAAAAATCATCAAAAGAGTTCAAAAAAACATAAGATGCTATATCATCGCTCTCATCCTGCTCTTCGGATAATGGTTTTTCTTTATTGCTAACAGAAGCCGACATTGTTTCATGATTGCTCTGACTAATTACAATGCTACCATCCTCAAACAATGTCACAATATATTGTATCACACTCTCCGCAATAGCATGGCCCATGGGCGTCGCAGCAAAGAACACGGTCAGCAACAGGACGACAAGCACCGATATGACGATCTTGCGAATGGGCGGAATGGTGAACTGCTCCCCAATGCTGCGCAGCCAGGCAAAGGGCTTCTTCTCTTCGCTGGGGCGGTTCATACCAAGCTGAGCATAGATGGAATCGACGAACTCCGTGCCGGTCATCCGGATGTTCGCTTTGACAATGGCATCCGCTTCCTTCTCGCTCAAAGGGAGCTTATGCGTGTCAAAGTAAGGATGATCCAGCGCGATTTTCTGCAGGTATCGCCATTCCAGCCTGGTCATTTTCATGGGCAAGGTCCCTTCCTCACATGGACAGCAAAACGCTCAGCTGCACGAACAGATGCTTATGATGGCGCTTCAGATACATGCGCATGCTCTCAAACTTCTTGGTGGTCTGGCGCTTGGTCAGCCCCAGGGAGGCGGCGACCTCCTCCAGCGGCGCCTGGTCCACGTAGTAGGCGATGAACGCCTTGCGAGACGGCTCATCGTAATATGCCAGATGGTGATCCAACGATTCGATCCACTCCACCAGCTCAAACTCCTGCCTTGTGGAAGGATCGGTCATGGTATCCTTCAGTTTTTCATAGCTCCCGTCAGCCACCCTTTGCCTCGCCTTCGTCCGCTTTTGATTCAGGGTCGCATTGCGGATGCAGACCATCAAATAGGACTTGCAATGGGCGATGTCCTTGAGCTCATCCTGCTTCAAGCATATCTTCACGGCGACCGTCTGTAGGACGTCCTCTCCATCCGCCCAGTTACCCGTCATGCGCACAGCAAACCGAAGGAGACTCTGATAGTTCTCCTCGATGAAGGTCATGATAGGGCTTGCCATAGGATTCCTTTCGGGAGCTCTCATGAACCTACTTAGTATTACACCGGCGGCTCATGAAAAGTCCATCCTCTTTTATTTTAGACTGTTGTCAATTTTTGTCGGATCAAAGCTAAACAAAAAGCGCACCGATCCGACAAAAATAGGCTCCCGGATCGGTGCACTGTCGGTTATTCGATTGTCCTTCTGTCCGCTGCCGCCTCGATCAGATCGGCGATCAGGCTCTGTTCCTCCTCGGAGAACGCATGCTCCAAGCAATTCACTATGCGCTCCGCCGCGGTGGAAACCGGCCGCGGCTCACCCTTCACCACCTGGTCAAAGGAGACGTCCAGTATTTGGCACAGGGAGATCAGCTTTTCGATGGAAGGCTTTCGCCTACCACTTTCGAGATGCCTTACGTGTGTCGGAGAAACCTGCAGATATTCTGCAAGCTGCTCTTGTGTGATCCTTTTCTCCTCTCTTGCTTGATGAATCGTGTTTGCAAGCAATCGAAGCTCCTTTTCGTGCTCCATAACTTTCCGCTCCATATTATGTAGCATAATGCTACATAATATGTTGGAAAAGTAACCATATGATGCGATATCGGGTACTTTGAGTACGCTGGCTATTAGGGAGGTCTTGTTTTTCCAAGTTAAGCGACATACATCTGCTGAGCCAAAAATATATTATATTGCAAATGGATTAATATGGTATTATAGGTGTTAAATTGCAGAGCATCTACAAGGAGGTTTTTTTATTTTGGAAAGCGCGGCCCAATCTGAGTATAAAGAATTTATTTATCGTTATCTTCTACAAATAATAGGTATTCCTTTGCAGAGCAAAAAAACTATAGATGATATAATTCTGGATGTTGATAAGTATGTGCCCAGATCCGGATATGTATTCGATGCTCCAGATGAAAAGAGAGTATACTTTGCCGATTACTCTGATGTATTATTTTATGTAGAAAGTAAAGCGGACATAGATAATGATAATATTAATGCAGCAGTTAACATTGTACAGGTATTTTTTACAATCTCGAAGTATCGTCATAAAGGATCTAAAGCCTCAACTCGAATTAATTATCCATCTGACGCGATGAGATATAGAGCCTATGAAAGCGCAGTACAAGAAGGCATATGTCGGTGGATGATTGGAGGAACCAACCCAAGCACGGCAAAATTAGTACATACGTTAGAAAACTGGTCTGTGAAAACTTATGAAGGGAAAAAAGTTACCTTTGCCTTTATTATAGACCCCGATGGACAGTCATCTTTTTCAAAAAACGATCTCGGCTCGTGGCTGGGTTTTTTAGACAGCGATTATTCCGCTACTCTTACTGATTGTATTCACTCGGCAATTATGTTAGATAATAATTGCGACTTTTTAGGATATATATCTTTATCAAAAGGCAATGCTTTTCCACAGTATAGTCTTGGCCGCCTTCCATACCGTTTTGCAGGGATAATCCGAAACCATGTCATTGGCAAATGCGTAGGTATCTTTCTTCTCAACAACGGTGATATACTATTATCTAAAAGAGGGGAATTGCGCTTTGTCAAGCGAAATCTAAGATGGTTAAATGTTAGCTTTACAGCATTTAACAACTCGATTAAAGAACATATTATGGATACAACTCTGATTGAAAATATCTATTCCACTGTTCTTGACGTTTCATTTGCACATACTGGTGGAATTGTGTCGGTAGTTAATGATATTACAGAGCTGACTAAAAAAGGGGACGAAATATTGAATGATGCCGATTATTTGTTAAACGGTAAAAGTATATCTGAATTAAAGCAAAGTAAAAACGTAAATAACTTGCCTGAAGATGAAGTTAAAAGAATCCTGCTTAAACGTGCCGCTATTTCTGCAATGATATCGAATGTTAACTTTTCTAATCTTGACAGAAAGCTTAGAACTGAACTTGTATCTATGGATGGTGCTTGTATACTGGATTTAGCGGGAAACATATGTGCTGCTGGTGCAATAATCAAAAATGATAGCGGTTCATCCGAAGGGGGGCGTGGTGCCGCAGCAAAAAAACTATCAGAATTTGGGATCGCAATTAAAATATCCACAGATGGCTATATCGAAATATATAGAGATAGAGAAATTGTGTTTTCAATAAAATAGTGCTTGACAAGCCGGAAACTTTATGATACCATTCTAATTCATAAAAGTTGATGTTGTGAGAGATCATACACATCAGATTGCAGTTTTGCAAGCGAGGCAGGCGTTGAACCTGCACGAAAAACCTAGCATGTAAATGCTGGGTTTTTTCTTTACATGAAAAGGAGGCACAGAAAACATTCCATGCCCCCACGACAGATTCAACATCTGTCAACCTTGCATGTTCTCACATGCAAGTTGATGCGCGCGATCTCTCGCGGCATCGCAGAAATAATTATGCCCCAATATTCTAAAGCATACTCACGTTTTGGAAAATAGTCTTAATACGACATTATTAGGAAGTTATAACTTACGCTTGAGAATAGTGGGCATTCTTACCTGACAAGCGAAGATCTATTTACGATGAAATGAAGCAAACGAAAACTATTACTATCGCCGAGGTGATTGCCGCGGCGAAACGACTAATGTACTGTTAGCATATCAGGATCGAGATTATAATGCGGAACCCTATGACAATACGATCCATCCACCGCTGGAGAAGGTTCCATTACGGTACGCTGTTTCATAGCGGAACAGATGGATGGTCGATGCCGCAGATGTGGTCGTGTCTTACATTATCCACAGCTATGGCGGCGCTGCGACCACACTTCGGTACGCCGAGCAAAAGTATAAACGGATTATTCGCCTGAGCAAATGAGCAATTTTGGGCCCCAAAGGCATCTTTTTGGGGAAATATATTATTTTTGACCGTACCAAAATATGGTACGGTCTTTTTTCCTAAATATCTGACTTTTTTATAAAAAGCTCCTCAAAAATGCACCAAAAATGGCCAAAACCGTTCCATTTTTTGGTACTGTCAAATCACCCCCTTTCCACTACCATTTCACCCGTGAAGTGAATCACCTCACAAATACATCATTCAAAGCCTGATATGCATTAAGGGCTTGGATACGAATATGAACCTGAGCCGTTTCGGTAAAGAAAATGTTCCGTACCCTTTCTTTAGTGCGCGATCAGGCTTATTCGTTCCATCCCCGAGATGTCCTTTCAGGCGGAAAGGGCAGAAGAATGAAAATCGCAGATGGAAAGTACCAGTACAGCAAGTTTAATAAAGAGGACTTGAAGATGTACAGGGAGGTGTTGGGACAATTTCCGTATGGCGCTGAACTTGAAGCCTTCTTCATTGAACAGGGGGCCCTGGATCGCCGAATCAGACAACAGGATGCGAGGCACATTGCTCCGATTCCTTTGGAGTATATAGACAACTACACAATGAGGCAATCTGCGGAGGATGAGTATTTCCTTTCGGCAAGCAACAGAAAACTGTATGATGCCATGGCAAGGTTGACTCCTGAACAATTCGAGCGAACCTATGAACTGTTTTTTGAAGGAAAGACGATCTCTCAGATAGCTGAAAGGGATTCTATGTGGGAAGGCTCGGTTCGGCATTGTGTGGACCGAGCGCTCAAGCAGCTTCGCAAGCAGTATGAGGAATAGCGCATGAAGGAAGATATTCGCGGGCTCCTGCCGCTTGTCCTTCGACCGAAGGATGTTTCGGAAGCATTGGATGTATCCCTTGACTATGCTCGACGGCTGTTTCATAGTCCAGGGTTCCCTTCCGTGACAATAGGAAAACGGAGGGTAGTATCACAGAAGAACTTTTTGACTTGGTTGGAAGGGAGGCGTGTGCATCATGGAATCTGAAAAAAGGATCGTCTTTTTTGTAAAAGATATTGCTGACATCCTCAAACTCTCAAAAGATTACGCTTATACTTTGTTTCGCAGAGAAGACTTTCCTGGAATGTGCATTGCAAATCGGTTTTGCATCAGAAAAGACTACTTCTGGGAATGGCTTGATCTACAGAATAACAATCAAAGGAGGCTTGATGATGAAAAGAAATGTTAGAAAGGATTATCGCCTGCTCCCCCTTATCTTGGACGGACAAGATGTTCAGGCAATCCTTGGGGTAGGTCACTCCTACATGTCCGAACTATTTCGAAGAGACGATTTTCCAAAGCTTGAGATCCTGAAAAGGAATCTCGTGCTGAAAGACAGCTTTTTCTCATGGCTTGAAAGCAGAGAGGAGGATGCAAAATGAAGAAACGACGCCTCTACAAACCGCGGCCGGAACGGATACCGGACGAGTATCGCAGTCTGAACGAGCTTCCGGAGCTGATGACGGTTTATGATGTGGCAGATGTGCTACACGTTTCGGTGGCATCTGCCTACACAGTAACAGACATGGATGATTTTCCGGTGTTTTTGCTGAACAGTCAGCGAAGGATCCAGCGGGAAAGGTTTATTCAGTGGTTGCTGTCAAAGGAGAGAAGAAATGGCACGGCTTAAAAAGCGAGATGACGGACTCTATCAAAAGCAAGTGCTTGCAGGCAAAAAGGCCGATGGCTCTTATATCCGCCGTACCGTCTATGCAAAGACACAGAAGGAACTTGAAGAAAAGACTGACCAGGCTAAGAAAACTCTTCAATACGGAGGATACCTTTTATCGGGAGCGACAACCTTTGGGGAGTTGGCTGAGATCTGGATGAAAAGCTTTGGCGGGACACAATCTGAAAAATGGCGATACAGGATGCAATCTCTGCTCAACAATCATTTGCTTCCTACGCTTGGACAAATGAAAATCAGAGATATAAGGCAGTTTCACATTCAAATCTTGATCAATAAAAAGGGAGAGGAGGGATATGCCACTGCGACGATGAAGCAGATGAAACAAACGGCTGTTCGCATACTTGAAGTGGCATGTGCAGGAGAAGTGATAAGACGCGATTTTGAAATGATCAAGGTTCCGAAGAAGGAGCCGAATGAGAGGGAGGCACTCTCGGAGAAGCAGATCATGATGGTAAATCAAACCTGGGAATCTCATTTCATGGGGTATCCAGCTATGATCATGCTCTACTGCGGGTTGAGAAAGGGGGAGTTGCTTGCATTGACTTGGAAAGATGTGGATTTGGAGCAAGGGTTCATATCGGTTTCAAAGTCGGTTGAAATCATCACCAATCAGCCGAAGATAAAGAGCCCTAAATCTAAGGCAGGCACGAGAAAGGTGCCGATCCCCACGCTCCTTCACGATGTTCTTGTCCAAGTGAAAGGCGCAGACAATGAACTTGTCTGTCCAGACAGCCAAGGAGGACTAATGTCAAGCTCTGCATATAAAAGTGCGTGGAATTCATATATGAATCATCTGAACCTATACTACGGAGGAACAAGTGGTTCAAGATCCAACGGGAAAGAGATGGCCATAGACCCTTTCACCGCTCATATGCTCCGGCATACCTACGCTACCCTGTTGTATGATGCAGGCGTCGATGTCAAATCGGCACAACGGTATCTCGGCCATGCTAATTTGGAACTAACGCTTAAGGTTTATACGCATCTTACGAGATATAAGGAAGGTAAATCTATGGAGAATTACAACAAGTTTCTGGAAGAAAAAGGCTTGATTGAACAAGCGGTAAACCGCTGAAAGATACAAGTATGCTTAGGTGTTCTCAATAATATGTGAAACAGATGCTGGCCTGTGAGAGCAGCATCTGTTTTTTCAAAATGAACTGATGATTAGTATCTTCATGAAAGCCATCCTCGCTTAAGCAGAAACAATTATAATTTACCTATGGGGATTTTGGATCCTATGTCTACATGTGATGGTGTGTAAGTTTCTTCCCGAATACAACATGATCGCTTATCAACTTGCCAACGCTTTAGAACTTGATAAGCTCTTCGGAATACCCTATATAAATAGTTTTCTTCCATTTCTACAAGGCATATTGACAATACTAGGCAATAGGCTTATGCTTATTTATCATATCTGAGTTAGCAATCAAATCCCTAACGAAAGGAACAGGGTTTTCTCATGGAGCAAGGGGTCATAATTAACTTAAATGAGTATAAGAAAAAGAAAGGGATAGCTCTACCTCGTTCTCCATATTACACATTGGATGCTACCAAAAATCAGGTGCACGATGCGCTTGCGACCGCAGCCCGATCATTGGATCAGGGTGATTATCGCCGGTATGCAGCTGCCGTGGTAGGATATGAGAATATCAGAACCGGAAAAATAAAGCTCCTGAAAGGGATTATTTACTTTGCCACAAAAGAAGCGTTTGAATCTATGGCGGGTATTAAGGGGCATAGGTGTATTGGATTGATTCGTAAGGCAGAATGAATACAAGACGTTTGGGGACTGAAGCAACACTACACCAGTGAGACGATTCGCTCCAGATTCGCAGTAATTAAGTGTTTCTTAATAACTGATGGCACGATTGGAACATTACACCTTTCGCTTTGGTAACGGTTTTTACTACACTTTTACTACAATTTTATTGGAACGGTTCCGATGAAGGTCGTGGAAGAAGATCATTTATGGAATTCGGAAAAGCCCGGAATATCTACAAGAATCGTGTTTTTCAGGACGATAATCGGGAAATAAAATATCTATTAAAACGACCGTGATTTGCGCTCCTAAGCGGAAGGCCGTGGGTTCGAATCCCGCCGGGGAGGCCAAAAAAGTCCCTAAATCAGGGACTTTTTTCTATTTGCCGTTTCACAGAAACTGGGTTTATTAGTGGTTTGACTGCACTTTTGACTGCACTTTTTGAAAAAGCCCCTCTATTTCTTGATACAACAAGCGCGCTCTGAGGAAGAAGTTCCTGTGCATCCGCACATGCTTTCAGGTATCACCCTCTTCCGGACACAGCCCTGATCCACAAGGATTTGCTTGTGGATCGAGCTGGGTTTTTCTGTTGGACGAATTATACCGATTACGCTAATCTATTATACGAAAGGAGGAGAAAAGCATATGAGCGATGGTGTCATCATATTTCTCCAAACCATTCTCAACGGGATTTCCCAGGGGGGTGTGTATTGTCTGATTGGCGTGGGCCTGACGATGATCGTTGGCGTTCTGAAGGCTGTCAATTTCGCGCAGGGCGACTGCCTGACGCTGGGACTCTATTTGACGCTTGCCTTCCAGATGCTGACGGGGTTGGATCCTTTGATCCTGTTGGTCCCTGTTGCGATCGCTTCCTTCTTGATCGGCATGGGTATTTTCGAGGTCGTTGTGTATCCTGTCATGCAAAAAGAAAAAACGACCTTCACGATCACGACGCTTGGCCTATCCTATGTCATCGCGACCGCGATCCTGCTGATCTTTGGCGCAGCGCCTCTCAACGTCCAGTCGATTCTGAAAACAGAAACAGTGCGGCTGGGCGTTTTTGGTCTCCCCGCTCCGCGGTTGGTCTCCTTTGGCGTTATGCTGGTGTTCGTGATCGTCCTCGACATCTTCCTCAAGCGCACCGACATGGGCCGTTCCATGCGAGCCACAGCGGAAAACAAGGACGTCAGCCAAATGCTCGGCATCAACACCCATCGCGTCTCCCGCGTGACCTTTAGCCTGGGCATCATGTTTGCCTGTGTGGCCGGCTTGCTGATCTCCCCCACCTATTACCTGTATCCTACTGTGGGCGGCGCGTTCAACATCCTTGCCATGTGCTGTGTTATCATCGGCGGCCTCGGCAATGTGTATGGCGCAGTGCTCGGCGGTATCATGATGGGGATCATGGAATCGCTGATCGGCACCTATATCTCAGTAGACCTTTCAGCGGGCGCATCCTTCCTTCTCCTCATCTTCGTTCTGCTGTTCGCACCGAACGGCCTGCTCGGGAAGGGGGAGCGGATCGCATGAAAAAGAAGACCGGCAATCTGAATTTCTACGAGCTGCTCGTTATTTTTGTGATCGGTTTGATTGCGGCGGCGATCCCTCTTTTCACCAAATCCCGGTATTGGACGTCTCTGGGCATCAACATCTTCGTGATGGGCGCTTTCGGTACCGCCTGGAACATTATCGGCGGCTATGCCGGGCAGATCGGATTCGCCCATTCCGCCTTCTTCTCCATCGGCGCCTATGCGGCGGTCATCCTGTATTTGAAGCTGGGGATCACTCCCTGGGTCGGAATGCTGGTCGGCGCAGCGGTCTCCGTGTTGGCGGCTTGGTTCATCGGCAGCATTACGCTCCGCTTCAAGGGGCCGTATTTTATGCTCTGCACCATTGCCTTTACCAAGTGCGTGGAAACCATCTTCACATGGAAGAAGGATATAACCAACGGGCTTGCCGGCATGGTCATTCCGATCAAAGGCAATCATTTCGATACGCTCATTTTTAAAGACACGATCAATTACTATTACATCTTTGTCGTCGCTCTCGTGCTGGCCATGATTGTTGCCTGGTATGTGTACCATTCAAAACCCGGCTATTATATGCGGGCAATCAAGGCGGATGTGAACGCCGCCGAATCCCTGGGCATAAAGTCCAGCAAATACAAGATCATGGCATTTATCGTCAGTGCCATCATCGTATCCCTGCTCGGCTCTATCTACGCCTTCTACATGGCATACATAGACCCGACCTCCATTGGCGGCGTAGAGCTTTCGACCCGCATCCTGGCTTTCTCCGTCGTCGGCGGCATCGGCAATCTGTTCGGACCGCTGCTTGGCGCTGCTGTGCTTACCCCCTGTATCGATTTTGTCAACACCATCGGGCCGAATGGTTCGGGCACCCTGATCTATGGTTTGGCACTGATCCTCATCATGCGTTTCCGTCCCAATGGGCTTATCAGCTTTATCTTGGATGAACGCGGTAAAGTCCGCTTTTTGAAGAAGCACAGAAAAGGCTTGGAGGTGAAGAAGCATGGATGATGTGATCCTCAAGGTAACCGACCTGGACAAAAGCTTCGGAGGCGTTCATGCCGTCAATCATGTGTCCTTTGAGATCAAGCGCGGAGAGATACTGGGCCTGATCGGGCCCAATGGCTCCGGCAAGTCCACGACCGTCAATCTGATCTCAGGCACCATCGCGCAGGACGGCGGTGACATTCAGTTCAACGGCAAGTCCATAGTGAAAAAGGACGTATCGGCCCGAGCGAATCTGGGCATTTGCCGCACGTTCCAGACGCCGAAGGCGTTTACGAAGCTGACCACTTTCGACAGCGTTTTCACCATCGCTCTGCAGCGGCACGACTTTGATGGAGCTCGCGCAAAAACCGAGGAGATACTGAAGGAATTTGAGCTTTGGGACATGCGGGACATGTTCAGTGAGAAGCTGCCGATAGAGAAAAGGAAGCAGTTGGACATGGCACGCATCATGGCGATCGATCCGCAGATCATCATGCTGGACGAGGTCATGGCCGGCCTCAATCCCAGTGAGATGACGGATTGCATCGAATTGGTGAAGCGTATCAATCGAAAGGGCATCACCATCTTGTTTATCGAACACGTCATGAAAGCGGTTTACAGTCTATGCAACCGTGTGATCGTACTTTCGGATGGCTGCCTGCTCAGTGAAGGGACACCGGAAGTCGTTCTGAATGAACCAAAGGTCATTGAAGCGTATTTGGGGAAGAAAAAATGATGCTTGAATTAACCGATATCAATGCTGGCTACGGTGACCTTCAGGTCCTGTATGATGTTTCCCTGAAAGTGGATGAAGGTGAGTGCGTTGCATTGGTCGGATCCAACGGCGCCGGCAAGACAACGCTGCTCTGGATCATTTCCGGTTTGCTTCCGATCAAAAGCGGACAGGTCAAATGGTTCGACAAAGACCTCACCAAAGTACCGGCTCACATGCGTGCTGAACTGGGGATCGCACACATTCCGCAAGGGCGCGGTATCCTGGGGACCCTCTCCGTAAGGGACAACCTGGTCCTCGGCGGCTTCAACAAGCGTGTCAAAAAGGAGCGGGAGAGGAGCATCGAAGAGACGCTGGAGATGTTCCCCCGGCTGAAGGGCCGTTTGAGTCAGATCGCCGGGTCGCTTTCCGGAGGCGAGCAACAGATGTTGGCCATCGCTCGGGCGTTAGTCATGAAGCCAAAGCTGCTCATGCTGGATGAACCTTCGCTGGGCCTTGCCCCGATCGTTGTGGAGGAGGTATTTGAGACAATCAGTCGCGTACGCGATGAAGGCATGTCTATTCTGATCATTGAACAGAACCTGGCTGCCGCCATGGCGATCGCTCATCGCGGTTACGTGCTGGAAAACGGTCGGGTGTCGCTGAGCGGCACTTCCCAAGAACTGCTTTCCAATGAGGAAGTCAAACGAGCTTATCTGGGCATTTGACCCGGAAAAGATAAAAAAGAAAGAGAGGAAATCAATATGAAAAAAGCAATCGCTCTTCTGCTGGTTCTGACGATGGTCCTGGCCATGGCAGCCTGCGCCGGCAAGGAAACCGAAGCGCCGAAGGCGGACGGCAAAGCGGCCGAAGTCAAGACGGTGAAGATCTCCGTTATCACGGCTCTGTCCGGCGGTGCTTCCGAGAACGGAAATTATGAAGTAAACGCTGCTAAGCTGGCTGCCAAGAACATCAATGCGGCCGGCGGTATCAAGTCCCTGGGCGGTGCGCAGATCGAGATCGTCACCTATGACTACACCTCCGACTCCAACAATACCAAGAGCGGTGTGGAAAAAGTCCTGGCGAGCAATGATATCGTAGCCGGTGTTGGCGGTGCCACCTCCGGTCTGGTCCTTCCCACCCTTCCGGTTTGGGAAGCCAATGAGATCCCTCTCGTGACTGAGAACAACTCCAACGACCTGACCAATCAGGGGTATGAGTACATCTTCTCCGTCCATTGCCGCGGCTCCCAGGTCGGTGAAGTCTCCGTGGATTTCATCAAGTACCTGAAGGAACAGGGCCATGATCTGACCAAGGCTGCCATCGTGTATGAGAACTCTGCGAAGGGCACCTCCTCTGCTGACGGCGCTCGCAAGTATTGCGAAGGTGCCGGTCTGGAGATCGTCTATGACGAATCCCATCCCAACACCATCACTGACGTTACGTCCATCGTCACCGCCTGCAAGGCGGCCGGCGCCCAGGTCCTGTTCGTCTACACGCTGGATCAGGTTTCCCGTCTGATGACTACCGCCATGAAGGACCTGGATTACAACCCCGTCGCCATCACCTCCAACTGGACGCCTTCTTTCTATGACGCGCTGGGAGAGGCCACCAACGGCATCATTGCGAACGCTAACTGGCTGCCCACCAACAAGGCCGTGCTGGCGAACCCGGATTATGTTGCCCTGTGCAAGCAGTACAAGGATGAGTACAACGTCTACTTCGATCAGTGCGCCGGCGGCGTCTACTCCTCCGTGATGGTCATCGCGCAGGCGTTGGAAAAGTGCGGAACGACGGATGGCCCCACGCTGATGAAGACCATCGCGGAAGGTGACTGGACCGTCCTTCTGGGCGAAGGCCACATCACTTTCAACGAGCGCCACGAGGCAGTTGGCCCTGTCCCCGTCATCGGTCAGTGGCAGGACGGCCAGGTCGTGACCATCTTCCCCCTGGAGCTGGCCAGCGGCGAATACAAGGAGTATTGATATCACACGGCGAAATAACTGATATACTGAAAAATGTGTGACTGCGGGTCCGGTTTACGGCACGATAAGGATACCGTACACCGGACCCGTCCTGCAAAAGGATCAGGAGGATCGGACGATGAATCTGCTGTCACTGCGCTATTTTAAGACCACCGCTGATCTACTGAATTTTACAAAGGCTTCTGAAAAGCTGCACATCTCACAGCAGGCGTTGAGTGCGCACATCAAGAGTCTGGAACAGGAGTTCAATGTTCAGCTGTTCAATCGCAAAAAGAATGTGACTCTGACATATGCGGGATTGATCCTTGCAAACAGAGCGACTGAGATGTTGAAGCTGGAAAACAGCGTCTATGAGGAGATGCAGCATCTGTCTCAACCCGTCGTAGGCAAGGTCAACGTGGCGATCAACGAGACCAGGGCCTATTCGCTCCTGCCTGTGATTATGGATCGGTTCTACAAGGAGTATCCCTATGTGGAGCTGGCCATCATTGAGGGCGACCTGCTTTCACTGCAGACGGCGTTGACCGACGGAGCGAACATCGCCATCGGCGCCGACATGAAGGCTCCCGGCATCACCGAGGACAGGATCCAGCCGGAGCGCATGTGCCTGTTGATTCCCAGCAGCTTTTTGGAAGGTCTCAAAACCGACGAAGCCCCATCTCAGACGCAGCTGCCCAAGACGGTCAGCAATATGCTGATGTTCAAGGACTTGCCTTTTGTCATGTTGAAAAGGGGCATGGCGATTCGCAACTGGGCGGACCGATACCTGTACAGCGAGAGGATCGTTCCCAAGATCGCTCTGGAAACGACCGGGGTACGCACCATGTTTTCCATGGTGGAAAAGGGGCTCGGCATCTCTTTCTGTCAGGAGTCGCTTTTATACAGCTTTCAGGATTCTCTGGAGACGGCTCGGCCTTCGGTGCTGGTGTTCCCCGTGGAATCCAAGAAGGTGCAGGACCTTCATCTTAGCTTCTTCTACCGGAACGATAAGGAATTGAGCAGCCAGACGCAGTGGCTGATAAGCATCATTCGTGAGTATTATGCCGCACGATCGATCCACTATGACGGCGGCTATGTAAGATTTACCTGATACCATGATAAAAGAGAGGAACCCCATGAAATACACGATAACCCCGATCTTTCTTGGCTCCGTCATTTGTGACAAAGGGGACAGTCTGAAAGGCGCCCCCCATGGGATCCCCTTCCGGGTCGTCTACTCTTGTTTCGTATTGAAGAGCGAGACCGGAGAGCTGATACTGGTGGATTCTGGTCTGATGTCCCAGAAGGATATCAAAGCACAGAAGTTGCCTTTTCGAGCCATGGACGATGCTCCGGACTTTTTGGACGCCCTTCGCGCAGCAGGATTTGATCCGAATGAGATCCGCACCTGCATCTTGACGCATCTGCATTACGACCATGCCTGCAATCTGCGGCTGCTGCCGTCCTTGGAGAAGGTATATGTGCAGCAATCCGAGATGCTGTATGCGCTTGCTCCTCGGGAGGAAGACCTGTATTTCTACATGCTCCGGGAGGACTGCGGACGGGTTGAATGGCTAGATGCCATCGGGAAGTTCGTGTTCACCAACGGCGATGAGACGATCTGCGACGGAATCCGGGTGATCTTGACGCCGGGTCATTCCCGCGGCAGTCAGTGTGTGATCGTGGACACCGCAGAGGGAGATTATATCCTGACCGGCGATACCATCGCACAGTGGGAGTCTTTTGAGAAGCGCATACCCAACAACATCTGTTTCGACGAAGAGAAGTGGTATGAGAGCCGGGACAAGATCGCCGCAACGGGGGCAAAGCTTTTGCCAAGCCATGAGGCCGGCGTTTTTGACCGCAAGATATATGGCTGATTCAGCTTGGAACAGCTCCGTGCAGGCAGGCTAAAGGAGGAAAGACATGAAAACGATAACAGCAGATCCCTCGCGCTTTACCAATACCGGGATCTCCTTCGGCTGGGGCGAATTCCAGTTTTCGGTGGATGCGAACTGGATCAAGTGGCCGGAGGATGCCAAAGGATACGATTGCCTTTGTGCAAATTTCGTGAATGACGAGCTGTATGTGACCACCTCCGGAAAGGAGTATCCCATTTGCGTCTTTGACAGAGACGGTCATTTCGTACGATCCTTTGGGCACGGCCTGTTTGACAGGCCCCATTCTCTTGGACGCACGAAGGAAGGGACCTTCTTGGTGGCGGATTCCGGGAACAGGCTCCATACCATCCAGGAGATTGACGATCAAGGAAACCTTATCCGCGTATTCGGCACGACCGGCGTTCCCTCCGATACGGGCTATGATGTGGATGCCTATAAAAAGCTGGTCGAGGCCGGCAGGATCTCCGAGGATGAACAGCGTCGCAACCTTATCAACAACACCTCGTTCTACTATGAACAGGACACCATCGTGCGGTTGGGCGGCCCGTTTAACCGACCCTGCTGCATGCAGCAGGCGGCTACCGGAGAATACTTTGCCGCGGATGGGTATGGCAACTGTGCCGTCCATAAGTTCGATAAGGACGGCCGGTATGTAAAAAGCTGGGGCGGCGCAGGCCGTACTGACCCGAACGATTATTACCTGCCCCACTGGGTCAATATCGATAAATACGATCGCGTCTGGGTTTCGGATCGCGAGAATCACAGAGTCCATGTGTATGACACGGAAGGCCGACAGCTGGCACTGATCAGCGGCTATATCAGACAAGCCAGCACCTGCAGCGATGACAGATACGTTTATTTGGGGCAGCTGAGTGGCGAACTGGCGATCCTGGATATTGACACCCTGGAGGAAGTTGCACGTTTCGGCTTCCCGGGCCTCAACATGTTTGCCTTCCACAGCATCTGTTTGAGCCAGGAGGGGGATATCGTGCTCAGCTCGATCCGCGGGCTGCGTCAGACAGGGAACATATTGCGCTTCCGCAGGAAGTCATGAAGAAATAACGACAGTCAGGAGGATAGAAATCATGCTGTATAACGATCCAAAAACGTTTCGTGAGGATATGCTGGACGGCTATGTGAGCGCGTTCAGTGAGTATATCATGCAGGTGCCCGGCGGCGTCGTACGGGCCACGGAAACGCCCAAAGGCAAGGTAGCCGTTATCAACGGCGGCGGCAGCGGGCATTATCCAGCTTTCTGTGGGATCATCGGCGAAGGATTTATGGATGGAACGGTCGTTGGCAATATCTTTACGTCCCCTTCCACGGATGATGTTTTGCATGTGGCACGAGCCGTAGAGAATGGCAGCGGCGTTTTCATCGTCGGCGGCAATTACGCGGGCGATAAAATGAACTTCAATCTGGCCAGGGACACCCTTCGCCGGGAAGGCATCGACGCGCGCAGCTTCTATATCACCGATGACATTGCGAGCGCTTCTCCTGCCGAGATCGAAAAGCGGCGCGGAAACGTGGGCACCTTCACCGTTTTTAAGGTCGCCGGCGCCTCGGCTGCGGAGGGAAGGAGCTTCGATGAGATCGAGCGATTGACTGCCAAGGCAAACGACCGTGTGCGCACCATGAGCGTCGGCTTCAAGGGTTGCACCATGCCCGGTGCAAAGGAGCCGATGTTCCATGTTCCGGAAGGAAAGATGGAGGTCGGCCAGGGCATCCACGGCGAGCCCGGCGTGTTCGAAAGCGATCTGCTTCCAGCGGCAGAGATCGCCAAACTGCTGGTCGAGCGCGTTCTGGAGGAGGCGCCTGCAGATGATTCCAAACGGATCGGCGTTATTTTGGACGGTCTGGGATCGACAAAATACGAGGAACTTTTCGTAGTTTGGAAAACTGTTTATGCCTTATTGGCTGACAGAGGATATACACTGGTCGATCCGATGGTCGGTGAGTTCGTGACCAGCTTGGATATGGCGGGTATCGCCCTCTCCGTGATTTTCCTGGACGAAGAGATGGAGCACTTCTGGAAAGCACCCGCTGATACTCCGTCCTTCAAGAAGGGCATGGCACAGCGCCGTGGCGGCGTGCGTCGTCAGCTTCGAGAGGACAATGAGGAGAGTCGCATTGAAGCGGGCTCCGAGGCTTCTCGGAAGGCGGCGGCGCTGCTGGTGGAAGGCTTGGCACGTATGAAGGCAACCATGGACCTGGAAGAGCAGGAACTGGCAAGGATCGATTCTGTGGCAGGTGACGGCGACCACGGCCGCGGTATGGTCAAGGGCACAACCTTTGCCCTGGAAGCCGCTAAAGCGGCTCAGGCAGCTGGTGCTGGCTTGGGCAGCACTCTGAAGGCAGCGGGGCGAGCCTGGGCAGCCAAAGCTGGCGGGACTTCCGGCGTGCTTTGGGGCGAAGCCCTGCAAGCAGCGGGCGAAAAGCTCGGGGATTCGGCGGATAAGTATGAGACCGAAGATGTCTCGACAGCCCTGCGGGAGGCAGCCAACACCATGATGCGCCTCGGCAAAGCCAAGGCCGGCGACAAGACGATGCTGGATGCGTTGCTTCCCTTTGCGGACAGATTTGCTGAGCTGACGGAAAAGGGCACGGAGCTTCGCACAGCCTGGAAAGAAGCCGTTGCGACCGCTGAAAAGGCAGCGCAGGATACGGCGTCCCTGCTTCCGAAGGTCGGTCGGGCACGGCCGCAAGCGGAGAGGAGTCTCGGCACGCCGGATGCCGGCGCCGTTTCGCTGAGCATGTGCCTGAAGGTGCTGCTGAACTGATTCTCTTTTATCTGTTGGACCATGATTTTGCGCAGGGAGCTTTTTGCTTCCTGCGCAGTTGTTGTTTAAAAATGCTGACGACATCGGATGCCGATCACAGAAATCTGCTCCGATGACAGAGCTGCCAACCCTCATTCCTGTCAGAAGCAAGCACCTATGCATCCATTCGCCACGTCTGAAAAACGCATGTTGATCAATAGATGGAGAAAGCACTATTGTTCGAATAAGCATTATGTAGGCACTTCCGCTTCGAAAAAACAGGTTGACTTCGCTCTTACAAAATCCAGTGTGATAAGATTACGGTCCGACTGCACTTTTGACTGAATTTTGACTGCACTCTGCTTGAGTCAACTGCTGAAGCGTGCTTTGAATGAGCATAGTATTCATTGCTGATTTTTCCCTAAATTAATGGAAAAATCAAGAAAACCATGACATCGTCTGGCTTTATTGACCATCGCAAAAACGAATTCTCCTAAGCGAAAGGCCGCGCGTTCGAGTCGCGCCAGGGACGCCAAACCCCCGAAAACACTGCGTTTTTGGGTTTTTTTTCATTATCGCTTGTTTGTTGAACATGTTCGGTTGCTATAACTGTTGCATATCAAAAATGCATACGCATGTTAGTAGAGGGTGCGGCGGTGCTGTTTCAGGTAGTCCGCCCGCCGTCGGCCCCACAGGCCCAGGGGCGACGAGGCGGACTCGTCCTCCCCGGCGATCAGATAGCAGTCGCCCACCAGTTCGTAGTCAAGGCCCGTCCTGTCATCACGGATAAAGCGTTCCATAGTGTCCTCCTTTTCGGTCACATTGCTTTGGGCAGGGTGCGGGGCGGATGGTCCCGGGG
>JAEEGL011087258.1_pt1 | contig 25432 bp, 24 predicted proteins | sample 9134231 | NCBI WGS metagenome assembly JAEEGL01 (sample SAMN16246548, study PRJNA631951) | gut metagenome | biome: gut microbiome; feature: rumen; material: fiber-attached | host: Bos | place: Iran: Karaj | collected 2018-10
GGCTGCCAGAGAAAAAGCCCTTCACTGGCGGCCAGGACCTTAAGCAGGTCCAGCAATGGCCCGTCGGGATTGAATATGGTCATGCACGTATCGTCGGGTTCGGAAAGGATCATGGCGCCCCCGACCATGATATAGACGTATCGGTCCTTCATCACGGCTTCGATTTGTTCCGGTGCGGGGTTTTTTACGTCTTCCATCTCGATGGCGTGGTAACAGTTCAGTTTCAATATCACGTCGATATGTTTCTGCTTGATCTTAAGGATCCGATGTTTCAGCAGATGATCCTCGATGGTGAAATACTGGCCGGGCGCCCCTGCAGGAACTTGTTCGGGCAGGATATCGATGACCCAGTACGGGGCATCCAGAAGTTCTTCGATGCGGCTCATAGATCGGTCTTCTTTCTTACATCCATTTTTTCTTTTTGAAAAGAATGAGACAGAATATGACGATGACGATGCTCAGAACGATCATGATGGGGTAGCCGGCACGCCATTCCAGTTCCGGCATATAGCGGAAGTTCATGCCGTACCAGCCCGCGATAAGCGTCAGCGGCATGAAGATCGTTGTAACGACGGTCAGCAGTGTCATGATTCGGTTCTGACGGACTTCCAGCTGTGCGTTGTACAGATCGCGCACCTGTATGGTATGATCCCGCAGTGCTATGGCGGTGTCATGCCGCCGGGCCATGAGATTCATGAACAGGTGGATATAGCGCAGATTTTCTTCTTTGAAAAACCCGTTTTCGTTTTCCTCCAGCTCCTGCGTCATATCGATGATCTGCTCATAATGGACGAGGAGTTCCCGGATATCGCTGCGGATCTCATTGACACGCATCAGATCGCCCTGGCCTTCGGTCTCTAGGATGGTATCCTCGATCCGGTCCAGTTCGGATTCATAACGCTCCATGATGGACAGATCGCGGTCCACGATCTGCTCCAGAAAATCATAGAGGAAACGTTCCAGGCTCGGCTCCCGCCAACGCTTTGTGCGGCGGATGATGCCGATCATTTCTTCCACCTTGCCGGTGTCATCGATGAATACGATGCCCTTTTCATCCAGGGCGAAGGCGAAGCGGTAATCATGGCCGGTGATGTCGTCACGGTCGGGCAGCTGGAACGTCCCGGTCAGAGAATCAAAATTGACTTCCGCTTTGGTGTTGTGGATATCGCCTGCATTTGGCTCCAGCTCGATGCCCATGTCGAAACGTTCCCGCTCCTGGGCCCATTCCGTGCTGGTGAGCACGGCCACATACTGACGGCCTGTCCGATCGAGCAGATCCTCAGAGGCGCAGGGCTGTATCGTTTCCTGCAAAAGATAAAAGCTCATAGATCGATCTCCATTATTTCATCGTTATTGTGTATTCAGGAAGCGCTGATCTCGTCCCGCGTGATGTTCTTTACCCATTTTCCTTTGCGATAATGCAGATAGCAGGGGCCCATCTTGAAGAATTCATCCAGCATCAGGAAGAAGTAGACCCAGATGGGCGGCAGTTTCAGAACGAAAGCCAGAAGGAAGCCCATGGGGATCATCCAGCACCAAAGGGTGATGGCATCGACCCAGAATCCGAAACGAGCATCGCCGCCGGATCGGAAGATGCCACTGAAGAAGGTGATATTGATGGCCATGCCGATCACATAGTAGGACTGGATCAGGACCATGATCCTGAGGTAGGCAGCTGCCTGTCCTTCCAATTGGCTGACGTTCACGATGACCGGCCGCAGCAGGATCATGATCAGGCCGCCAAGAGCGCCGAAGACCGCTGCCAGCTGCAGGGATTTTTTCGCGTACTGCCTTCCCAGGTCCAGCTTGTTCTCGCCCAGCGTTTTGCCTATGATGATCGCACAACCGTGGGCGATACCGAATGCGAAGACGCTGCCGAACTGTCGTGCGACCACCGCGACCGAGTTGGCGGCCACGATATCGCTGCCCAGATGCCCCATGATGACCGAATACATGGAGAAGCCGAAGGAGGCGACTACATCGTTCATCAGAGCAGGTACCGCGTATTTCGTGAAATCACGGAACAGCAGCTTGTTGCGTTCGAAGATGTAAGGAATGCGGATCTTGACCAACTTGTTCCGCAGCGAATCGATGATACAGCAGCATAGTTCGAAGAAGCGGGCAATCAAGGTCGCGACCGCGACGCCGATCAGTCCCAGTTTGGGGAACGGGCCAAGCCCGAAGATGAAGCAGGCGTTCAGGACCACATTGATCAGCAGTGAACTGGTCATGACGAAGGTCGAAAGCTTGACGCGCTCGATGCAGCGCTGCACGTTGAGATACATCTGCGTGATGGCGGAGAAGAGCATGGTCACGCTGATGATGCGCATGTAGGAGACACCGGCGTTGATGACGTCGGTCTCACTGGTGTAGATGCGCATGACGAACCGCGGAAAGAAGAAGGCCGCGACGAAGAACAGGATGGCAAACCCTAAGGCGATCCGCAGGGCAATGCCCAGGATGCGCTCGATGGTGCGGGTATCCCTGCGGCCCCAATACTGTGTAGCCATGATGGCCATGCCGGAAGAAACACCGTAGTAAATGAAGCCTACGATGTTGAAGGGCTGGTTGGCCAGTGCCGAAGCCGACAGAGCGGTCTGGCTGACGTACCCCAGCATGATGATGTCCGCCGCGTTGACGGCGGTATTGATGATGTTCTGGATGATGATCGGTACGACGAGCGTGCCGATGAGACGGTAGAAGCTTTTCTCCTGCGGCGCCTGTGAAGCTTTTTTAGAAGTCATGCTGCTCACTCCTTATCCCGATGGAGCTGGTATAGATGGAAAACGATGAAAAGGCCGCACAGCGCCGTGGTGGCTCTGAGGATGTGGCCGGCAGCCGCGGAGAATGTTTCCAGTGGCAGGATGGCCAGGGTCGCGGCAAAGATAAAGAACATGGCCGTCCGCAGCGTTTTGATCTTCAGGTCCGTGTCTTCAGTTGGTACATCGGGACATACGGCGGTAAGAAACATACGGCCGAGGATCAGAACCAGGAGGGCGTCCAGCAGGTACAGGATCAGCATGGGGATCAGTGTGAGATCAGGAAGAAAGCCTGCCGCCTGGACCAGCAGCTGCACCAACAGAACGAGAGCAAAGCGCAAGGACAGCCAGCCCTTGCCACGTTCGATCAGGAAACCAGGGATCATCAGCAGATAGCCAATGAGATCCGGAACCACGTCCACACTGCCTACGAAAATATCGATATATACGATCAATAGACCGATCAAGATCAGCATAAAAAAGAGTCCTTTGTATTAGTGTCGATTCACAGTATAATACGGGCTCTTCGAGATGTCAAAGTTCTTTTTATTCCCGCAGATACAGATCGACCAGGCGCCAGAAGCGTTCTTGCTTTCGGGGATCCAGCCGTTGGACCATCTGCAGCAGGCGCACGCTCTCCGGTTCCAGACCGGGATCGGTAAGAAAAGTTTGATCCAGACTGACCTCCAGGACCTTACACCAGAGGATCATCAGATCCCGTCCGGGGACGGCCTGACCGCGCTCGACCCGGCTGATATGCGTAGGGCTCGTATTCAGGGCTTCCGCGAGCTGTTCTTGTGTCAGGTGCAGCTCTTTTCTGCGGGCTTTCAGCTGCTGTCTCAGCTGCTCATAGTGATCAGGGGTGGGTTCCATCGACAGGCTCCTTTTCCATGGGGTATATCTGCATGCATATGGTACCATTATAAGGTGAAAAGCAGGGCATAGAAGAATCCTTCGGATTTAGAATCCTGCCTGTCCATACATAGAATGTCCGATCCGCATTGCTATTTTCATAAAAAAGATTATAATAGGATTCAAATCATATGAGTCACAAAGGGTTTATTTATGAAAGAGAATCTGCTTATCGCTTTGGAAGTCGTCCTTCCATTGTTCTTCTGCATGGCACTGGGGTATGGACTGCGCGGGATCCGCTTGGTCGACGAGTCGTCACTGAAGGTCATGAACAAGCTGTGTTTCAAGGTATTTCTGCCGATCCTGTTGTTCCGCAATATCTATACGACGGATCTGAAAGAGGCCTTCGACGTGAAATTGATCGGCTTCTCGCTGGCGGCGCTCTTGATCTGGTTCCTGGTGTTGCTTCTGATCGTGCCCCGCATCGAGAAGGAGAACCCCCGGCGCGGTGTTTTGATCCAAGGCATGTTCCGCAGTAATTATGCGTTGTTCGGTCTCCCGGTCGCAACGACACTGTGTGGAGAAGGCAATATCGGAGCCACATCGCTTCTGCTGGGCATCGTCATACCGTTTTACAATGTACTGGCTGTGATCACCCTGGAGATCTTCCGGGGCGGAAAGCCGGATCTCAAGAAGATCCTTCTTGGTATCATTAAGAACCCGCTGATCATCGCATCGGTCCTGGGTATCATCTTTTATGCCCTTAAGATCCAATTGCCGAAGCCTGTGGATAAAACGGTCCTGGACCTGTCCCGCGTCGCGACACCGCTGTCTCTGGTCGTATTGGGGGGCTATTTTACTTTCAGTTCCATAGCGGCCTATCGCAAGCAATTGGCCTTGGGCGTGATCGGGAAACTGGTGGTCTGTCCGCTGGTTGTCCTGCCGTTTGCGGCTGCCATGGGGTTCCGTTCAGAAGCTATGGTCGCCCTGATGATCATGTTCGGAGCGCCGATCGCCGTCTCCTCCTTTACCATGGCGCAGGAAATGGACGGGGATGGGGAACTGGCCGCACAGCTGGTCATCTTTTCGACCTTCTTTTCTATCTTGACCATCTTCCTGCTCGTATTCATACTGAAAACACTGCAATTGCTGTAAGGGAAAGGCTGACGTATGCAAAATCGTAGAGCACAGTGGGGCTGGGTCCTGTATGAGGGAGCGGCAACGTTTCTCCTGATCGCTATGATCGCGGCAGGCCGGTTGGAAAGCCTGATCTGCGTGATCTTGCTCATGGCTGTGCTGTCTCCGTTCCTGGGGCCTTTGGGAGACGGCAAAGGCCATAAGAAAAAAGAGTTCCTGGTCTGCCTGATGATGGGACTTCTGGGTGCAGCTTTGGCCGCATGGACAGGGCTTCCAGCCTTGTATATCCTGGCCTTGTTCGGGTTTTCTGCTGCGGGATTGCTGCACAGTGCCTTCCTTACAGACGTCAGTGACATGGCGCACTTTGAGCGGGTCTCCGCTTTAGGAAGCCTTTGTTTCCTGGTATGCAGCGCCTGTGCCTTGTGGCTCGTCCCGGAACTTTTACAGCGAGCGATGGATCTCAGGCGCACGATAGGCCTTGCGGTCGTGTGGGCTGCTGCCTTTTCCATCCCGTTCCTGATCTATGTACGGCATCGGCATGAGGCACTGCCTTCTACCTATCGGCTGCCCAAAGAAGTGCTTGGTTCGATCCGCAAGAGCGGGGTGTCGATGGCGAAGAACCGGAAGATCCGGTCGTTGGTGCTGGCCATGTTCTTATGTTCCGCCGGGATCAGCACGGTCCTGGTACATGGCGTAGCCAGACTCTCTTTGGATATCCGAAACATGTGGTGGATCGTCCTCCTGGCGCTTGCGTGTACGATGCTCAGCAGCCAGGCGGGCAGAAAGTGGCGCGGTGTCCAGATCCTTCTGGCATGGTTCAGTTTGTGCTGCCTAGGATGTCTTCTGGATCTGTTCCTGCCGGGCAGCGCCTTAGGTGTCGTGGGCATCACCTGCTGCGGGATCCGGGCACTGGTGCGCGCCGGTTTTGCCAGGATCATCCCGCGGGATCAGTCCGCTGCGTATTTTGGAATCTTCTACTGTCTTGGATATGTGGGAGTACTGCTGGGCATCGGGATCGGTCTTATCTCTTTCGCAAATGTCCTTGCAGGGGTCTTGTTCCTGATCAGCGGAGCGATCCTACTGTATCAGCGCCGACGATTCGTCTTTCTGGGCTGAAAGACTGTGATATAAATGAAACACCTTCCATAGCCATGGGTATGTAGGGACTATGGAAGGTGTTTTTTATTTTCTGCGGTGCGGCTGCCGGTTCCTGCGTTGAGGCTGCGGCTGCGGTCGGTTCAGATCATCGACCTGTTCGGGTGTCGTTCCGATCTTGAGCATGAAGAGGGCAGCGGCGATATCTGTCGCTTCATAGCCTTCATTCTCCAGACGCAGGGCGATGCGTTGGTAATGATCCAGTTGATGGGTGAAAGAATTGCGGTCGATCAGGCTTCGGACTTCCTCCACCAGGTCCTGGGTCCGTTTGCTTTCGATCTCGGCCAGCGTGGGAAGAGAGGCTTCCCGGATCGTTTCCCCGGTATATGCCATGATGGATGCCAACCGCTCACTGTCACGGCCGACCACGAAGGTGTAAGCCTTTCCGGTCTTTCCGGCACGACCGGTACGGCCGATGCGGTGCACATAGATCTCATCCTGCTCGGGCACATCATAATTGAGGACCAGATCGATGTCATGGACGTCGATGCCGCGGGCAGCGACATCGGTAGCGATCAGCAGATGGGTCTCGTGCTGACGGAACTGCCGCATGACCACGTCCCGGGCCTGCTGGGTCATATCTCCATGCAGGGCAGAGCAGGTGATGCCGTTCTCCTTCAGTGTCTGATACAATTCGTCGACCCGGCGCTTGGTATTGCAGAAGACCAGCATGCTGTCCGGATGCTCATATTCCAGGATCCGGGCGAGGGCTTCCGGCTTGAGTTTTTCTTTTAAGGTGAAATACAATTGATCAACAGAGGCGGCGGCAAGTTCCTGCTCGCCGGCGTGGATGAATTTCGGATCCCGAAGATACCTTGCAGTCAGCACTTTGATGGGTTCCGGCATGGTCGCAGAAAAGCAGACGGTCTGGCGTTCACCGGGCATGCCGTTCAGTATGGTCTCGATATCTTCACGGAAGCCCATGTTGAGCATTTCATCGGCCTCATCCAGCACGACAGTCTGCACGTTTTTGAGTTTCAATGTGTGCCTGCGCAGATGATCGATAAAGCGGCCGGGCGTACCGACGACGATCTGTACACCCCCGCGCAGGGACTGGATCTGCTTATCGATGGGCTGGCCGCCATAGACCGCGGCCACACGGATCGAAGCATGATATTTCAGAAACTTACGAAGCTCTCCCGCCACTTGCATGCACAATTCACGCGTCGGACACAGAACGACTGCCTGCAGGGAACGATCCAATGTTTCGATCCGCTCGATGAGGGGAAGTCCGAAAGCGGCGGTCTTACCGGTACCGGTCTGTGACTGGCCGACCAGGTCATAGCCCGACAGCATAAGATCTATAGTTTCGGACTGGATCGGCGTAGGCTGGGTATATCCCAGGTCGCCCAAGGCGCGTAAAGTCTCCGCGGATAAAGGGAAAGCGGAGAAGGAATCTGACTGTGCCATATGATACCTCTTTCTCGAAATACAATGTTTGTATTATATCGTTTCGGCCGGAAATGGTCAAATGGTATTTTTGAAAAACATTGCAAAAAGAGCGGAAGAATGGTATACTCTATTTTGTATGAGTATGCAAATAAAGGAGTGATTTTGTCATCATGATTCGCATAACTATGAAAAACGGCAAAACGATCGAATTGGAACTGTATCCGCAGTATGCGCCGATCACGGTCGAGAACTTTATCAAACTGGTAAAAGATGGTTTTTACGATGGTCTGACGTTCCACCGTGTCATTTCCGGCTTTATGATCCAGGGCGGCTGCCCGCTGGGCAACGGGACCGGCGGCCCCGGCTATGAGATCAAAGGGGAATTCGCGCAGAACGGTGTCGATAATCCGCTGAAGCATACACGCGGCGTCATTTCCATGGCACGTTCCATGATGCCCGATTCAGCCGGTTCTCAGTTCTTTATCATGCATCAGGACGCTCCGCATTTGGACGGCGGCTACGCGGCGTTCGGAAAGGTCACCAAGGGGATCGAAGTGGTCGATGAGATCGCGTCCACGCCGACCGATTGGAGAGACAAGCCAGTGGAACCGCAGGTCATGGCCAAGGTGGAATACATTGAAGAATAAAGACAGATAACAAGAGGTGAGTCTAAATGGAAAAAAAGAACAATCAAGTGATCACGGCGCTGATCTTGGGTGTTTTGGCGATCGCGGCCGTGGTAGCAGTCGTCTTTGGAGTCATAAAGCCATTCGGCGGCAGTCAGGACGCGGGCAGGTCACAGACGTCGGAAGCATCGAAGGAGGACTCCGAAAAGACGGAGCCCAGCAATATCTTCGATAACGACACCTCCAAGGAGGAGCCGAAGAACGAGCTTAAGGACCGCCTGGATGCAGTCAAGGCAGTCGACCTCAGCAAGACCGATGCGCTGACGCAGGAAAAGGCCATCCTGGATGAGTTGATCAACCAGGCGGAAGCAGCCGTCAAGGACGGTGACGAAGCCAAAGCGGAACCGCTGATCGTGTACTGTGAGAACGTGCAGAAAGCGCTGACCGGCCAAAGCTCCGGACTGACGCTCGGCAAGGTCCAGCAGTTGGTCAAGGGCGGTCTGACGGTCGATGCGAAGCTTGCCGGTGATATCGTCGATATCGAGGAGCCTGTTTTCAACGTGTATGAAAAGGCCGGCGAAGCAAAGGAATATACTTGGGTACCGCGGGTCAGTGTCGAGAAGGGTACGGACGGGTACAAACTGTCTTTCACTCCGACTGCGGAAGAGGACGGCAGCATCAAAGCATCCTATATCGTTACCTGTCAGGGCGATATGACCTATGCCCGCGCGAAAGCGGACTTCACTGCGGCAGCTGCGCAGGAAGCCAAGGAAGAAAAGGAAAAGGACGATTCTTCCGAAAAGGAGAAGGAATCCAAGAAGGATAAGGATAAGGACAAAGACAAGGACAAGAAAGAGGAGAAGAAGGAAGAATCCTCCGAGTCCAAAGAAGAGTCCGAGGCCTCCATCGAGACAGACACCGGTGACTGGTCGCAGATGCTCTATGGCACCGATACGTACTACCTTGTGGAATCAGATATAAATTATCTGACACCATGGCAGCTGATGATCGGCCGCAACGAGATCTACGCGCGTCATGGCCGTCTGTTCAACGATCCGGAGATCCAGGAATACTTTAACGGTAAAGCCTGGTATAAGGGCTATATCAAGCCGGAGGATTTCGACGATTCTGTCTTGTCCGACGTCGAGAAATACAACCTGAAACTGATCTATGAAGTAGAGAAGGGCGGATCAGAACCGGAACCGGAGCCGGCAAAGGATTCGAGCTATATGATCAGCGGCAGTTCGGACCGCTATCTGACCGACAGCGATGTCAAGGGACTGTCTTCCTGGCAGCTGATGATCGCTCGTAACGAGATCTATGCCCGTCATGGCCGTAAATTCAATGATAGTGAACTGCAGGAATACTTCAATGGCAAGTCCTGGTACAACGGCACCATCGCACCAGAGAACTTCAATGCCGATGCGATCCTGTCCGATATCGAACAGGCCAATCTGAAACTGATCCATAAGTACGAATGATCATAGCGAGCCGCAGCTATACACGAAGCGTGGCAGAAAGGACAATCATGAAACTGACAAAGTACCTGGAACAGAAGGAACAATTTGAACAGCAGGGCTTTTTGCTGCCGCAGTATGACCGCGACGCGGTCGTCCGCAGTACAAAAGAGGCACCAGCATGGGTACATTTCGGCGCGGGAAATATTTTCCGCGCCTTTGCCGCACATCTGCAGCAGATCCTCTTGAACCAGGGGCTGACAGATACCGGCATTATCGTAGCCGAAGGTTTCGATGAGCAGATCATCGAAAAAGCGTACCGTCCGTTTAACGAACTCAGCATGTATTGCATGCTGAAGGCTGATGGATCCGTCGTCAGCGAAGTCATCGGCAGTGTTACAGAATCTTTGATCGCCCGTCCTGGTACAGAAGACTGGGCAAGGCTCGTCGAGATCTTTGAGGCTCCGACCTTGCAGATGGCAAGCTGTACGATCACGGAAAAAGGCTATGCATCTTCAGCGCCCGGCACCTTGATGGACGGCATCACACAGCTGCTGTACGAGCGCTATAAAGCCGGCAAAGCTCCACTGGCTCTGGTCAGCATGGACAATTGCTCCCATAATGGCGAGAAGTTCCAGAATGCCGTCTGTGCGGCAGCAGAACGTGGCATCGCGGAAGGCGCCTATGAACCGGCATTTGCAGAGTACATCGCAGAGAAGGTCTCTTTCCCCTGGTCTATGATCGACAAGATCACCCCGCGTCCGGATCAGGCCGTTGTTGCCATGCTGGAGAAGGCGGGCTTCGAGGATACGGAGATCATCGTTACCGACAAGCATACCTGGACAGCGCCGTTCGTCAACGCGGAACAGGCAGAGTATCTGGTCATCGAGGACAGCTTCCCGAACGGCCGTCCGCCGTTGGAAAAAGCAGGCGTCATCTTCACTGACCGCGAGCACGTCAATATGACGGAGCGTATGAAAGTATGTACCTGCCTGAACCCGCTGCATACTGCACTGGCCATTTTCGGCTGCCTGCTGGGGCAGAAGAAGATCTGCGATGAGATGCAGGATGAGGACCTCAAAGCCATGGTATATAAGCTGGGCTATGTCGAAGGCATGCCGGTCGTGACCGACCCGGGCATCATGGATCCGAAGCAGTTCATCAAGGACGTTTTGGAGCTGCGCCTGCCGAATCCCTTCATGCCCGATACACCGCAGCGTATCGCTACGGATACTTCGCAGAAACTCTCCATCCGTTTTGGAGAGACGATCAAATCCTACCTGGCTTCTGATGTTCTGGATGTGCAGGATCTTACGATCATCCCCATGGTCCTGGCCGGCTGGCTGCGCTATCTGAGCGGTATCGGCGATGACGGACAGCCCTTTGAGATCAGTCCGGATCCGCTGCTGGCGGAAGTCCAGAACAAGCCCGCGGAAGAGATCCTGAAAGATACAGCGATCTTCGGTCTGGATCTGGAAGCAGCCGGGCTGAAAGAAAAGATCCTGGCATCCTATGCCCGCATGAATGAAGGTCCCGGCGCTGTACGTGCCGAGATCCGGAGGAATCTTGCATGAGTTTATATGATGTACAATACCTGGATATCGTAGAGCGGATCCTGAAAGACGGATATTACGACAATAACCGTACCGGGATCTCTACATACAAACTGCCGCACCAGATCATGCAATTCGATCTGCAGAAGGAGTTTCCGATCCTCACCACCAAGAAAGTGGCTTTCAAGACCGCCGTCAAGGAGATCCTCTGGATCATGAAGGATCAATCCAACGACGTCCGTCTGCTGCAGGAGCAGAACTGCCACGTCTGGGATGAGTGGATGCAGGAAGACGGAACGATCGGTACTGCGTACGGTTGGGTGGTCCGCGAGTATGATCAGATCGACAAGTTGATCCATACACTCAAGACCAATCCGCAGGATCGCCGCATGATGATCAATCTCTGGCAGATCCCGCATCTTGCGACCGGTGCTTTGCCGCCATGCTGCTTCCTGTCCATGTGGGACGTGACAGGCGACAAGCTCAACTGCATGCTGATCCAGCGCAGCGGCGATATGGGCCTCGGCGTACCGTTCAATACGACGCAGTATGCTGTGCTCGTGCATATGATCGCGCAGGTGACAGGCCTCAAACCCGGTCTGTTCACCCATGTGATCAATAATGCGCATGTATATGAAAACCATGTAGAAGCCATGAAAGAGCAGCTGTCCCGCAGGGATGAAGCCTATCCGGCACCGCAGTTCTGGCTGAATCCGGAAGTCAAGGATTTCTACGATTTCACTGTCAAAGATGTGAAACTGATCGGTTACAAGCATCATGATAAGATCAGTATGGAGGTTGCGGTATAATGTTATCCTTGATCGTTGCGATCGGCCGCAATCGGGAGATCGGCAAAGATGGCCGCATGCCCTGGCCTACGCTGTCGCAGGATTTCAAACATCTGCAGGAAAAGACCATGGGCAAAACGCTGCTCATGGGTCAGAAGACCTTCGAGTCTCTGCCGGGCGTCCTGCCGAAGCGTTTCCACATCATCGTGAGCGATGACCTGAACTTCCATAAAGAGCATAAGCGGGTCCGCGTCGTGCGGGATCTTAAGCAGATCCTGGAAGAATGCCGGGCCGCGGAGGAGGAGATCGTCGTCTTCGGCGGCGCCAGCATCTATCGGGCGTCTTTGCCATACGTGGAGCGGATGTACATCACGAAGATCGATGCGGAATATGATGCCGACACCTATTTCCCGGAGTGGAATGAGGAAGAGTGGACCGTTACGGCAGATGGAGAGCCCATCACAGAGAATGGTCTGACTTATCAGTTTTTTACTTATGAACGGAGCAGCCGGACATGAAAATGGTCATCCCAACGTTGTTCGGCCTGGAAGGGATCGTCGCTGACGAATTGAAGTGGCAGAAGTTCCAGTACGTCCAGGCCGACAACGGCAAGGTCTATTTTGAAGGTGACTTCAAAGATATGGCGCGGGCCAACCTTTGGGTCCGCAGCGGAGAACGCGTCCAGATCCTTTTGCGGGAGTTCGACGCGTTTTCTTTTGAGGAATTGTTCCAGAACGTCAAAGCCATCCCTTGGGAGATGTATATCGGACAGCAGGACAAGTTCCCCGTGAAAGGGTCGGCACTGCATTCGGTACTCCACAGTGTTCCGGACTGCCAGAGCATCATCAAGAAAGCAATCGTGGAGCGGCTGAAAGAGCGCTATCATATCGAGTGGTTCGAGGAGACCGGCGCTTTGTATCAGATCCAGTTCACGATCATGAAAGATCATGTGCAGATCCTGCTGGATACGTCCGGGCCGGGCCTGCATAAGCGTGGGTATCGCAAGAATGCCAATGCGGCGCCGATCCGTGAAACATTGGCAGCCGGCATGGTCGATCTGGCTCGGGTGCATGCGGATTCTCTGTTGGTGGACCCGTTCTGCGGATCCGGTACGATCGCCATCGAAGCGGGTTTGAAAGCGCTGAATATCGCCCCCGGCCTGTTCCGCAAGTTCACCTGTGAGGATTGGGCACTGCTGCCGAAGAACACCTTCAAGCAGCTGCGGGAAGAGGCAATGGACGTGATCAAGAAAGATGCACCGTTCAAGGCCTATGCCTACGATATCGATCCGGCCGCCCTGGAACTGACAAAGGAAAATGCGAAAAAAGCCCACATCGCCGGACGGATCCATGTAGCGCAGCGGGATGTGAAGGATTTCAAACCGGACGCGGAGCGGCAGATCACGGTCTGCAACCCGCCGTATGGCGAGCGCCTGCTGGAAGTCAAAGAGGCGGAACGGATCTATAAGACCATGGGTGAGGTCTTCCATCCCGGTGATGGAATGACTTTTTTTGCGATCACGCCGCATGAGCGTTTTGAAAGCCTGTTCGGACGCAAAGCTGACAAGAAACGCAAGCTGTACAACGGTATGATCAAGTGTAATTATTATATGTATTTTAAAGGGTGAGAACGTAAATGAAACGACGTATCACAGTGGTGTTGCTGGTATTGGCGCTGCTGGCGGCAAGTACCGCCTGCGGCCATTCCGGAAAGGCATCGAAACCTTTGACGCTGGTGGATCATAGTAACTTCGCAGAAGATGAAGGCGTTTTGCTGGAGATGGATTTTCCGGACTATACCGGTAAGGAAGAATGGACGTACAGCATCTTGTCCAATGATACAGAAAAGGCAGTGCCCTATGGCCTTGCGCAGCTGGAGGTGTGCAAGGATGGTGTCTGGTACTGCGTCCCTGAAAAGGAAGGTATCGGTCATACAGATGAACTGCCCGTGATCCCGTCCGGTAGCCGCGGCGCGATCCAGGTGGTTTTCACGAATTATGAGTATGACTTTCCTTTGGGCCAGTACAGAGTCGTAGTACCTTATTCCTTTGATGATTATGACGCGAGCAAAGGTTGGGATCATATCGCGATGGCAGAATTCTCCATCGTGAAAAAGGCGAAGCGTACGGAATATCAGCCCTTCGTCGGTCAGATCTACGAGCCGGACAAAGCGGTCAAAGGCGGTGTTATCGCTTTCAGTGGTGACAAGATCTACGGTGAAGATATCCTGGAGACCTTTTTCTATAAAGCACTCTCCGGAGTGCCCTGTGAAATGCGCATCGTCTATCCAGAACTGGATCTGTGCGAGCACTATGTTTATACAAAAGGCTGCTATACGATCCAATCTTACGAGAGACGGGCTGTAACGACGCGTTGTTATAGTTATCTGTACATGGATCCTGTGACGGAGGATCTGACGTTCAGCAATTATGTGGACCCGGATCAGGCCGCGGCAGAAGGATTCGTCGTAAGTGAACCGGAGGAAATATTTGCCCTGAACTCTGTCAGCGAGGAGATCCGGGAGGACGTGCAGAGAGTGCACGATCATGCCATGGACAGTGGCACGATGATGCGCGTTTTCCTGTTCGGTCCGGACAGAAGCGTCATGCTTGTCAAAGTGGACGATACATATATGATCGGCTATGACAACAATGGTTCGGGCCAGCTGCTGGAGATCGACCAGCGGCCGGTCAGCATCCGCGCGGTCTCGGAAACGGCCGCCGTCGTACAGTTCGAAAAAACGGACGGCAGCTTAGAGTCAAGGATCTTCGATGTGGAAAAAGGCGATTTTGAATAATAGCAGTATGTTATGAAGGATCAAAGTATTCGGAATATTGGCATCTTCGCACATGTAGATGCCGGTAAGACCACGCTGACGGAGCAGCTGCTGAAATTGAGCGGTGCGATCCGTACAGCGGGCAGTGTGGATAAAGGCACGGCTCATACCGACAATCTGCCGGTGGAGCAACGGCGCGGCATCTCCGTCAAAGCGACCTGCGTGGAACTGGAGTGGAAGGGCGTCCGCATCCATCTGATCGATACGCCGGGCCATACGGATTTCATGTCAGAGATCGAACGGTCCACCTGGGCGTTGGACGGGGCAGTCTTGGTCATCAGCGCGGCCGAAGGGGTCCGCCCGCAAACGGAATTATTGTTCCACACCTTTGAGCGGGAGCAGATCCCGGTCGTGCTTTTCCTGAACAAGATGGATCGGGAAGGGGCAGACGCCCCTCGCACCTTGGAAGAGATCCATGAACTTTTGAGCCCGAATGCGTTGTTCCCGGAGGATCCGCAGGCCCTTCTGGATATCGTGTCGGGCCTGGATGACGCTGTCATGGAGCAGTGGCTGGAAGAGGGCGATGTGCCGCTTGAAACGCTTCGGGAACGGTTCAATAAGCTGGCGCGGGCGGGAAAAGCCTATCCCGTACTGCAAGGATCCGCACTGAAAGGCATTGGCATACAGGATGTCCTGGACGCTGTCGTCGATTGGCTGCCGGCCCCTTCTGTGGAGCTGAAAAAGTTGTCGGGCATCGCCTTCGCCCTGGAGCAGGACAACAGTCTCGGAAGCGGCGCCTGGGTGCGCTTGTTCGGTGGAAAGCTGGAGAACCGGCAGAGCCTGGGCGAAAACAAGGTCTCACAGATCCGTGATGCCTCCGAGAAAGATACTGGTGTTCTGGAAGCGGGCGAGATCGGCATCGTGTACGGTCTTGGCCTGAAGGTCGGCGACGTGCTCGGCGAGAAGGAGCTGCTGCCGCGCCGGGTCGATCTGGGCTCCATGGGACAGCCGCTCATGAGCGTACAGGTCATCCCGGAGGATCCCGGCCGCCTGGAGGAACTCAGGCAGGCGTGTCTTACATTGTCGGCAGAGGACCCGTTGCTGCAAATGACCTGGTCCAAGGTCTCAGGTGAGATCCACCTGCAGGTCATGGGACGGATCCACCAGGAGGTCCTTCAGGAGATCCTGTCGACGCGTTTTGGCCTGGACGTGACATTTGCAAAACCGACGGTCATCTATAAAGAGACCATCGCGTCTGCTGCGATCGGTACGGCGGTCTATACCATGCCCAAACCCTGCTGGGCGATCCTGCACTTTCAGATCGAACCCGGTCCCAGAGGCAGCGGAGTAGAATATCATTCCGAAGTTGGATTCCGGGAGATCCCGGAGCGGTATCAGCATCAGGTAGAGCAGGCCCTGCCCATCGCTTTGAAGCAAGGACGGCTGGGCTGGGAAGTCACGGACCTGAAGATCACTTTGATCGACGGAGGATATCATCACATCCATACCCATCCTCTGGATTTCATCGTTGCGACGCCCTGGGCCATCCAGGATGGCCTGGAGAAGGGCGGCAGCCGGTTATTGGAACCTGTGATGGAGATCACGTTTTATCTGCCGGAAGAGCATGTGGGCCGTGTGATGAGCGATGTGGTCGCCATGCGCGGCGAAGTCGTGGATACACACGTCGAAGGAAAGCGGACCGTGCTGCAGGCCTTCGTACCGGCAGCCTCCTGTCTGGACTATAGTGAGCAGCTCAAATCTCTGAGCGGCGGACGTGCGGATATGACCATGCGTCTGCATGGATATCAAGATGCGCCGATCGATGTGCATGAAATACGCACACGCACAAGTGTAGATCCTTTGGACACCAGCAAATACATACTGGCGGCCAGAAGTGCTCTGGAAGGCGGCATCTTCAATTTGTGAATATGGATATTTATTATACGAACGACAGAAATGAGTGGAGGCAGTATCTTTCCGCGCATTTTGAGACAGCCTCGGAGATATGGCTCGTGTTTCCGATGAAAGGATCCGGAGAAAAGAGTCTTTCTTATAACGATGCCGTGGAAGAAGCCCTTTGCTTCGGCTGGATCGACAGCACTAACAAGCATATGGATGAAACGCACTGCATCAGACGATTTACACCGAGAAAAGCAGGCAGCGCATACTCTCAGCCGAACATAGAACGACTGATTTGGCTGGACGCGCATGGAATGATCTATCCAAAGATCAGAGAAAGCGTGCTGCCGATCATTCAGGCACCGTTCGTTTTTCCGGAAGACATCCTTGAGGAGCTTAAGGGTGATGAGACGGTCTGGGAGAATTATCAAAAGTTCTCTGAGCCGTACAAACGCATCCGGATCGCCTATATCGAAGCAGCGAAAAACCGCCCTGAGGAATACCGGAAGAGGCTGAACAGCTTCATTGAAAAGACACGCCGGGGCAAGCTGATCATGGGCTATGGAGGCATCGAAAAGTATTATCAATAAGCATAAAAAAGTCCTGAGGTCTTTCCTCAGGACTTATTTTGTCACGATCTGTCCGTTCACCTTCTGTATGGTCCTCGGCACTGCGTCTTTGCTGTTCTTCCAGGGCTCTTTCTGATAGCGGTAATCGAATTTCAGTGTGAACCAGTTGATATCCTCGGCGATGCGTTCATCGTTCTTCTGCTGCAGGGCAATGATCTGCTCTTTGAAAGCTGCGGCATCTTTGGCGGAGAGGTGCTCGTCCGCCGCTTTGATGAGCTGTAGGAAATGCACCAGGCAGAACGCCTTGCTGTTCAGTACTTTCTCGCGGAAGGAAGCATCTTTCTTCCAAAGGATGAAGAATGCGCCAAGATATCGCTGCAATGTATCCTGGGTCCGGTCGCAGATATAGCAAGTGTGCGGCTGGTTGTCGATATAGGTCTGGATGGGATCGGCCTCAGTCTGTTTCTTGCCGAACAGGCCGCCTTTTTTTGCAGGTGTGCCGCCCTTGGCCAGTTCCATGACGTATTTGCGTTGGTGGTCGAACTGGGACTGCATGATCAAAGCGACGCCAAGGGAGTTTTCCCGGCGGTACAGCTGTTCCATATGCGTGCGGCAGAAGCCTTTGGCATTCGTTTCGCCCCGGACGTCCTCTTCCATGTAGGAGGGAGAGAGGACGAAGTCCAGCATATCCTGCTCCAGTTTCTGCTGCATGGCACAGAAAGCACATTCACAATCCTCGTTGAATCCATCATTGACAGGAATGGTATAGATCTCGTCTTTTGCCATAGCACAGGCCTCCTCGTACGTGTCGTTACCAGCATTGTATCATAACGGGAAAACCTTTGCAATCCGCGATTTACCTGTTGATTTTTCCCCTGCGCACAGGTATAATGAATAAGGTTAAGCCTATCAATTTTTAAAGGAAAAGGAGATATATGCCATGAGTTTATTCCTGGATCGCGTCAAAGAGCGCGCTAAGCTGAACAAAAAGACCATCGTTCTTCCCGAGTCTATGGATCGTCGTACGTTCCAGGCCGCGGAAGCAGCTCTTAAGGAAGGCATCGCCGATCTGATCATCATCGGCAGCCCCGAAGAAGTAGCGAAGAACAGTGAAGGACTGGATATCACCGGTGCCACCATCGTGGACCCGAAGACCAACCCCAAGACCGCAGAGTACATCGATACGCTGGTCGAGCTGCGTAAATCCAAAGGGATGACGCGCGAACAGGCTGAAGAGCTCCTCCTTAATGAGTATATGTACTATGCCTGCATGATGGTCAAGTGCGGAGATGCGGATGGTGTCGTTTCCGGCGCATGCCATTCTACTTCCAATACCCTCAGACCATCTCTGCAGATCATTAAGACCGCGCCTGGCACCAAGCTGGTCTCCGCATTCTTCGTCATCTGCGTTCCGGATTGTGAATATGGTGCTGACGGCGTCTTCATCTTCGCCGACAGCGGTCTGGTCCAGAATCCGAATCCGGAAGAACTGGCTGCCATCAGTGCTTCTTCCGCTAAGTCCTTCGAACTGTTGGTCGAGAAGGAAGCCATCGTTGCGTTCCTGTCTCATTCCACCAAGGGCAGTGCGAAACATGCGGACGTCGACAAGGTCCTGGAGGCAGTCGCCATCGCAAGAGAGCAGTTCCCGGATATCAAGCTGGATGGTGAGCTGCAGCTCGATGCCGCTATCGTTCCCAGTGTCGGCGCTTCCAAAGCACCGGGCAGTGAAGTCGCAGGTCATGCAAATGTTCTGGTCTTCCCGGATCTGGATGCCGGCAACATCGGTTACAAACTGGCACAGCGTCTGGCCAAGGCGGAAGCCTATGGACCTATCACACAGGGTATCGCCGCTCCGATCAACGATCTGTCCCGTGGCTGCTCTTGGGAAGATATCGTAGGTGTCATCGCCATCACGGCCGTACAGGCACAGGGATAAGGGCCATCACAATATCAGGAGGACATAATACATGAAAATCTTAGTCATCAACTGTGGCAGTTCTTCTCTGAAATATCAGTTCATCGATATCGAGACCGAGACCGTCCTGGCCAAGGGCCTGGTCGAGCGCATCGGCATCGACGGCCGTTTGAAGCATACGCCGGCCGGTAAGGAAGCCGTCGTGAAGGAAGAGAGCATTCCGGATCACAACAAGGCTGTCTCCATGGTCATCGAAGCGCTGACCGATGCTGAGCATGGTGTCATCAGCGATATGAAAGAGATCGACGCTGTCGGTCACCGTATCGTCCATGGCGGTGAAAAGTTCGCGCAGTCCGTCGTCATCAACGACGAAGTCATCGCAGCTATCGAAGAGTGCTGCGATCTGGCACCGCTGCACAACCCGGCCAACCTGATCGGTATCGCAGCTTGCCAGAAGCTGATGCCCGGAACCCCGCAGGTCGCCGTTTTCGATACTTCCTTCCATCAGACCATGCCGGAGAAGGCCTATACCTATGGCATTCCGTATGAGTACTATGAGAAGTACAAGGTCCGCCGCTATGGCTTCCACGGCACCAGCCATCGTTACGTATCCGGCCGCGTAGCTGCCATCCTGGGCAAGCCGATCGAAGATCTCAAGATCGTGGTCTGCCACCTGGGCAATGGGGCTTCCGTCTGTGCCGTCAAGAATGGCGAGTCTGTCGATACTTCCATGGGTCTGACCCCGTTGGAAGGCCTGATCATGGGCACCCGTTCCGGCGATCTGGATCCCGCCATCCTGCAGTTCATCATGAACAAAGAAGGTCTGGACATCGACGGTATGCTGAACGTGCTGAACAAGAAGTCCGGTATCCTGGGCGTCTCCAACGGCATTTCTTCCGACTTCCGTGAGATCGAGAACGCGTATGCCGCCGGCGATCCTGCTGCGAAGCGCGCGAACGATGCGTTCGTCTATCGTGTCGTGAAGTACATCGGCGCCTATGCCGCTGCTATGAATGGTATCGATGCCATCGCATTCACCGCCGGCCTTGGCGAGAACAACGCGAAGATCCGCAAAGAGATCTGCTCTTATCTGGGTTACCTCGGCCTGGTCGTCGACGATGAGAAGAACAACGTCCGCGGCAAGGAAGTGGTCTTCACCACCGAGGACTCCAAGGTCGCGGCGCTGCTTGTTCCGACCGATGAGGAAATGATGATCGCAAGAGACACCGCTTCTCTTGTGAAATAATTCGGGAGTATCTTGAGCGATGTCTCTCGGACACCGCTTCTCTTGTGAAATAATTCAGGTAATATCGAGCGGTGTCTCTCGAGACACCGCGTCCCTTGTTAAGTAAAAAACCTGTTGACAAAAGGCTTTTTGATAGTTATAATATCAAGGCATGTCTAATGTAAGGAGAAGTGTATGCTAACGTACCAGGTCAAAAGTCTGATCAAAGACCCGGGGTTGTCCTTATCGGTGCACGAAGTGCTTGAGCCGGAACAGCTCATCCTGGGCGGCGAGCGCATCCGATTCCTCACGCCGATCACGATCGAAGGTTCCCTTCGGCACATCGGCGGCTGGATCATCGAGTTCAAAGGAACTCTGGACGGCGCCGTGCAGATGGCTTGCAGCCGCTGTACGAAGGCAACACATGTCCCCCTGCATAGCGACATCACACAGCGATACATTGCAGACAGGCAGGAAAATGAATCCGGCGACGACGATGTCGAAGTCTATCAGGACGAAGTCATCGATCTGACGGATCTGATCAACAGCGAGATCTGTATGGCCATTCCCATGAAGGTTCTGTGCCGTGCGGATTGCCAGGGATTATGCCCCGTCTGTGGCAAGGACCTCAACGAGGGACCTTGCGGCTGTTCGCAGGACGACACGGATCCCCGCTGGGATGCACTCAAAAGTCTGCTACAATAGTCATTATTCTGAGAGTAGGAGGTGTTTACGAATGGGAGCTATCGGACCAAAAAACAGAACTTCTCGCGCGAGACGAAATAAGAGACAGGCGAACTACAAGCTTACTGCGCCGAACCTGGCGAAGTGCAGCAAGTGCGGCGCTCTGATCCTGCCGCATCATGTATGCCCGAAGTGCGGAACATACAACAAGAGACAGGTCGTCGAAGTCGAAGATTGATCCCAAAACCCGGTGCCACAGAGCACCGGGTTTTTTCGTGTCAAAAAAAGCGAAAGGAGGGCAGAAATCATGCAAAGAGAGGCCATGGAGGCGCGGGCTGAAGAACTAAGGAAACAGATCGCCTCAGCGCAACAAGAGATCGAATCCGCGCCGGAGGGGGAGATCATATGTATCAGAGATAAAAACCGAGACAGAACATATTGTGTCCGGAATGGGAAAAGAACATATATCAATAGAAAAGATCGAAAACTGGCAAAGGCACTGGCACTGAAAAAGTATCGAAAGTATCAGATGCAGGAATGGACGCAGAAGTTGGCGCTGTTGGAGATGGAGCTCCGTCAGGATAAAAGCCGTTCGACCAGGACTTTGTTGAAGAATCCCATTATGAGAGAACTTTTGTCAGATGAGTTGGATGAAGGGATTCGATGGGCTCATGAAGTTTACCCGTCGAATCCTGCGTATCCAGAGCAGAAGATCTATACTTCTGCAGGAGGCGTAAAAGTCAGATCGAAAAGCGAGTGGATGATCTGCAGCATTTATGAAAGATATAAAATTCCTTTCCGGTATGAATGTGCTTTAGAGGTTGGCGGACATACCTATTACCCGGACTTTACGATCAGACATCCAAGAACCGGAGCGCTCTATATCCATGAGCATTTTGGGATCATGGATGATGACCACTATCTTGACGATGCTCTTAATAAGCTAAGGATCTATGTACGTAATGGATGGCTGCCGATGGATCATCTTTTGATCACATCGGAATCGTTGAGCCAACCATTTGATATCCGGCAGACGGAGCATATGATCTATGGTCTCTTTGTTGCCTCCGAGTCAGAAACAGACTTGATGAGCAGGAATTGAACTTTACCCGGAATGGACATTATTATTTCAATCGTTCAATTTAAATCCAGGGTTTGGAACATAATGCCTGTTTCACGAAAATAGTGTCCACTTCGAATAGTGGGTAAGGCAGAAATGAGTGGACATAAACGCAGTAATTTCAACATTAGGTCCAATGATTGGATCTATTACCCCGTATCGTACGATTTGTATCCACCGAAGAGACTTGATGCTCTCTTAGGATCCAAAGTAATACCACGTATCGATGGATACAAATCTGCGAAAGCACTGTTTCAGATCCATTCGTTGGATCTGAATCAGTCGATTTCAAGTTTTGTATCCATCCGGAAACAGTGCGCAGCATTGTATCGATGGACACAAATGGCAAAGGACCGTCATTCGGATCCATTTTACCGCAGATCAAGTAAAGCCTAAATTGGTTCATATGATTCGTTATCATTGACAAACCTATGCCCGACAAAGTATAATATATGCATTGATAAGCTATTATCAAAATGTGTCTATAGAAAGGACTCAAACCATGAAGAAGTTTGTTTGCAGCGTATGTGGTTATGTAGCAGAAGGCTATGCGCCTCCAGAAAAATGTCCTGTTTGTAAAGCTCCTGCCGAGAAATTCATCGAGCAGTCTGATGAAATGACTTGGGCGGCAGAGCATGTCGTTGGTGTAGCACAGGGTGCTCCTGAAGATATCATCGAGGATCTGCGTGCCAATTTCAACGGCGAGTGCTCCGAAGTCGGTATGTATCTGGCCATGAGCCGTGTCGCGTATCGCGAAGGCTATCCGGAGATCGGCGAGTATTGGAAGACCGCTGCTTTTGAAGAAGCTGAGCATGCTGCCAAATTTGCAGAACTGCTGGGCGAAGTCCTGACCGATTCCACCAAGAAGAACCTTGAGATGCGTGTCGAGGCTGAGAACGGTGCGACCGCCGGCAAGACCGACCTGGCCAAGAGAGCGAAAGCCCTCAACCTGGATGCCATCCATGACACCGTTCACGAGATGGCCCGCGACGAGGCCCGTCACGGCAAGGCATTCAAGGGACTTCTGGAGAGATACTTCGGCTAAGCCAAATAGCGTTAAAACAAGTGTTTTTGAAGGAGCAGGAGAAATCCTGCTCCTTCTTTTTTTGCCTTCTTTCTTCTTTTGGTTGGTACTTTCTTGGTACTTCCTCTTTTCAAAAGAGAGGAAAATCTTCAATTTGGTACTTTATGAATTGGTACCATTTTGCAAGCGAAGTATACCAAAATATCTGTCCACTAAACAAGACCTTTAAGGCTTTAGTGAACATAAATAATTACATCTTTTGTACTTTTTTTCTTCATCTACAGAGCATTTCATAATCAACAAGGTTACATCTTAATAGCATCTTTGGTTAATGTGGGGCTAATTGCATCCGCATTTTCTTTTTCAAAAAGAATATACCAGTACCATTATAATGACGGGAAGAACACTATAGGGTAAATAGAAAGGATAAAGAAAATGCTCACATTACAAGAACCTAAATTCAATCGTCAGGCTGCTCTCGACTTTGTTCATCTCTACTATCGTTCAAGAGGTTATTCTGAAAAGGAATGCTGTAATAGTCTCGATAGCGTCGCGAAGCGACGCAGACCGACCTGGCCAAGAGAGCGAAAGCCCTCAACCTGGATGCCATCCATGATACCGTCCATGAAATGGCCCGCGACGAGGCAAGACACGGCAAGGCATTTGCTGGTCTGCTGAAGAGATATTTCGGCTAAGCCAAATAGCGTTAAAACAAGTGTTTTTGAAGGAGCAGGAGTGATCCTGCTCCTTTTTTATATCAGTATGCGCGGTCTTTATACTCTCTCTCCAGGATCTGCTGCAGTTCTTCCGGAGTTTCCAGACAGTCCCGGCTCAGCCAGTGACCGATCAGCGCCGTAAGACCCGCACGGAAAAAGAGACGATGATAGTTCAATTCAATGGAATTTGAGAAACCGAGTCTGTCGGCGAATGCGGGAGCGCCATCAGTTTGATCGTCTGGCATCATAGCTTCCAATGCTTTGGGAGTCCCAAAATGGTTCCAGTAGACTTTGTAGAAGGACCGATGATCTTGTATGAATGAGAAGAACTGCAGAAATCGGGCAGATATGTCGATATCCTGGGTAAACAGTTGACCATAATACTGTGCGAGATAGGCTTCGATCCTTTTGAGAAGGGCATAGATATCTTGAAAATGCAGATAAAAACTGCTTCGGTGGATCTGGCAGGCCTCGCATAACTCTCGGATGGTGATCCGGGAAATATCTTTCTTCTCCAGTAAAGTGATAAATGCTTCGATCAAACGTTGCTCCGTTTCGCGATAACGCTCATTGTTCGATTTGTTCATTAACTCGACACTCCTATTAATGATGACGCTTGTAAGCCTGAAATAAAGGATTATAATAATATTATAAACAGAACATCACGAAAAGTAAAGGAGAAGGGCGATGAACGGCAACGAAAAAGTTATGAAGGAAGGCAAGTATTCGACACTTCTGCTTAGGTTATGCGTCCCGTCTGTCTTGATCATGATCGTTACGGTCCTGTATCATATGGCGGATGTGTTCTTTATCGGACAGATGCAGGATGCGTATAAGATCGCGGCAGTCGGACTGGCCGGACCGATCTTCACGATCCTCTCCGGATTGGGGACTTTGTTTGGTTCTGGCGGATGCACGGTGATCGCTTTGGCATTGGGAAGGCAGGATCATAAAAAGATACATCAGGTCTCTGCATTCTGCTTTTATGGTGCGCTCCTGTTCGGTGTGGTCTTCGCAGCAGGCATGCTGGTATTCATGAAGGAGATCTGTTTGCTGCTTGGTGCGGACAGCCTGACGCTGCAGGAAACGGAAGCCTATCTGCGCATCATCGTTCTGTTTGCTCCGATCACGCTTTTTTCGAATATATTCATGAATCTGATCCGCGGCACGGGAGCAGCGAAGGAGAGCCTCATCGCGAATCTGGCTGGCTGCCTCATCAATATCATCCTGGATCCGCTGTTTATCCTGGTTTTCCGCTGGGGCGTGCAAGGTGCGGCCCTGGCCACCGGGGTAGGCAATTGCTTCAGCGCGCTCGTCATTTTCGCATGCATCTGGAAAAACAAGAATACCTTCTCGCTGAAGATCTCAGATGCGAGGCCGCAGGCAAAGTTGGTAGGACAAGTGTTCATGCTGGGCCTTCCTCTTGCGGCAAGTACGATCCTGATGAGTGTGACCGGGATCCTGATGAATAATCTGCTGGCATCCTATGACCAGATCGCCGTGGCGGCACAAAGCATCGCATCCCGTGTCGGACAACTGAGTTCCATGGCGGCCATGGGGATCTGCATGGGCATGCAGCCGGCCATCTCCTACAATTTTGCAGCGCAAGATCATGAACGGACCACGGAGATCCTTAAGAAGACCGCTTTGGTTTCCATGATCATCGGAATCGTCATTGCATTGCTTTGCATCGTTTTCCGGGACACGATCCTTGCAGGATTCATCAAAGACGAAGCAGTCATCCGGGTGGGACGCGTCGCTTTGATCGCGAATGTGTGCATGGCAC